>Ga0114981_10001998_pt1 | contig 13286 bp, 9 predicted proteins | sample S_140806_MF_Meta_FD_87028 | JGI IMG/M metagenome (GOLD analysis project Ga0114981, IMG submission 87028) | Freshwater microbial communities from Lake Simoncouche, Canada to study carbon cycling - S_140806_MF_MetaG | ecosystem: Environmental > Aquatic > Freshwater > Lake | place: Lake...
AAACGGCCCTCTCGGCCAGTGGCAAGCGGCCGCTTGATGTGGCGGTGGGAGGGTTGGTCGGTCCGCAGGAGTGCTTGGGCGGGACTTGGAGGGACGTTCCGGCTTGCCCACGACACGAGGGCGAGGGAGGTCACGAAGTCGTCGTGTGCTCTGGCCTTGGGTGCGGAGTAGCCAAGTTGGTTTCCGGCGCGCAGGACTGGGCGAACCGATGTGACTTGTGACCAGAACTCTCTGGCCTCCGGTGACGGGTGTGTGCCGGTTTCGGCCCACATGTGCATTCGTCCACTGGAGACGTGAGCGAGCAGGTGGTAGGTCAGGCGGCTCTTGGTGGCGACCGTGAAGACGTACGGTTCAACTACCGTGGGTCCGATTGCCCGTGACAGCCGTGACGCGAGGTCAGTCCCGAGCCCGGACGCGTCGACGACCACTCTCCGGCACCTCCACGTTTCCCGCATCAATTGGACCAGACGGTCACATTGCTCATGGAGGGGCAGCCCGGTCCACCAATACGTCTCGACAATTCTTGTAATCGGATGGCCTCCATCCGAGGTGTCGGAGACCTCGGCGATGGTCACTACCGTGCTGTCACGGTGTTTGTTTGGGTCCGTGTCACCGATTTGGGGACTGTCTGTCGGCACTTCCACGCCACCGCCCACGTCTATTCCTGCGATGTAGGTGACTTCGTCACTCGGTCCCGCCGGGTCTGTCACCCGGGCGTGTGATCCGCGAAGGAGAAGTCGGTACTCGGGTGGAAAGAGGCACGTGTGGCCGTCGAGTGCTTGAAGCAGGTACTGGGTTCGGATGAGTGGATGCCCCGCGCCAAGCCGTTCGATCTCGCTCGCCACGAACCTTCCGTATGCGGGGTTGTGGGCCGCACCTACGGTCCAGTCGTAGATGAAGTTTCTTTGGCGCCCGTCGGTAGCCGTTCGCGCCTCATTGGTCTCCCGTTGACGTTCCACGACCGTATCGGGTGTCCAGGCCGTGCCGTAGATCACGGTTGTCGCGTTGGCGGCTGCTGCCATCGGGCGGAAGTCGCGGGTGTACTTGTCAAAATCGACATCCTGTCCTTCATCAATTTCCAGCAGGAGTGATGCCGTGGCACCGGCGACATGTGCGGTGGGCGACGCGCTGAGAAAGATGGCTTCGGCGTTGCCAACCGCAAGCCGATATCCGTGCGCGCGCTTTACCTTTCCGTCATAGTGTGGGTGCCGGAGAACTCCGGATAACCTTGCCAGGCTCGTATGGAGTTGGGGCCTGAATGTTGGTGCGGCCTTGACAATGGTCCCGCCGGTTTCCGATGCCTGGTCGAGCAACCACGCCTCGAGTTGGGCTGAGAGTTCATTCTTTCCCATTTGGCGCGCCATCATGACGACGAAGGTCTCCCCCATCCCGCCTTCGATGCTGGCGAGTATCGCGTTGGCTGCCTCCAATTGGTAAGGGCGCAACGGACGCCCCGCAATCTGGGTTGAGAAGGCGGCGAATCCGCTTCGCAACGTTGATTGCCCGTCACGCGTCTCGACGGTCATGGCGGGATCGTCAAGTCGGTGCCTCTTGCGGGGTGTTGGTCGGTTCATGTGCGGTCGGGGCCCTCGCCCGGAGACTGCGCAGTTCGCCCTTTGATTGGTCGTCTATACCGTTCCCGATCGCAATTGGTCGGTTTCCAGGCATCCACCGGTACCCAATGGCGGGTCTTCAGCGGTTCGAGGGGACGCACTTGGTTGCTACCCTGCCCCTCGTGCGTATCGGTGGTCCGCTAAGCAATGCCCGACCCGGATGGGTGCTGGAATGGGTTTGCCCGTGAGGATCGCAGTTCCGGACCCGCGAACCGTTCGTCTAGCGTTCGCTGCCGCCGTCTTTGCCTGTTTGGGCTGGGCAACTCTCTACACCGCTGCCAAGACGGCAATGCGCGAGGTGACTGGCCTCATGGTCGCCTTCGATCGAGCGACAGTGGCGACCTGCACGCTAACCATCATCGTCATCCTCCGTGCCGGCGGACTGCGCCCTGGTTTCCGGCGGCTTGCGGACACTGCGGGTCAGGCCCGTTGGGGTGTTGTCTCCCTCGGGATCGTCAACTTCGCCGGAACGTCCGTGCTTGCGATGACTGCGCAGCAATTCCTGCCGGCGTCGGTGAATGGATTGATCAATAACCTTGCGCCACTCTGGCTCTCGATTTTCGCAGCCATGATGGGCACTGCCGTGCGTCCGGTCATGCTGGTGACGGGATCTGCCCTGGCGGCGGTTGGCGTGGCGATCGTATTGCTTGGAGACACCTTGCTGGCATCGTTCACCGGAGGGTCCGGGGCGACCATGCCCGACGCTGATGCCACAACATGGATCGGCGTGGCAATCTCGCTTACCGGCAGTGTGCTGATCTGCTACCAGAATTACCTGGCCCGGAAGGTCGTGCAGGGACTTGACCCAGTCGCAATCACCGCACTGGGATCGGCGTGTGGCTCATTGATCGTCGGACTGGTTCTGGCAACGGGCACCGGTGGGACACTTTCGGGGTTCGGAACGGTGTCTGTGCCCACCGCGCTCGTCCTCGTCTGGTTAGGAACGGTGAGTACTGCGTTCAATTTCACGCTTTGGACCTATGCCCTGTCCCAATTGCCGGTGGCGCGCATTGTGAACTTGCAATACCTGGTGCCACCGCTTGGGGTCGTGGTCAGTGTCGTGTTTCTTGGTGAACCGGTTGGCCCCGGGCTTGTTGTTGGAGCTGCGGCGATCCTGGTGGGCATCATCCTCGCGCAGCGCGGGACGGCCATGGCGCGTGCCTGACCCCGGGCCGGCGCCATTCGGGGGCTGTGGTATCGTGCCAGAACAGGCAAGTTACTCGTCGGGCGGGAGGGCGAACCGTGGCCGGTCTACTTGAAGGCAAGGTCGGAGTCATCACTGGGCTTTCCGAGAAGCATGGGTATGCGTGGGGGATTGCCCAAGCGTGCATGCGAGAGGGCGCGCAACTCATCTTCACCCACGAAGCCCGTTACGCCCGTCACGTCGCTGAATTGACGGCGGAGATCCCTGACGCCACGCTTGTTGAGCTAGATGTGTCGGATGACGAACAGATCACCGAAGCGTTCGGGCGTCTTGATCATCAGTTCGGTGGCTTGGACTTCCTTGTTCATGCAATAGCCGGTGGTGGTGGCAAGGCCCTCATGGGACGCGTCACCGATACAGAGCGGGCTGACTTCCGGATCATGTTCGAGGTGAGCACGTATTCATTGATCGCCTTGACCCGCGCTGCCGAACCACTCTTTGCCCGACGTGGTGGCGGATCAGTAGTCGCGCTCACGTACTACGGTGGAGAGAAGGTCGTCCTTGGCTACAAGGCCATGGGCATTGCCAAGGCCGCGCTCGATGCTACTGGACGCTACCTTGCAGCTGAACTCGGTGTGGAGAACATCAGGGTCAACCTGCTTTCCCTAGGTCCTGCCCGGACGATGGCGGCCCGCGGTATTCCCGGCTTCACCGAGATGCTCCGCCACGCCAATGACCACGCACCACTGCGCCGGAATATCGAAACCGTCGATGCGGGCAATGCGGTTGTCTATCTATGCAGTGAACTTGGACGGAACGTCACGGGCGAGATCCTCCACGTCGATGCTGGCTTCAATGCCATCGCGTACTGACCTTGTCGGGCTCGGCATGCGGTCGGGCCAGTTGATTTCTGGACGGTTCGCCTGATGCGTGACGCACCCCCGCGCCGGTACATCCGCGTCGGTCGGGTCTTTTGTGCCACTGGCCCGACTGTCCCGCGTGATGGTCAGACCGTTGAGGAAATCGGTGCGGTCGCGGATGGCGAAGTCATCGATGACGCCGTTGTCCAGGTGGTTGGCACCCGGATTGGTGCGGTTGGGCCGGCCCATCGGATCACCATCCCATCGGGCGCCGAGGTAATCGACCTCCCTGGCACGACCTTGCTGCCCGGGTTGGTGGATGCGCACGTCCACATGATGATCCGGCAACGTGAGACATTCACTGACCTTTGCCGGACCCACGACGACAGCCAACTTCTCGTACGCTCCGCGGCGCATGCGCGACAGATGCGAGATGCTGGCGTGACGACTGCCCGGGACTGTGGTAGCCGCGGGACTTTCCTGCAGGCCCTTCGCGACGGCATTGCCGACCACCTTCTACCCGGGCCGAGACTTCTGGTGTGTGGTCCGCCAATCACGTCAACCGGCGGGCACCTTTGGTCCTGCGGGGGCGAGGTCGACACGGCGGACGAGGCGCGGACACTGTCCCGGCGTCTTATCCGCGATGGCGTGGACTTCATCAAGGTGATGGCGACAGGCGGACGCATGACCCCCGGTACGAACGTTGGCCGTGCCCAGTTCAGTGAAGCCGAGTTGCGGGCGATTGTCGATGACGCGCACCGGCTAAGCCGTCCAGTGGCTGCGCACGTGCTTGGTACCGAGGGGATGGCCCACGCGGTGCGCGCCGGCGTCGACACCCTCGAACACGGCAACTGGTTGGACGAGGACGGTCATGCGGTGGCGTTCGACGAAGGCCTCGCACGAGAGATGGCGGCGCGTGGCTGTTACCGGAACATGGCCACCCAGCCGTCGCGTTTCCTGGCGGAGCGGCCGAAGTCGACCCCCCTCGGTGCGAATGAACGTCGCGACATGGCAGACCATCAGGAACGGTGGCACTGGTTCCGCAGAGGTCTGGAACTTGGCATCCCCAGCTTCTTCTCAACAGATGCCATCTTTGGCCAGTGGGAGGACTCGTGTCCCGACCTGGCATGGCTCACCATCTTCGTTGCCGAGCGCGGAGGCATCCCGATACCACTTGCACTGAGGATGGTCACGTCGGTGGCATCGGCGGCGCTTGGCCTTGACCACGAGATCGGAACGGTTGCTCCCGGGCGCATCGCAGACCTGCTGGTCGTGCGCGGGGATCCGGTTTCAGACCCCCGAGCCTTGCGTGACGTAGTTGCCGTTTTCCAATCCGGCGAGCGAACGGTTTAGGCAGTCTCCGGGGCGGTTGCCTGATCGCTGCGCGGTCACTACACTGGCACCACGCAGACCGGGGGGCGATGACGTGGGTCTCTACGTTGCTGCAAGCGTGAGTGCCGCCGGACGACGGTTTGCGAGGAGCGAGGAAATGTCCGTGATGAACCTGACAGATATTGGGATGGGTCGGCCGAGTCGGCGACGCCTTCTCGGGATTGGTGGCAGTGCATTGAGCCTGTTGCTGGCAGCATGTGGCGGAGAGGCTGCGCCGGCAGCCGCCCCTGCGAAGGCTGACCCAACCAAGGCCCCGGCAGCAGCCGCAGCGACCACTGCGCCGGCGCCGACGGCCGCCGCGGCCGCGGCCGCTCCCACCAAGGCCCCGGCCCCGGCAGCAGCAACCGCCCCAGTCACCATCGAGATCCTTACCCGGGACGGCGTTGAGGCGCCGACCGGGCATAGCCAGTTCTACAACAACCAGGCTAAGAAGAATTTCACTCCGGATTCAAAGATCACCGTCCAGTTCGTTGATGCCAAGCCAAACGTCGGCGAGAAGCTGTTCGTCCTCGCTGCCGCCAACACCCTGCCGGATGGATCGTGGTTCGGCGTCGTCGCCGACGGCGAGAATGGCCGTGAGCAGGCCCAGAAGGGCATCTTCAAGCCTCTCGACGACCTGATCAAGCAGGATTCCCGCTTCGAGAAGAACATCTTCTTCAAGTCGTTCATGGATGTCCTTGCGGTGGCTGGCAAGCAGTACGCGGTGCCTACCCACACGCATTACGGCACCAACGTTCTTTACTACAATAAGAATCTGACGGACGCCGCCGGGGTGAAGATACCCGACGACGGCAGCTGGACGATCGACGAGTTCATCGAGATCGCCAAGAAGCTGACCAAGAAGGAAGCCGACCAGTGGGGCTACTGGCCGGTTGCATCCGGGTTCTCGGAGTTTGGTGCGTTCTGGGTCCGCCAGTTCGGCGGGGAATACTTCGATGAAGAAGGCAAGAAGCTCCTCATCGACTCTCCCGAAGCGCGTGCCGGTCTCGAATGGGTCCACTCGACCGTCTACAAGCATCTCCTCATCGACGACATCAACCGCAAGATCGAGGGTGCCCCACTCAACCTGACCGGCCAGCGCGGTCTCTTTGCAATGGGCAAGTTGGCGATGCACAACACGACCCCGGGTCTCGTGGCCGAGTACAAGAAACCCAACCAGACCGAGGTCAACTTCCCCGTCGGCATCGCACTCTTCCCCAAGGGCAAGGACGGCAAGCGTGGCACGCAGGCGTCCGGGTCGGGCATGGGACTGACCAAGGTCGACAAGCAGGCTGCGGTCTGGGAGTGGCTGAAGTTCGTCTCGAATAAGGACAACGGCGTCGAGCAGGTCTTCGGTGGCGCCGGAAGCCCGGGTGGCCGGACCGACGTGTGGAACGATCCGAAGCTCCTCAAGGAGCGTGATCCGATCTACACCACCATCATCAAGGCGTTCCCGCAAGGTGCGGGCACGTTGCGCCTGCCAGCGAACTTCAAGCTCGGACAGGTCAACACTGCCGTCAATGCTGAGTTCAAGAACTACTTCGACAACAAGTCGAGCCTTGCCGATGCGGTGTCGAAGGCACTCCAGGCTGGTAACGAACTCCTGAAGTAGTCCTTCAAGGCGGTTTAGCAACTTTCGAGGGCGCCCTGCGTACCGATTGCGGGTACGCAGGGCGCTTTTCTATGCCCTCGCGAATGTCGACTCAAGACCTCGGAGCAGCCGGTAGCAGGTCTCCGTCGCTGGCAGGGGCACCCCGCAGGTGCGGGCGCGGTCAATCAGCCCAACTACAAGTGTCTCTACCTCGGTTCGCCGTCCCGCGAGGACATCCTGCACCATTGAGGGGAACACCTTTTGACCAGTCGCAACCTGCGCTTCGCCGATGGTCCGGAGTCCCGCAAGTGCCACTTCATCAGGCGTTGAGAGCCACGTCCCGAACGACCATGGTGCGCCTGGGGGGTCGATGACCTTGGTGTCATCCCCGAACACGCCCAATGCTTGTGGAATTGCAAATACCTCGCGCATGAGCACGACAAATTGTTGTGCCAGATATGGATGCAGAGCCATTTCGGAATATGTGCAACGCGCAAGCGCGGTTACGAGTGATCCCGGAAGTAAAGCACAAAGCTTGTACCATTCTATTGCAGTTGCGTCAGCAACTGTCCACGACGGAAGTCCGGCAGCGCGGAAAAGCGCGGCCAATCGTGCGGTACGCGCACTGCTTCGCGGCCAGGCACCCGCCCGTTCACCAATCCACGTCGCACGGTTCATTGTCAGGACCGCCTCGCCGTAGACCATTCCCTGCCCGGCAACCACGGCGCACGCCGCGCCAATCACGCGCTCCGGTCCGAAAATATCGTCCAGGGTGTCGTTCTTTGCAAGGCCGTTCTGCAGCGAAAGTGCCGTCTCGATATCTGCGCCGCGTAACGTCTCGGCGATCGCTGCACTGTCTCCTACCTTCGTCGTCAAGATAAGGTATTCGGCCGTGCCAATTTCTGCAGCTGAGGTCACCACCTTGATCTTGGCGGTTTCCTCGCGCAGCCCGCGCACGCGCATTCCGCCACGCAGGGCATCAACGCGTGAAGGACGAGTGAGCACGCAGACGTCGGCCCCCGCCTGGGCCAGCAGGACGGCATAGACCGTCCCCAGTGCCCCGGCGCCGGCAATCACGAACCTCATCCGTTTCTCTCCCCTGCCAGTCGACGTGATTGCGAGTTGCTCAGAGGTTGACCCACTGTCCGCTGGCCGCCGACTCCTCGATCGCCTCCATCACGCGTTGCACCTCGAGGCCAATCTGGAAGTTCGGCAGCACGTCGGCGGGCGCCTTTCCCTCGAGAATCGCGTTCGGGAAGACTTGCATCTGGGTCAGGCGGTGCTTCGGCTGTACCTTCAGGGTGCCCCACTGGTTGCGTGCGACCCATGCGTCACCCAGGCAGACTTCAAGTTCGTCGCCGTGCGAGTTGTTGTAGACCGCACCGCCCTTGAAGCCGCTCACTTCGACCCGTTGGAAGTTCCCGCGACCGGCATAGGTGCGGGAGGCTGACAGGTTGATGAGCGCGCCGCTTTCGAGTTCTCCGATGACCTGCACGTCATCGTCCACGTCAACCTTTGCCATCTGGTCAGTGCCTTCGACGCGTCGCTGGTGCACGAAGGTTTTGGTATGGGCCGTGAGCCGGCGGATCTTGCCTCCCCAGAGGTATGTCAGGGAGATCAGGTGCGATCCGAGGTCGCCAAGTGCGCCGCTACCCGCGATCGCCCTCTGGAACCGCCACCGCATGGGCATGTCCGTCAGGCCGAATCCTTGTCCGTAGTACCCGTTGATGTGCGTTAGTTGACCGAGGGCACCTTCGTCGATCAGTTCCTTCATCAGCCTGGCCGCCGGGACAAACCAATAGGAGAAGGGCACGAAGGTGATCACACCCCGTCGTGCAGCTTCGGTCGCCATCGCCTCGGCTTCGGCCACGCTCATTGCAAGGGGCTTCTCGCAGCAGACGTGCACTCCCGCTTCGAGGGCGGCCATGACCGCGTCGTAATGCGCCACGTGGGGTGTCCCGATCGTGACGGCGTCGACGGGGTGGTCACGCAACAGCGCCCGATAGTCTGTTCCGGAGACCGGAGCGTGTGCCAGGGTCGCTGCCTTCGCTGCCGTCGCCGCGTCCGTATCGGCACACCATGCAAAGTCGACGCGTCCATGCGCAAGCATCTGCGGAATGTGGACTGCCTGAACGATCCCGCCTGTCCCGATCACACCGATACGTACTCGTTCCATGGTGACATTCTCCCCATTTCGTGCCCGGACACGAGCGTCCGAGCCGTCGCCTTTGAGGGTACTCCTGCGCCGATACACGCGGGTATAGTCGAAACCGAGGTCGGGCGGGAACCCGCCACGTGCGGGTCCGTCGTGCCGCGCCAATTGGTGTTTGTTCAGGTCTTAGGGGGGATGTACCGATGGTGTCTGCACATGAGGGGCGCCGAGTGGTGCCCGTGGCGCTTCAGCTCTATTCTCTCAGGTCACTGATGGCCGATCCTGAGGGGTTCCGTGGCGCAATCCGGTCTGTCGGGGAGATGGGCTACGACGGCGTGCAATTCGCGAGCTACGGCGGGTTGTCGGCTCCGGAGATGCGTGCCCTCCTCGCAAGTGCCGGTGTTCGACCCGCCGGTACCCATACGAACATGAGCGTCCTTGAGGGCGAACTCGACCGTGAACTCGATTACAACGGCGAGATTGGAAATCACTGGATCTTCTGCCCGCACATTGCGCCCGACCGACGTGCCAACCTCGCCGGATGGAGGGAGGTTGCCACCTCCCTGAACCACATCGGCGAACGCTGCCGCGACCGGGGTTTTGTGTTCGGGTACCACAACCACGACTTCGAACTCGCCCCGATTTCGGACGCGCCCGACCGGACCGGTCTTGATGTCCTCCTCGGAGAGACCGACCCGTCCCTGGTGGTCTTTGAACCTGATGTCTATTGGATTGCAAAGGGTGGTGCCGATCCGGTGGCCATCCTTCGCCAGTATGCCGGGCGGATCCCGATCATCCACTGCAAGGACATGACCCACGACGACCGGCGCACATATGCTCCCGTCGGTGCCGGGCGACTTGATTGGCCCTCCATCCTCGATGCCGCAGATGCCGGCGGGGTTGAGTGGCATTGTGTCGAACAGGATGCTGGCGATGCGCCAATGATCGACTGTGTCCGGGCAAGCATCACCAACCTTCGTTCATGGGGCATGGGCGAGAAGGATCGTTGAGGTCAGTGACACGATGACGACGCCATCTTCGCCGTTCAGCCTGTCGGGCGAGGTCGCCCTCGTGACCGGCGCCACTGGGGGTCTCGGCTCGGCGATTGCACGTGCCCTTGTGAGTGCCGGCGCCGACGTGGTGGTTGCCGACCATCCCTCGCGTCAGGCCGAGGCTGCGAGGCTCGTGCATGAATTGACGCAAGGTGGTCGCCGGGCAGTTGCGGTTCCACTTGATGTCACGAACCTCCCGGGAATAGATGAGGCCTTTTCTCTGGCCGAGGAAGCCTTGGGTCCCGTGGGGATTGTCGTGGCGAACGCAGGTGTCAATATCAGGCGTCCGGCCCTTGAGGTGAGCGAAGCCGATTGGGATACGGTGCTTGACATCAACCTAAAGGGTGTCTTCTTTACTTGTCAGTCTGCCGGAAAGCGAATGGTTCCCCGACAGCGCGGCGCCATCGTGGCAATCGCGTCACAACATGGTGTGGTTGCCACACCCAGGTCACCGGCCTATTGCGCCGCCAAGGCCGGTGTCGTCAATCTCGTCCGCGCGCTTGCCCTTGACTGGTCGCCCCGTGGGGTTCGCGTCAACGCCGTCGGGCCGACGTTCGTTGAGACCGGTCTCACCACCCACCTTCTTGGCGATGACAACATTCGCCAAGATATTGTCAATCGCATTCCGCTAGGCCGTCTAGGCACCCCCGAAGAAGTGGCCCATGCGGTTGTCTTCCTGGCCGGGCCCGGCGCAAGTCTCATCACCGGCACATGTCTGCTTGCCGATGGTGGGTGGACCGCAATCTGATCGGTTTTCCCAGAAGGACTTGAGCGCGGTTTCGCCGTACAATCGCGCTTCAGGTGCCGGATGCATCCGGTGGCCGAACGAGGAGGCGACACGATGGCGGTCGATCGGTCTGACCCTCAGGGTGCCGGCGGCGCGAAACCCGTCCCCGATGCGCTACGCAGACTCCGAGCTGCCGGGCAGAGCATCTGGCTTGACACCATAAGTCGTGAAATCCTTCGTTCGGGAGAGTTGGCACGCCTCGTCCGCCTCGGCCTTGGTGGGGTCACATCGAATCCGACCATCTTTGAGAAGGCCATCGCCGTCGGTGATGCGTACCCCGAAGTTCCAGGCCTCCTGGGATCGGGAATGGATCCCGAGGCCGTCTTTGAGCAAGTGGCAGTTGCCGATATCCGGGACGCTGCGGACCAGCTTCGCCCGACCTTCGACGCCCGTGGGGGGTCCGATGGGTTCGTGAGCCTTGAAGTGTCCCCGCGTTTGGCGAACGACACTGCCGGCACGATTGCCGCGGCCCGGCGCATCTGGCTTGCGGTCGACCGTCCCAACCTCATGATCAAGATCCCGGCCACGATTGCCGGCATCCCGGCAATTGCCGACACCGTCGCCAATGGCATCAATGTCAATGTCACTCTTCTGTTCAATGTCGAGCGGTACGTTGCGGTCGCGAATGCCTATCTGGATGGGCTTGAACGCTTTCGCCAGTCAGGGGGCGACCTCGCGCGCGTATCAACGGTCGCGAGTTTCTTCGTCAGTCGTGTTGACACCGCCGTTGATGGACGCCTTGCAGGCATACCCGGGACTGCACATCTGATTGGGAAATCTGCAATCGCGAACGCGCGCATTGCCTACGCCCACTACCGGAACATCGCCTCAACGCCCCGGTGGCAGGCGTTGGCCGACCACGGCGCCCGGCCGATGCGCCTCCTGTGGGCAAGTACGAGCGTCAAGAACCCAGCATTACATCCAACCTACTACGTTGACGCACTCATAGGCCCGGATACGGTGAATACCGTGCCAGCGCCGACGCTTGATGCAATCTTTGCCGGGGTCGATGTGGCGCGGTCGATCGATGCGCCGGGGGAGATCGTGCAGGCCGAGACCCTCCTGCAGGAAGTCATGTCGCACGGAATTGACCTCGATGCGCTGACTGATCGGTTGGAGCTTGACGGGGTCGCTGCGTTTGAGGCGTCCTATACGGCGATCATCGAAGCCCTCACGGCGCGACGCGCCTGACGCGAGCGTTCACTTCAGAGAGATCAGCACGGTTCCGACAAGGGCAAGGCCCACCCCCGTTTGCTGGAGCCCGCCAAGCCGTTCCAGCAAGACGAAGCGGGCGAGCACTACCGTGATGACCGGATAGAGGGAACTGACCATCGAGGTCAGGCTGAGCAGCCCGGTGACGCTGGCTTCGCCGTAAAGAATATTGGCAAGCATGTCAAACACTCCGGTGATGAAAATGCCTACCATCACCCAAGCCGAGCGCGGTGAGAGTTGGCCAGGTTCGGGATGCGCCACGGCTGATTGGCGGTCGCGCCAGGTCATGACGATCCAGGCCGATCCAAGCAGCGCGACCGACGTGATCCGTTGCACCAACGCTGCTTCCAGAAGTCCTTCGGTGGCAGCGGTGTGGAACAGCGTGAAGAACGCCCCAAACCCAATAGCGGCGAGGATGGCGAGGATGATGCTTGCCCGGTGCTCCTGAACCTCTACCGACATCCGTTGATGCGGTTCCGGATTGGAGATGGAGGCCAGGACGACCCCGGCCATGGCGCAGAACATTCCTGCGAAACCGATCGTTCCGACCGCTTCACCGGCCAGTAGACCCGCCAAGACTGGCACCACCACGCCCGTGGCAGCAATCGGTGCCACCAGACTGATGGTGCCTATCGAGAGCGCCTGGTAGAACGCCCCAAGGCCCGCGGCGCCGGTAAGCCCCGCCCCGAAGGCGAACATGGATGCCGTCTCGCTTGGGAACCCCTTGCCGGTCAAGGCGCAGGCACACACGATAGCCGCGAGACCGCACATCTGCGACACCGCAATCACCGTGATTGTGCGTAGGCGTCGCGAGAGATAGCCCCCAAGGAAGTCGGAGATTCCCCAGGCCAGCGCGGATGCCAATGCAAAGAGGAGGGCCGTCATCGGCCTTCTTTGGCAATCGCTACGGCAATCTCCGCCGCCAGACGTGCGTTCCGGCGAATGATTTCTAGGTTCACCCGGAGACTTTCGCCACCAGTTGCGGCATGGAAGTGACCCAGCAGGAACGGTGTGACCGCCTTGCCCCGGATGCCAAGGCGGGCAGCCTCAGCCAGGCCACTCGCGAGAGCTTCGTCGTGCACGGATGCGTCCAGTTCCGAACCTTCTGGCAGTGGGTTGGCGAGAACCAGGGCACCGTCCGCGCCGGCGACGCCACTACGACGCAATGCAGTCCGGGCGTGGGCGACCCTCGCGACACTGGTCACATTGTCAAGCGACCAGTCAACCGGGTAGCCGCTATCACGCCGGTAGAAACCGGGGAACCGGTTCGTACGGTACCCGGCAACCGCGACATTCAGGCTTTCCAATCGCTCGAGTGTTGCACTGATGTCAAGCAATGATTTTACGCCTGCGCAGACCACGACGATCGGGGCGCGAGCCAAGGTCGCCAGGTCGGCAGACTCGTCGAAACTCTCCCGGGCATCACGATGCACACCCCCCAAGCCACCGGTCGCGAAGACGCTGATGCCCACGGCGGCGGCCAATACGGCCGTGCTTGCCACCG
>Ga0114981_10002006_pt1 | contig 13255 bp, 15 predicted proteins | sample S_140806_MF_Meta_FD_87028 | JGI IMG/M metagenome (GOLD analysis project Ga0114981, IMG submission 87028) | Freshwater microbial communities from Lake Simoncouche, Canada to study carbon cycling - S_140806_MF_MetaG | ecosystem: Environmental > Aquatic > Freshwater > Lake | place: Lake...
AGACGAACCATTCAAGATTTGCTCCACTGCCTTCTCCCACTTAAAGTACGGAACACCTGGAGAAATCTTTGTTATTGAGAAATCTGTCTTTGTTGCAACGGGTTCGCAGGCCTTAGAAATTCTTCGCGTCATACCGGCTGGCAAAAAAGAAATGGATGCTATCGATTGGGCACGCGGAGCACGCTTAAATGGTGGTGAGATTTTTGGTTGAGGCCAGACGCAATACCTTTAAGTCGCCTAAACCGGATGCCTCTCGTTTGTTAGCTTTTGATTTGTTGACAGAAGTAAATCGCAATGAAGGCTATTCCAATTTACTGTTGCCACAAGCATTAAACGCAAGCAAGCTGGAAGAGCGAGATCGCTCATTAGTAACTGAACTCCTATATGGCACGATACGAATGCAAGGCAAACACGACTGGGTGTTGGCCCAAATTAGCGATCGATCTTGGTCTGAAGTAGATCCTGGCATTGTTGATATTTGTCGGCTAGGTGTTCACCAGATCCATGAAATGCGAATCCCAGATCATGCTGCAGTGGCAGCAACTGTCGAGGTTGCACGCAAGCGCATCGGTGAATCAAAAGCTAGCTTCGTTAATGCTCTGTTAAGAAGTGTTACTCGTAAGTCGATGGAGGATTGGTTTTCACCGTTAGAGTCAATAACAGATCCAGTCGAGCGCTTAGCTATTCAATACTCTAACCCGGAATGGATTGTCTCTGCGTATTACGATCTTTTGAAGAGTTGGGAAGAGGTAGAAGCAGCTCTTAGAATCAATAATGAGGCAGCTACACCCACATTAGTTTCGTGGCCGGGTAATTCAACTCAGCAAGATCTTGTCGATGTCGGGGGAGAGCCAACGCAATTTTCTCCCTATGGCGCTCATTGGAAGGGCAATCCTGGCGCACTTGATTTGATTAAGTCTAGAAAGATTGGCGTTCAGGACGAAGGTTCTCAACTCGTTGCAGAGGTGTTTGCAAAAGCTGCTCAAGGCAACAGTTGGTTGGATATGTGCGCAGGCCCCGGCGGAAAAGCTGCGTTGTTATCGAGCATTGCTCGACAGCGAAGCATCACTTTTACGGCTAATGAGATATCTGCAGCAAGAGCAGAACTAGTCAGTCAGGTCGTTCACGGGGACCGAGTTCTCGTGTCAGATGGTCGAACAATGGGTTCACTGGCTGAAAAGTTTGATGCGATTTTAATTGATGCACCGTGCACGGGTTTAGGTGCTTTGCGTAGACGACCAGAGGTTCGCTGGCGTCGCACCTTGCAGGACTTGCGTGCGCTTACGCAGTTGCAACGCGAATTGATTGAATCAGCTATACAAGCTCTCGAACCTGGAGGGGTACTTGGTTATGCCACTTGTTCTCCGCACCTGGCTGAAACAAGTATTCAAACTTCAGACATTAAAGAGAATCACGCCGAGCTAGAACTAATCCCCATTGATGAGTTTTTGCCTGCAAACCTTGATGGAGCCACCCGTGATGGGGCTATGTCGTTGTGGACACACAAACACGGTACTGATGCGATGTACCTGGCGCTATTTCGAAAAGAGATTGGTTAATATTTAGCCATGACTCATGAGATTCGCATTACACCAAGTATTTTAAATGCAGATTTTTCACGACTCGATGAAGAAATTAAGCGCATCGCGGATGTTTCAGATCTTCTGCATCTAGATGTTATGGATGATGTTTTCGTTCCTAACTTCACATTTGATTTTGAGGCAGCATCTGCCATCATCAAATCTTCGGTATTGGCAGTTGATGCACATTTAATGGTCGCAAATGTTGATGAAATAGCGGTTCAATACGCAGAGATGGGGTGCGCCTCGGTAACGATCCACGCTGAGGCTACGAAAAACATTCCACAAACTCTTAAAAATATCCGCGCAGCAGGTGCCAGATCTAGTCTTGGAATAAAGCCCAACACGGATATTTCGGAGTATCAGTCGGTAATTGATGATGTAGATATGTTTTTAATCATGACTGTAGAGCCAGGTTTTGGTGGGCAAAGCTTCATGGAGAACATGATGGACAAAGTTCGCAGAACCCGAGAAATGATCGGAGATCGGCCTATTTGGCTACAAGTTGATGGTGGAATCTCTATGAAAACAATCGAAATCGCACTAGATGCTGGTGCGGACACATTTGTAGTGGGCAGTGCTGTTTTCAATGCCCCAGATCCAGCAGCAATGGTGGTTTCTCTTCGTGAGTTCGCAATCGCACACGGGAACAAGTAACTCTCTAGTAAACTCTGACCATGAAATCATTTGATTCCTTGTGGGCAGAACTGAGCGAAAAGGCTCTGACCCGTCCTGAAGGTTCTGGCACCGTTGAGGCGTTAGATGCAGGGGTCCACACAATTGGAAAGAAAATTCTTGAAGAGGCGGGCGAAGTATGGCTCGCTGCCGAGCACGAATCAGATGAGGCTTTGGCCGAAGAAATAAGTCAACTTTTGTATCACCTGCAAACATTGATGCTGGCACGCGGCCTATCAATCAACGATGTTTATAAGTTTCTTTAGGAGAAATGATGTTGCGATTAGCTGTTCCGAATAAAGGATCTTTAGCCGAAAGTTCAATCCAGATTCTAAAAGAGGCTGGGTATCGTCAGCGCACTGATAGTCGCGACCTTGTCTTAATCGATAACGATAATAGTGTCGAGTTTTATTACTTACGCCCTCGTGACATTGCGGTGTATGTGGGTTCAGGTGAATTAGAGGCAGGCATTACGGGTCGCGATCTACTCATTGATTCTGCGGCAGAGGCCGATGAGATTTTGTCACTAGATTTTGGTGGATCTACCTTTCGTTTTGCCGGACCAGCAGATAAAGATTGGTCCGTGCAAGATATCGCCGGTAAACGAGTTGCAACTGCCTATCCAGGTTTAGTCGAACACAGTCTTGCTGGTCTCGGGATCAAGGCACAGATCGTTCGCTTGGATGGCGCAGTTGAAAGTAGCGTGCGTTTGGGTGTGGCCGATGTGATTGCAGATGTTGTAAGTACGGGTAACACTTTGCGACAAGCAGGATTGAAGATATTTGGGGATCCAATTCTTACAAGTGAAGCTGTTGTTATCGGTCGTAGAAATGCGGTAATCCCTGGCGAACTTGAGATCCTTATTCGTCGTTTGCAGGGTGTTGTTACTGCACGGCGCTATGTTCTGCTCGACTATGACATTCCTAAGGACTTAGTTGAAAAGGCCTGTGCGATAACACCTGGTCTTGAATCTCCAACAATTTCACCTCTGCAAAAGCAGGATTGGGTAGCAGTCCGTGCGATGGTTTTACGTAAAGAAACAAATCAAGTGATGGACGAGCTGTGGGCTATTGGTGCTCGTGGAATCCTGGTTACAGATATTCACGCCTGTCGCTTATAGCTTTATTGCAATTGGATTAAATCAATAACCGATCTCAAGGATGGTTCGTTGATTGCTAGATCAGCGGCTTCCACGACAACGGGTTTAGCGTTGAAGGCAATACTTAGTCCGGCAATAGCCATCATTCCGAGATCATTGGCTCCATCACCTATGGCGACGGTGTGTTGCATTTCAACGCCACTAGCTATCGCAAACTCCTTAAGGGCATTTGCCTTAGCAGTACGATCAATCACAGGCCCAAGTAGGCCACCTGTTAGAACTCCATCTACTATTTCGAGTTTACTTGCCTTGTAGTATCTGATCGATAAGGTTTTGATCATCGGTTCAATGATGTCTAGAAAACCTCCGGAGACCAACGCAACGCTGTGACCTTTAGAGTGGAGGGTATTAACAAGCTCTTCTGCACCATCTGTAAGAGTAATTTCCTGTTTCACGGCGAAAATTGCCGATTCAGGTAAACCCTTTAACAGCCCAACCCTTTTACGCAAACTTGCTTCGAAATCAAGTTCACCTCGCATTGCAGATTCGGTGATTGTGGAAACTTCATCTAATACTCCAGCCTTCGCGGCTAGAAGCTCAATAGCTTCCTGTTGAATAAAGGTGGAGTCAACATCTAGTTGAACTAATCTTTTAACAAAACTCATGTGACTAAAGTTCTGTCACTGCAACTGAAGTTGCATCTTCAAAGATCACGGTAGAAAGTGCTGATTCGATTGCCGTTTTTGATACCCCAGAAATGCTGAAGCAGATAGTTACTGGCGCATCAGATAGTCGAATGATTCTTTCTATGTTAGCGCCAGAGTCAGTGATGGCCCTTGCGACTAATGAAACTGAATGGGGGTGCAATTTCGCTGAAGTCAGTTCAACTGCAAGAAGGTTTTGTGGGGGAGCTATGTGCGGCCCCTTCCCAAACAGAGTTGCAATATCTACATCTAGTGTTGTTGCGCATGAATCAAGATCCTCTTCGATGGCGTTTTGATGGGCTGGATTTGCCCCAATTAATACCGTGAGAATCAGGCGGTTGTTAATCACTACCTGTTCGATATCAATCACATTCACTGCAAATGGTGCCAGCGTCTGGAAAAGTGAGGCCGCAATCCCTGGTTTGTCTGTTCCTGTCAGAAGGATCAGACCGGTGAATATCTCTGATTGCGCGCTTTTTTCTGTCATAAGAAGGCAAGGTTATCGTGAATCACTCCTTGTTAAGGCGAGGCTTTGAGGCTGGTTAGGCCAGAGAAGCACTATCTTTTGCATCTATGGGTACCACTGTTCTAAGCCTTAACGATGTCTCAGTTCGAAGAGGCGATCGAATCATTTTGGGCCCTTTGAATTTCTCCATTGCTCAAGGAGAACGCTGGGTGGTTCTTGGGCCAAACGGTGCGGGCAAATCCACCCTTCTTCAGATTCTTGCTACAAAGATGTTTCCGACTCAAGGTGTTGTCAAAGTTCTAGACAAGCAAATGGGAATGGTCGATCTGTTTGAATTGAGAACTCGCATTGGTATCTGTGGTTCAGTAATTGCCGAGGACATACCTTTTGATGAAACGGTAAAGGATGTTGTTCTCACCGCGGCTTATGCGATTTTAGGTCGTTGGAAAGAGGATTATGACCTGTGGGATGAATCCCGCGCCATGGCTCTACTGACTACATTTGGCGTTCGTGAACTGGGAGAGCGCACATACGGGACTTTGAGCGAAGGTGAAAAAAAGCGTGTTCAGATATCACGAGCTTTAATGACAGATCCTGAACTCTTACTTCTTGATGAACCAGCAGCGGGTCTCGATCTTGGTGGTCGAGAGGATCTCTTGAGGCGTATTGCAAATTTTGCCGCAGATCCTGCAGCACCGGCCACCATCTTAGTTACGCACCACATAGAAGAGATCCCTGTTGGAACAACGCATGCTCTTTTATTGCAGGATGGTGCTATCGCAGTTTCTGGCCCTATTGATCAAGTTATTACATCAGATCATGTGTCTGCTGTTTTTGGCACACCCATCACGGTCACACCAGAATCTGGTCGCTACTTTGCCCGCGCATCTATTTGAACAACTACATTCTGATTGGCAAGGGATTCTCACCCCACATAAAGAACTTATTGTTGAAATAGAAAATAGACTATCTGATGTCGATGTCGTGCCAAATTTTTCACATATCTTCCGCGCTTTAACTCAGCCAATAGAAACAACTCGCGTCGTTATATTCGGACAAGATCCATATCCAACAAAGGGCCATGCCCATGGTCTCGCATTTTCTGTTGACTCTTCAGTATCTCCTCTTCCACCGACTCTTAAGAACATCTTCAAGGAGCTTGCCACCGATTGTGGAGTGAACAGAGCTGAGGGTGATTTATCAGATTGGTTTGATCAAGGTGTATTGCTCATCAATCGTGTGCTTACCACTGAGGCTGGTTCTTCCCTTGCTCACAATGATTTTGGCTGGGAACAAATAACTGATGCAGTTGCTCAGAAGTTAGGAGAACGCGATGTTGTTGCAATTGTGTGGGGTAAAAATGCGGGGGAGTTGTCTCGGTATTTTCGTCCCGAATTCCGGATTGAGTCACCTCATCCAAGCCCACTTTCGGCCTATCGCGGCTTCTTTGGTTCAAAGCCATTCTCACGGTGCAATGAGATACTAAAGAAACATGGATTAACTCCCATCAATTGGTAGTTGTTTACGCAAAGCAAAAGGCCCCCGGTTTCCCGAGGGCCTTTTGAATCTAAACTCTTCTAGCCGATCCAAGCATTAATTGGAGAAGACAAGAAGTAGATCACGAATAGTCCAGATACTAGAAGAAGAAGTGGATGTACTTCTTTTCCGCGACCCTGAACCAGACGAATCACCACGTGAGTGATGAAGCCTGCACCAATACCTACTGAAATATTGTAAGTAAATGGCATCAAGATGATTGTGAGGAATGCAGGAATACCAATTCCTAGATCATCCCAATCGATGTTCTTGATTTGTGACATCATGAGGAACCCAACAATTATCAGTGCTGGTGTTGCAGCTTCGTAAGGGATGATTGCAACAAGTGGCGCTAAGAATGTTGTTAATAAAAAGGCAATACCGGTAACAATTGAGGCAAGGCCTGTGCGGGCACCTTCGCCAACACCTGCAGCTGATTCGATGTAGCTAGTATTTGAAGAAATACCAGCAGCTCCACCCGCAGCAGCTGCAACAGAGTCAACCAACAAGATCTTCTGAATGTTGTCAACGTTGCCATCTTTGTCAGCTAATCCAGCTTCATGCCCGATAGCAGTAACTGTTCCGACTGTGTCGAAGAAGTCAGATAGAAGCAATGTGAACAGAAGTAGAATCGCCGCGATCAAAGAAACGTTATCTAGCGTGAATGCGCCAAATAGGTCGAATTGTCCGGTGAAATCAAACTCAGGAACTGAAACTATGTCAGTTGGAACTGAAGGGATATTTAGTCCCCAACCGCCATCAACAATTGTTGGTGGGTTGCCCGCAGTAAATCCAGGTGCAATGTTGTAGATCTTTTGGATTACTACAGCAGCAACTGTTGCACCGACGATGCCAATAAGGATTGCTCCCTTAACTTTGCGAACCATCAATGCAATGATCAAGAGTGTGCCAAAGACGAAAACAACTGTTGGCCAACCAACAAGATTTCCGTTAACTCCTAGACCCACTGGTACTGGACCGGAAGCGGTGCGACGCACAAAACCAGCATCTACTAAACCAATAAGTGCGATGAAAAGACCAATACCAACTGAGATCGCGATCTTAATTTGTGCTGGAACCGCCTTGAATACTGCAACACGGAAGCCAGTCAAAACTAGGATCAAGATGATCAGACCTTCAAGAACAACAAGACCCATTGCAGCAGCCCATGTCATTTTCGAAGCAATACCAACAGCTACGAAAGTATTGAGACCTAAGCCTGTTGCTAATGCCAGAGGGTAGTTGGCAACAGATCCCATCAGAATCGTTAGAACACCGGCAACTAGTGCGGTTGTAGCGGCGACCATTGCTGGCGCAGGAGCTGCTCCACCGAAAAGGAACTGTCCGTTTGCATCAGGGGAGTACGCCAAAATAATTGGGTTCAGAGCAACGATGTATGCCATTGTGAAGAATGTGACTAGGCCGCCTCTAACCTCTTGGGCTATCGAAGAACCTCGTTCTGAGATTTTAAAATACGAATCCAGCATGAATTGAGCCTTTCTAATTTTGTTAACGGGGGTGTTTGCGACCCCGTGTGCGTAAAGGGCGCACAACCCTGGGAAGATGCAGTGAGTCTATGGGCTACTTCGAGGTAACTCTTGAAACCACTCCCAGGGAAATAGCGATTGATTGGCCAATTAAGGTGGCGAACATGAGCGTGCCTAAGCCCACAGTCCCGCCTAGAAGCCAGCCCGCTACCAACACGGTGCCTTCGATTCCTAATCTGACCCGACCGATGCGAATGCCACTTTTGTTATGCAGGGCTGTCATCAAACCATCTCGTGGCCCAGGTCCGAGGCCACATGTTATATACAAGCTAGAACCTATTCCGACCATTGCAATTCCGACGAGGCAGTAGAGAACACCGATCAGGTAAGAATCTTGTGCCGGAAATACTGTGACGCCAACTTGAATGGCGAGAGCGATAATTGCGATGTTGGATAAAGTGCCAAATCCTGGTTTTTCTTTCAAAGGAATCCACAATAAAAGTACAAGTGTGCTGATTCCAAATGTTGACCAGCCCATCGTTATATCCAAACGATTTGAAATACCTTGTGCTAACACAGACCAGGGCGCATTTCCTATCTGACTCTGAATGAGTAATGAATCTCCGAGTCCAAATATGAATAATCCAAAGAATAAAACACCAGTGCGCAGAGGGGATAGGTCCCATCTAGATTGAGCTGTCCACGGTGTTAACGGAACCGTTTTGTGCGGACGCAAGAACTCTAAAAATGGATTGGACATTGCATGAGTATAATCAGCATATGTTTCCTGGTGTTGGCACAATCATAAATATCATCACGATTATTTCAGGAGCCTCTCTAGGTGTCCTAGTAGGTAATCGGATGAATACCCGCACAAGGACTCTTCTGACCGATGTTTTAGGTTTAGTTACTCTTCTTGGTGCTGGTTCTGCGTTAATACCCCTGTGGTCAGACAGGTACACACAAGCCCTTCCAAAGGGCTGGACCTTACTTGTTGTCCTTGGTTCACTTTTGATTGGCGGACTGATCGGATCCGCTCTCAAGCTTGAAGACAAACTAGATTCACTCGGAGAAAGTTTGCGAATAAAGTTCAAAGCTTCAAGTGATTCACCCTTTGTCGAAGGCTTTGTAGCCGCATCACTGCTTTTTGCCATAGGACCATTGGCAATATTGGGAAGCATCAGCGATGGCATGGGCACGGGAATAGATCAATTAATTTTGAAAAGCACACTCGACTTTTTCGCCGCCATGGCTTTTGCTACATCTTTAGGGTGGGGAGTAGCGGTCTCTGCAATCCCAGTTGGCATATATCAAGGCGTTTGGACTGCTATCGGTTTTGGGCTAGGTGAAATTCTAGATGGCTACCAGGTAGATGCCATGACCGTAGTCGGAGGAATAATGCTTATTTGCATCTCGCTGAGATTGCTCAATATCAAAAGTGTTGCTGTTGGAAATCTTTTACCGGCGCTTGCTATCGCACCGATTTTTGCGTTAGTGGTTCACTCGCTTTAAGAGTGTGCTTAAAAGGTTGAAGCGTCGATTACGAAACGGTATTTAACATCGCTGGCAACGGTTCGTTTGTAAGCCTCATTGATATAGGAAGCGTTAATAACCTCAACATCACTGACGATCGAGTGCTCTGAACAAAAATCAAGCATCTCTTGAATCTCAGCAATTCCACCGATCATGGATCCTGCAATGCTTCGTCGACCATTGAGCAAAGTACCAACATGGACTTGGTATGGCTTGCCTGGCAAACCAATAACAACCAAGGTTCCATCGAGTGTAAGCAAATTCAGATAATCGCCTATTTCTAGCTCCGCACTCACGGTGTTTAGAATCAAATCAAAGGTTTTTGCCAATGGTGCTAACGAATTCGAGTCCTTGGTCGAAACAAAGTGATGGGCGCCCATAGCCAAAGCATCTGATTTCTTTGATGGTGAATGGGAGAGAACTGTTACTTCAGCGCCCATAGCCACTGCAAATTTAACGCCCATATGTCCCAAACCGCCCAGTCCCATGACAGCGACCTTCATCCCTGGTCCAACATTCCAGTGCTTGATCGGGGAGTACAAAGTGATTCCCGCGCAGAGCAACGGAGCTACACCTTCCAAAGAAAGATTGTCAGGAATTTTTACCGCGTAATCTTGATTGATAACAAAATTGTTTGAGTAACCACCCATTGCGACAGTCTTACCGTCACGCTCTAAGCCGTTATATGTGCCAGTCATTCCTTCAACGCAATACTGCTGCAAACCCTTAAGGCAACTAGAGCAGGTACGACAGGAATCAACAAAGACTCCAACACCAATTTTATCGCCGACTGAAAATTTGCTGACAGAAGATCCGACGGCTGTAACTATTCCTGCGATTTCGTGACCTGGGACCATAGGAAACAGGGCTGGACCCCATTCTTCAGCGACCTGATGTATATCGCTGTGGCAGATGCCGGCGTAGGAGATATCTAGTGAAACATCATGTGCGCCCAGCTCGCGACGGTCAAACTCATGACTGACAAGTGATGCACCGGCGGCAAGCGCGGCATAACCACGAGATTTCATTGTTACTCCTTGAAAGGTAGCGGAATCGATGATGTGTGAGCGGCTCCTGATACACGCGCAGTTACCTGGCGCATATGGTGCCTGCGGCACAATACTTCATAAGCAACATCGGCGCCTGTTGATACATCTCCAACAACAACTTGTTCACCTTCGACCACCATGACTCCACCTATTGTACGAGCATTATGTGTGGCACGTGATCCACACCAACATAAAGCTTCAACCTGAAGGGTGTTCACACGATCTGCAAGTTCTACCAATCGAGCAGAACCAGGAAAGAGTTTGGTTCTAAAATCTGCCAAGATGCCAAAAGCAAAAACATCAATACTTAGTCCATCAACGATTCGGGCTAGTTGATCGATTTGAACACTTTCATAGAATTGCGCTTCATCACAAATGATGTAATCAATTCGCTCACCCATGGATAGTTGATCCACAACGAGTTTATGTAAATCCATTGACGGAGTAACTTCGATGGCAGGGCTCGAAAGTCCCAAGCGACTAGATATCACGCCGGTACCAGCACGATCATTATTGGTAAATATCAGCCCTGTTCGCCCGCGGCTCTGATGATTATGGGCTGTTTGCAATGCAAGAGTGGATTTACCACTGTCCATCGTCCCGCAGTAATAAATCAACTCAGCCATGGACCGCATCTTGCCATAGCTCTAGGAAAATAGCCCTTTTTCCAAAAGTGCAGCTTCAAGCTGTGGCTTCAAAGCCAGAGCGGCGGCAACAGAGATATGTGATGCATCACGATAAACAACGTAACCATCTTGAATAGCAAGGCATTGATCCGAACACAGCCACGGAGTCGGATCTATCTTTTGGAATCCGTTGATTATTTTGACGGGAGTCTCTTGAGTTGTGTTGCAGGATTTAACATCCTTAGATGCCAAACAATTTGGAATATCCCTTTGTGGCCGAGGAGTGTCGCTGATGTAGATCAGGTGGTCTGACAATCCTCGCAGAGAACTAAGTAATCGGATTTGCCCGTCTCTCCACCACTTGCTTTCACTTGGATAGCCACTTGGTGGAGAGAAATATTGGAAGCTACTCATTATTACTGCCTCGGGACGCAGTTGCTTAATCCTGTCTATTGCGTAGTCACGCCATTTCTCACAATGAATATTCTTATAGGCACCTTGGTCGGCGCGTGGTGCGTCAACAGATGGACAAGCTGACTTGGTTAAAGAAACAAGTTTATAACCGCGTTCATTGGCTAACTGTTCTAAGGCAGGAAACCATTGCGCTGCATGGGAATCTCCATACAGAACAATTGACTTCTTGGAACCCTTGTCACCATAGATGCATTCACCAGACTTAGTTTCACCATAGTTTGAATGGCAATCATCACCATAGACGGCGGGCTTTTGCATCACATCGACGAGATTGAACTTGTAGTCAGTTCCTCTAACGCTGATCATTGAAGATGAAGTGGAGGCGATCACAAGGCCTGCAACAAGGGAAACTATTGTGGTGACACCAAACAAAAGATAGATCTTCTTGCCAGCAATCTTCTTGTGTCGTATCGGTTGCTCAATGTATTTGCTGGTGAAATGAGCCAAAACGATCGTTAACAGAATACAGAAAATACGTTCCCGGATACGTAATGGTCGGCCAAGTGCGCTACTTGGCAGAACTAACGCCGGCCAATGCCATAGGTATAGCGGATATGAGATTGCGCCTAGCCATTGGGCGATGCGATTGTTGCTCAGATCATTAAATGCACGGGGCCATATCGCTATCGATCCAATGAGTGCGACAGTTGATAGAACTGGCAGCAGTGCGTTGATTCCTGGAAATGCGGTGTTCTCATCAAACTGGAAGCAGGCAATGGCTATTCCAATGACACCTAACCACGGGATGTATCTATTTTTCCAGAATGTTTCGGGTACGAAAAGAAGCAGCGCACCAAAGCCAAGTTCCCATGCTCTAGTTGGTAGTGAATAGAAGGCCCAAATTGGTGAAGCTTGAGTTTGATAAATTGAAAGAAGTAAAGAGAGAAAACTAGATATAGCAATGCCATGGAAAATTGCTCGCTTGCCGTATCTGGAAAGAAAGAGGATGAAGATTGGCCAGATGATGTAGAACTGTTCTTCCACCGCCAATGACCAGTAATGGATAAAGGGGGATGGTGTTGCATCTAAATTTTGGTAATCATTTTGCCACCAGGCAAATAGGTAATTGGAGACATAGGTTGCCGCCGCGAAGAGATCACGACCAAGGGCATCTCGGGTAATAGCTGGAAGGACAAACATGCCCACAATCGCAGTGACAAAAAGAACGAATACAGAAGTTGGAAGTAAGCGTTTGATACGGCGCTGATAAAAAGAATGGAGATCCAATGTGCCTGAATTTTCGATCTCTCGAAGAATTAGTCCCGTTATTAAAAATCCAGAAATGACATAGAAAATGTCTACGCCGATAAAACCACCCGGAAGCAATCTGGCATGAAATATTGTTACAAGGAGAGCAGCTAATGCTCTTAAGCCTTGAATTTGAAGTATGCGCACCTCTAGGAAGCTACCAACGATGTAACAGGGATATTTGGATACTTCGCAGCAAGTGTTGCTCTTCCCGGTAGGCCTTCAATCTCAAGAAGTGCCAAAACATGAACGACCTCTGCGCCCAATCGACGCATTAACTCGATTGCAGCTCCAATGGTTCCACCTGTTGCGAGCACATCGTCAATGAGCAAAACTTTTGATCCTTTTGATACGGCATCGACGTGGACCTCCAAAGTATCGGTACCGTATTCAAGACCATAGGATTCTGAAATTGTGTTATGTGGAAGTTTTCCTGCTTTTCGAATCGGAACAAAGCCACTGTGTAATTGATTTGCAACGGCGGAAGCAAAGATAAACCCTCGGGCTTCTATTCCTGCAATTAGCGTTGAAGAGTCGGCATAGCTGGCAAATTTTTCAGTGATGGCAACAAATGCTTCTCCATGTGCCAGAAGTGGGGTGATGTCTTGAAATCTGATTCCTGGTTGTGGGTAGTCAGGAATTTCGCGGATGAGCAACAAGGCGTCATCAATATTCATGTGTCCGAGAGGGGACTTGAACCCCTAATCCCTTGCGGGAACTAACACCTCAAGCTAGCGCGTCTGCCAATTCCGCCACCCGGACTAAGTGTTCGGAAAGA
>Ga0114981_10002008_pt1 | contig 13252 bp, 9 predicted proteins | sample S_140806_MF_Meta_FD_87028 | JGI IMG/M metagenome (GOLD analysis project Ga0114981, IMG submission 87028) | Freshwater microbial communities from Lake Simoncouche, Canada to study carbon cycling - S_140806_MF_MetaG | ecosystem: Environmental > Aquatic > Freshwater > Lake | place: Lake...
ATCCCCTGCCGGATCTCAAGACCGTCCTGACCCTCGCGCGATCGCTGGCGGCAACCATTGGGCAACGGGGAACTGTCTAGCCGGACACGCGTTCCGTACCCGCGAGCCGGGGAAGATCGGGGCCGAGGGGGTGGAAAGGGGTTCGGTTACAGCGTGACCGTCACGCCGGGAAAGGCCCGGCGCAATCCATCCGCCCATTCCCCGAGTATGAAGGCGGCATCTGCGTCATACTCACGTGATGATTCGGTGGTGTGATCTCCCGAACAGGCGCCGAGCCGTTCCCGGACACTGACGCACGAGAGACTGTGGCGTGACAGGATGGCCGCCCACTTCGCGTTCACCATCATCGCATTCTGGGTGCCACAACACGCGACGGCAGCAAAGACTGCCCGGCGCGAGACGATCACGTTGGCGTTGACCGCCAATGCGTCGAGGATCACCTCGGGGGTTACCGCGAGGCAGAGATGAATGCCCCGCACCTGCGTCTCCGCGACTTCCCAGTCAATCACCGCACCGCGCCGGGCAGGTGCGCTATCGGCTTCATCGGTTGATGATGCATCGGTGTGGGCCCGCCACGCCCCGCCTGGATCATGTGCGCTCCCCTGACCCAAGCACGCCTCAATAGGGTGTGCGTCGATCCAGGCCCGGATGTCATCCACCCGGCACCCAAGCCCGGATGATGGTCGGCGGTCGGCAACATCGTTCCGCCGACGCAATAGACCCGTTGCAAGCCCAGCATCGGCACGGTCTGAAGCATCATCGACACCACCGCGTTGCCAGTCCGAAGGCGGACAGTCCGGGGCAGCGGAATCCGGAACCCAACGGGGTGCACGGCCAGTCTCCGGGACAATCGGTATGGAACTGGTTCGCCATTCCCTGGCGCGATCTCCGTAGTTGCTCACCATCGCCCCCCGACGACCCGGGCGCACTGACCTTGCGCACGCCTGGCAGTGCTTCAGAATGGAAGTCACTGTGAACCGGTTTCTACGAGTGTAGCCGGGTTCGGGGTGTTCCGGGGGCAACGGCGAAGCTCTTCCCGCTCGGAAACCCCAGCGGTTTGCTGTGCCATGATGGTGCCGTGCCCGATGGGATGCTTCCGAACCGCCCGGATCTGCCAAGAACCTCGCCTTACCCCGTCACGGATGACCCGTCGGGGGCCACAACAGGTCGAGGGCGGACACCGATGCCCATGGACCTGAGACGTGTCATTGCGGTTGACTGGTCCGGGGCCATTCAGGGCGGTCACCGCAAGATCTGGATTGCCGAGGCCATCGACGGAGTCGTGGTGCGCCTTGAAAATGGTCGCACCCGCGAAGCGGTGTTCGACTACCTGATCACCCTCGCGACCAATGATCCGCATTTCGTGGTCGGTTTCGACTTCGCCTTCGGAATGCCGGCTTGGTTCGCGCGTGACCGGAACATTCCCACCATCGCCGACCTGTGGCGACATGTTGGTGCAAACGGCGAATCGTGGTTGGCGTCATGCGACCGCCCGTTCTGGGGTAAACCCGGCAAGCATCGTCCTTCCGATACCCCGGACCACTTGCGTTGCACCGACCGTGCAATCCCCTCGATTGGTGGGTCGCAACCCAAGTCCGTCTTCCAGATTGGTGGTGCCGGTGCGGTGGGAACCGGGTCGCTGCGGGGCATGCCCGGACTGGCCACCCTCCACGACGCCGGGTTCTCGGTGTGGCCATTCGACCCACCGGCATGGCCTCGTGTCATCGAGATCTACCCGCGAAGCTTCACGGGACCAGTCGTGAAGAGTGATCCACACGCGCGCGATGTGTGGCTTGCTACTCACGCCTCGCCTAACCCCCGATTGCAAGATGGTGCGCCTGGCCTGGCCCATCACCTCGGTATCCCATGCTTCCGGCCAGACATCGAAAGCCTTGCCAGGGATTCCGAGGATGCGTTCGACGCTGCCATATCGGCCGCGGCCATGTGGAAATATCGCGCCAGCCTGGCCTCACTCGTCCCGACCACCGAATCCACGCTCCTACTTGAGGGGTGGATCTGGGATCCGCGCCATCCGATGCCAACCGGCACACCTACCGCCTGACCGCAGCGAATCCCGTTCCGGTTGCCACCCCGGGCTGCGTTGGCAAAGGGGATTTCAATCCGGATCAGTGGGGCGCATCTTCTTTGGAGGGGTAGGGGTCGGTGCGGCGTGCGAGAATGGCCGGAGACGCCCCGGTGCAAGGAGGCCTGCAATCCGGGGTAAAAGGGCAGGGGATGTATTGCACGGCCTGCGGAACGGCACTGCTTGCGGATGCGCGCTTCTGCACACGATGCGGACGGCCACGCGACACCCAAGCCGTCACCACGGTGGATGATGGCAAGCCACGCGAACGCGTGATTGACGTGATCCTGGACTTCAGCGGATCCAAGAACCCGGCCCGGCCCGGCACGTCCATCGCCGAAAGCGACGCGCCAGCACATCCGGAGGCGACGCGATGGGGTGATGTGGTCCCCGCAAACCGCACCAACTACCGGCCTGATGGCATCGGTCTTGCCAACCCACGAATCGTCACCGCGTCTGACCGGTACACCCCGCCCGTCTCCAAGCGCGCAACTGCCGGTCAAACCATCACCGTGATGGTTGTGCTGTTTGCCCTGCTTGCATGGGCCGGCAACCTGTCCGCGACACGGAACGGCGCGACGCGCGATGGCCAGGCAGGAAGTGCGTCCCCCCAACCGCCTGCCACCGCCGTACCCGCGCCGGTCTCCAACGAAGCCAAGGCCGAGGCCGTCGCCCTTCTGGGATCGGCCATCTACAAGGTGGAGGAAGGCAACCTCGCGCTTGCCATCGAACAGGCGAGGCAGGCACAGGAGAAGTGGCCCGCCTACGCCGATGCCGCCAACTTCCTCGCCGATATCACTCCGAAGGCCACCGCAACTGCCGCTGCCATGCAGGCAAAGGCCACTGCGGTTGCAGCCGCGCCGGGCGGGTCGGCTGCCGGTCTCCTCAGCGAACGCGACGCAATCGCCCGCGTCCTGCCATCGGTCGTGCACATTGCCACCAACTCAAGCGTGGGCACCGGCTATGTCGTTCGTGACAACCTCATCGCCACAAACGCCCATGTCGTGTCCACCAACCCCACCGCCGAGATCCGCACCCAGGATGGCAAGACCCTCATCGGGCAGGTCGTTGCCCGAGACGCGAAACAGGACATCGCCCTCATCAAGGTGTCTGCAAGCCGGCTTCCGGTAGTGACCCTCGCCAACTCCAAATCCCTCCGGCCCGGCGACACCCTCATGGCCGTCGGGTATGCCCTCGACCTGCGTGGAGGTCCGTCGATCACGCGCGGGGTGTACTCCACCCACCGCACGATGCAGGGCGTTACCTACGTGCAAACCGATGCCCCCCTGAACCCGGGCAACAGTGGCGGCCCCCTCGTGTCGCTCAAGGGCGAGGTAGTTGGCATGAACACCATGGGACTCAAGAACGACTTCGGCACGGACGTCAGGGGCCTCTACTTCGCCGTCGCCATCGAGGCCATCCAGGCAATCGTCACCACTATCCCGAAGTAAGGGGATCCCCGCCCATGAAACCACGGATCACCGTCCTGACCCTGGGAGTTGACGACCTCGAACGCGCCGTCCGCTTCTACCGCGATGGTCTGGGGTTCCCGACAGAAGGGATCGTGGGTACCGAGTTCATCCATGGGGCGGTCGCTTTCCTGGACCTCGTGGGCGGACTGAAACTTGCCCTCTTTCCCAGGGCAAGCATCGCCCACGATGCCGGCATTCCCGCCGAACCTCCCCTCGGACCGGGACGCACCGAGATGACCATTGGCCACAACGTTGCGTCTGAGGCCGAAGTGGATGCCACCATGGCCCGCGCACTGGAAGCGGGCGCGGTGATCGTGAAGCCGGCGCGGGCGACGTTCTGGGGAGGGTACGCCGGCTACTTCCAGGACCCGGACCGACACCTCTGGGAGGTCGTCTGGAATCCCCATTGGGGTTTACCCAGATGAAATTGCGCCGTCCCTGCCCTATGGTGTTTCAAGGTGGCAGCGACGCGCAGTAGCGAGGTGCAGGTAATCCATCGGCGGTGGGGTGGTCGGGATCAGCAGTCTGGCGTGATGGGGCGCACAACTGCCGCGTGACACCGGATTCACTGCCGCGCCCACGGAGTTGTCATCATGACCGCCAACGTTCCCAAGCCTCACGTCTCTCCCCGGGTGCTCCTTCTCTTGGGACAACCGGATGGACAGATCACCCAGTTCCATAACCAGCCCGCGCACTGGGCATCTCTCGGTTCCCTGCTCCGCGCCTGCGATGCCCGGTCCCGTGTGGTGACCGACGACATCCGCGTCCTGACCCCGGAAAGCCTCGCCAAAATCGACGTGATCGTGAATGCCTCGACGGCCTTGCGTCCAAGTGACCGCGAGTACTTTGCGATCCAGTCGCGTATCGATGCCGGGGCGGGCTACGTTGGCGTGCACGTCGCGAACACCGTCCACCTCACGTCGCCGAATTTCCTGCACGCGGTTGACGTGGCGCCGCCTCAGAAAAAGGCGCTCGCCCCCACCATGAGTGTCCGCATCCTCTCTCAGGTGCACCCCATCACCGCCGGTCTCGGAGATTACGACCACGACGATAACGATGAGTTCTACGAGATCACCGGTGACTTCGGCGACCGCCCGAACCTTGTCACCGTCCGCGAGGATTGCACCCTTGCCACCGCCGATGGTCACCCGATGGTCTACGTGACCACTCACGGGAGTGGACGGGTTGTCTTCCTGGCGTCGGGACACGACCGGCGCTCACTTGACCACCCGACCTTCCGCACCCTCTTCACCCGGGCCGTCGATTGGGTCTCCCCCTGCAACCGTTAGCGAAGCGACATTCCATGACCGATGCGGTGGGGACTTGCCCGCGACCTGGCCGGTTCAGATCAGGGCATCGGCCGGAACGGTGCGGTAATCAGTAACGCCCACTGCCGGTTGGCGTGGCGGGTGCGTCCAGCGTTATGCGGCGTGTGCACCACGTTCGCCCGCCCAAGCAACGGGTCATCCAGTGGCACGGGTTCCACGTCAAAGACGTCGGCCGCCAGGGCAATCTCGTCGCCAAGCACGCGCCGGCGCACCGCCGCGGTGTCACAGACCCCCGCGCGCGTCGCCCAGATCACCAGTGATCCGTGGGGCAATGCGTCCACGAGGTCGGCGGTGACTAGCCCGCGGGTCGCCGGGATCAGCGGAACCAGAGGGGCAAGGATCTCGGCATCGGACACCAGGCGATCCAGATGCCATTCGCGCCGTGCCCCTGCCCGATGGAATGCCGGTTCCGGGGCGTGCGGATCGTAGACCGACACATCCGCACCGAGGGATGCACAGAACGATGCATACCGGCTACCGATATTGCCCGCCCCGATTACCCGCACGCGCTTGCCGGCGATGGTGCCACTGGTGAAGCGGTCATCGTCCCCGAACTGGGCACCACGGTGTGCGAACGGGCGGTCACCACCACCCGGCGAGTAATCCCAGACGCGCAGGTCGGATTGCATCGCCTGATGCAATTGCGGGATGCGACGCAACCCGGACAGCGTGAGTGCGAGGGCATATTCGGCCACCGACTGCCCCCAGAACCCTTCGGCGGTGTGGGCGTGGTGCCGGATGCCGGACGAGGCGAAGACCGCGGCGAGATCCTCGGAGACCCCTGACCCATATCCCGACCGGGGCGAGAGGGCTACCTCACGCAGCGAGGGCAGGTATTCCAAGTCGGCTGGCACCATCGGAATTCCGAGGGAGATCAGTTGGGCTATCTGCGAAGGATCGATCCCGGCACGACGCACAAGGTCACTGACCGTCACGGTTGACGGTGCATCGTGCCGCAACAGCGTTACCGGAACCGGCCCGGCCCAGACTTGATGCAAGGCTTCTGCCACCAGTGGCCACGTTGCCTCCCAGTGGGGATCGACGACGATCAGACGGTGCGGAGACCCGTCATCACCCGCAGGAAACCCGGTTCCTGGCATGTGTCCCCCGCCCGATTGCGCTGTCGTTGCACCTGGCTCCACCATCAGATCGTCACCCCCTGCGCGCCACCGTAGCACCATCCGGGGCCGACCGGCCATCGGGGATGGGAACCGAACGTGTCGCGACCACCTCGGTCACCGGTGCCTCAGCCCGGGACGGTCCGGATGCGACTTCGTTGCCACTATCCATTGTGACCCCTTCCGGAACCGTGCGCCGGCACTCCCCACCGCATGGCGATCGAAACTGACAGGAACCGATGGCGATCACCTGGGTTGCCCGTGGGAAACCTGACCCCGATCTGTAACGGCACGCCCGGCCCGGCCTCTGGCGGCACAATGAAACGCCGGTCTATTCTTGGTCTGACTTTGACAGTCCGGAGGGAAGAGATGGCCAGAACCATTCCCGCGCCACCACCGGCATTTGCACACGATTCATCAGATGCCACTGGTCCCGGAGCGAACGGCCTGCGCCGAGACCCTTTGGTCCTGCCGGAAGACGAGGGTGGCCTCGTACGGATGGTCGCCGACCGGGACCTTCTGGATCCGCTTGCGGGGAACACACCGTCCTTCTCCGCCGAGACATCGCCGGAAGGCACCTCCACGACGTCAGGCAAGGCATCCGCGCCCTTGTTCCGGCGCGTCCGCGAACGATTGCCGGTCCCGCCAGACCACATCCTGGCCGAGATTGAACGCAAGGTGCATGCCGGTGAACGCCTATCCGCGGTTGATGGCATGGCCCTCTTCGCCGCCCCCGATCTCCTCTGGCTTGGACGGTTGGCCCGCCACGCGCAACGTCGCATTTCCGGCGACACCGTCTTTTTCAATATCAACCGCCACCTGAACCTGACCAACGTCTGCAAGGCCAAGTGCGCCTTCTGCTCCTTCAGGCGTGACGATGGCGAGGCCGGTGCCTACACCATGACCGTCGCCGAGGCGGTCGCGACCGCACGCACGACCGTCGCCGCCCTGCCCATCACCGAACTCCACATCGTCAACGGTCTGCACCCGGATCTTCCATTCGATTACTACGTCGACATGCTTCGCGCGCTTTCGGATGCGTTGCCAAACGTCCACCTCAAGGCTTTCACCGCTGTCGAGATCTGGTGGTTCGCACGCATCACGGGCAAGTCGTATGCGGAAGTCCTGCACGATCTGCGCGAGGCCGGCCTCGGGTCCATGCCCGGTGGCGGTGCCGAGATCTTCGCCCCGGCTGTCCGGCGTCGAATCTGCGGCTACAAATCCACTGCCGAGGACTGGCTTGCCGTCCACCGCACCGCCCATGGCCTTGGGATCCGCACCAACTCGACGATGCTTTATGGCCACATCGAGACAGCCGCCGACCGCATCGACCATCTTCTCCGCCTGCGCGAACTGCAGGACGTGACCAATGGGTTCCAGGTCTTCATCCCCCTGCGCTTCCACAACGCCAACAACCGCATGTCTGATCTGCCGATGGCCACCCCGCTTGAGACGGCGCGTATCTTCGCCATCAGCCGACTGATGCTCGACAACATTCCGCACCTGAAGGCCTACTGGATCATGCTCGGTCTCGACACCGCGCAGATGCTGCTGGAGTTCGGGGTTGACGATCTGGACGGTACTGTCGTGGAGGAGCGGATCTACCACATGGCCGGGGCGCACACCCCGCACGAGATGGGACGGAACGAACTCCTGCGGGTGATCCGCGACGCCGGGCGCGAACCGGTGCAACGCGACACTACCTACAACGTGATGCGCCGTTTCTCCCGCGATGACGATCCGTCGGACGACCTGCCAACCACCCACACGGTGCACGCAGGGGCGGTGGGGGCACTGCGGTGAACCTGCCCCGCGTCGGTCACATTGCCTTCCTCAACTGCGCCCCGCATTTGCATGGCCTGGAAATGCGACGCGGTTCTGACCGGATGCATCTGCAGCCGGGAGTGCCAAGCGCACTCAACCGGCAAATCCTGGCTGGGGAACTCGACATCTCCCCGATGTCCTCGATCGAATACCTGCGAAACGCCGCCGACCTCTGCCTGCTTCCTGATCTGGGGATTGCCTCCGATGGGCCGGTGATGAGCATCGCCCTCGTATCGTCGGTGCCACCAACCAGTCTCGATGGTGCGCGGGTCGGACTGACGTCCACGTCGGCGACGTCCTGGGTCCTGGCGAAGATTCTCCTGCGGGAATGGTGGGGGGTCTCGCCAGTCTTCGTGCCGGAGATGCCGGGAGCAGGCGGTCTCCACGGACCGTTGGACTCGTCACCGGCGCGCAAGAATGAGGCGACCGACCCGCTGGTGGCGCGTCTCCTGATCGGCGACCCGGCGTTGCGTGTCCTCTGGAAGCCTGAACCCGGCACGTGGACCATCGATCTCGGTCAGGAATGGACCCGGCATACCGGCCACTGCATGGTCTACGCGGTCTGGGCGGCGCGTCGTGCCTACGCTGAACGGCATCCGGAGACCGTCGCGGAGGTGACATCGATCCTTACACAAGCCCGCGACGCTGGACTGCGTGACGCCCCGGCACTGGCGCGGCGCCTTGCCCCGCTGGAGAATCTGCCGGCGTCCCTGTTGGAGCGCTATTTTTCCACCTTGCGTTACGGTTTCGGTCCGCGTGAACTCGATGGACTGAACGCCTTTGCCGATGGTGCCGTGCGCGTTGGAGACTTGCCGTCGGTCCCCCGCCTTGCATGGACTGCCCCCGGTGCCGTTGCGACGGCGGCGTAAGGCCACCGACGCCGAATGATCGGCACCGCTTCATCGAACGGTACTCGGTAGACTGGCGGGCGATAGCCGAACACCCCAGCATCCTCGTACCCATCGCCCATGATTCAGGGACGCTTCGCTTGGGACCGTGCTCTACCACCTCCCCCGGAAGGACTGCCATGCCACGGATCGTGATGATCGGCGCGGGAAGCGTCGTCTTTGCCAAACGCCTGCTTACCGACCTTCTTTCCTGGCCGGCCTTGCAGGCTAGCGAGATTGTCCTGATGGATATTGACGCCGGACGGTTGGAACTGATCGGCGCCCTTGCCGAACGGCTGGTCGTGCAGGAACACCTGCCCGCCCGGATCATCGCCACGACTGACCGTCGCGCTGCCCTTGATGGTGCCGACTACGTCATCTGTTCGATCCAGGTCGGCGGTCTCGACATGTACGCGCACGATGTGGAGATCCCGCGGCGCTATGGCATCGACCAGACCGTCGGAGACACCCTCGGACCGGGAGGTGTCTTCCGGGGCTTGCGCACGGTCCCGGTCTTCCAGGGCATCGCGCGCGACATGGAGGAGCTCTGCCCACACGCTCTTTTCATTAATTACTCCAACCCCATGAACCTCAACATGTGGGCGTGGTCGCAGTCCACCAAGGTGCGGTCCATTGGCCTCTGCCATAGCGTGCAGGGCACTGCCGAACGCCTCGCCCGCTTCATGGGTGTGCCGTTTGCGGAGATGAGTTTCTGGTGCGCCGGCATCAACCATCAGGCGTGGTACCTCGACCTGCGTCGAGGTCACGGTGGCGGACGGGGCGAGGACCTCTACCCACTCCTGCGCGAGAAGATGGACGATGCGGCGATCTTCGATGAGGATCGCGTGCGCTTCGAGGTGATGCGCCATTTCGGCTACTTCGTCACCGAATCCACCCATCACATGTCGGAGTACGTGCCGTGGTTCCGCACCACGCCGGATCTCATCCAGGCCTTCACGACCCCCCGTTGGGACTATTACGACATCTGCGTGAACCGTCGCGACCCGCATGAGGAACGGATGGCCCGTCAGGCTTCCGGACAGGAACCGGTAGAGACCGCCCGTACCAATGAATACTGTTCGTTCATTGTGAACGCGATGGAGACCAATGTCCCATACGTGATGAACGCCAACGTGCCGAACACGTGGGGGCGCAGCGCGTTCCGGGGCGGTGGTGCCGGGTCGGTACTCATCTCCAACCTGCCACCGGCGTGCAACGTGGAGGTTCCCTGCCTGGTGGACGGCGCGGGCGTGCATCCCTGTGCCATCGGCGACCTGCCCGAACAGCTGGCGGCGATCAATCGCACGAATGTGAACGTGCAGGCACTCGCTGTCGAAGGAGCCCTGACCGGTGACCGTGACATGATCGTGCGGGCGGTGCAGATGGATCCCCTGACCGGTGCCCTGCTTCCCCTGTCACGCATCCGCGAAATGGTTGGCGAACTCTTCACCGCCGAGGCACGTTTCCTGCCCCAGTTTTCGTGATCCTTCTTCCTTCTCCCCTCTCCCTCTGGGGGAGGGTTTGGGGGTGGGGGCCAACTCGCGCAAGTGTTCGGCAGTGAAGTGATCCGGCCGATGGGATGGGTCATGCCCCGGGCGAGACCGTTGTCAAGATCATGTGCATCTGGGTGACCCGCGTCACAGAACATTCGGGGACTTGGCGCGTAGACTCTTCGGTGCGGACACATCCGCTGACGCACGGAACCTGACAACCGATGGCGCGCCTGCCTCATGCGAACCGGACGGAAGCCGGTTCCATCATATGGGTGTTCCTTCTGGGATTTGCCTCGACCCTCGTGTCGCTGGCGATGATCGGTTCACGTTGGCGTCGCCTATTCACAACCCGGTCGGTACACCACACATCATCCAACCTGGACACCGTGACGGTCGATCGTGGGTTGGTACCGGTACCTGTTCCCGCGAGTGCGACGGCAAACCGACCGGCACCCGTTGACAACGATCACGGTGCGGCTCACCCCGATCAGGCGGGGTCTGGCCCGGTCATTCGCCTGACGATTCCATCCTTGCCGTCCATCGGGGAGGTGTTGCGTCGAGCGCGAGACTTCCCCATACCGGTACATGCGACCATGGGTCCGCGACGCCTTGCCATCGCCGGTTTTGCCGCGGTGGTGCTTGCCATCGGCCTCTCACCTGTGGGGGGAACCATCGCCACCTTCGTGGCCAGCCTCATCAATCCGGAATCCACGTTCCAGTCAGGCACCGTCCGCCTGGCATCCGATGGTGCCGGATCGTCCGCCTTCTCACTGCCCGCCCTGCTCCCTGGGGAATCGGTGGAACGGGTCATCACGGTCTCCCAATCCGGATCCCTTGACTCGCGTCTCGACCTTGCCATCCTCCCGGACGCCGCCTCATCGAACTCCCCATTGGTGACTGACCCCACGTCCGGGATACAGATCGTCATCGACCGGTGCGTTGCCGGCGCGTGGGCCACCACTACTCCGGTAGCGGCGATGCCGACACCGCCACCGGCTGGGGCGCGCTTTGCCTGCGTTCCTGCCACCCCGAGTGCGGTTCCCAGTACCCAACCGGTCTATCGGGGGCCCCTCGTACCCCGAGGAATCACCAGACCTGGCACACCCACCACGACCCCGGTGCCAATCCCGGTCGCCGACCGGCTGCGGCCCGGCGATGAGGCGTCACTCCGCATCCGTGCGTCACTTCCCGAACAGCCTTGGTCGGGCGATCGTACTGACGACACGGCCACGGCACCGGGTGGAAACGGGTCGGTCGCGTTCGAATGGCGTGCCACCGGCATGAATGCCAATCTTTCCGGTACCCCGCTTGCGACCGCGCCGACTTCCCCGGTCACCCGCACCCCCGTGCCTGCAACACCCGCCGGGCCCGCGCCAACGGCCACCTCCACGGCGTCGCCTACCGCCATCGCAACTGCCACGGGTGTCCCATCGGCGACGATGACCGCCTCACCCACGGCGACGCAACCTGCCTACGCCGGATATGCCGCGGCGTTCGACGGATACGGCGATGATGTCCTCATCGGTTGGGCGCAGCCGATCGGACCACTGTCCGGCCGTCCCGCATGGACCTTTGAGGCGTGGGTCAATCCGTCCGACCTCACCGGCCCACGAACGATCTATAGCGAACAGGATGCTTCCGGGGCCGACACCCTCGTCATCCGCCTGCGCCGCGACACCCAACCACAAGTTCTCGAAGCCGGCCTGCGCCGTAGCGGCACCTTGACGTGGTTTGGTGTCGAAGCGCCCGTCGACATCGTGACCGGGACGTGGACCCATGTTGCGGTCACGTTCGAGGTCGGTTCCCGGTTGCAACTGGCCATCAATGGCATGGTCCGTCTTGCCGACACCAACAGCGCGAACGGACGCCTTGCCTCCCCGGATAGTGCGACAGTCTCAATCCTCGCCCGTGCCGGTGACGGATCGCAGGGGTATGCCGGCGCAATTGACGAAGTGCGCCTGTGGTCAGTTGCCCGTGCGTATGACGCATCGAATGCCACCTACCTCCAGAAACTGGCTGGTGGCGAACCAGGGCTTCTGGTCCATTACCCAATCTCCGCCTACGCCTCCACCGATGCACGTGGGGCCACTCTCGCCGACCAGTCTGGCAATGGCATCAGCGGCACCTTGCGTGGTGGCGTGCGGTGGATCCCGTCACGGGCACCGGTCGACCGCCCTGCCACGCCGCACTCGATCGGTCTCTCCGCCGCCACCGACACCGGGGCATCAACGACCGATGGCATCACCAAACTGACTGCAGTCACGGTGACCGGACGTGCGTCGGCCGGGTCGACGGTCGCCCTCTTCAATGGGATCGGAACAACCGCGATCGCGACGGGAACGGCCGCGTCCGACAATACGTTTGCCATTCCGGTCACGCTTGCCGCGGGTGACCACTCGATTACCGGACGTGCGACCGACTCTCAGTCGAAGTCCAGCGGCGTGTCAGTCGCGCGGACGATCACGGTGGACCAGACGGCACCCACAACCATTGTCAACCTCACATTTGCCGACGCGGCTGGCAGTCCCGGGCCGTACCGCCAAGGCACCGTTGTCACCGTGACTGCGGTTCTCGCACAGAATCGGACCGATCTGGCTCCTTCGCTTACCTTGAATCTCGTGTCCGGGACGCACCTCGGTGGCACCCTGCCCTCGGCCGTCCTGACCAGTGCGGATGGGACGACCTACACGGGCACCCTGACCATCCCGGCCGGAAACGGGACCGTCCTGCCCTCCCTCGTGGCGACCGACATCGCCGGGAACCCAATCGCCTCGTCCAACGTCCGGCTACCCAACCCGACCTCGTACGTGGGATCCGACGGCACCTGGTCGATGGACGGAACAGGCTACGCGACGGTCAGTGCCTGCGGGGGTTCCACCTCGGCGCCCCCCGCGGAGTGGATCTGGTCATCAACCTGTTCGGTAGCTTGGCAGGAGCACACCTTCGCAAAAGACTTCACGGTCAGCGGGCTACTTACGGCTGCAACCCTCGACCTCACCATCGACAACTGGGCAAGCATCACCATCAACGGGGACCCGGTTGCGTGG
>Ga0114981_10002012_pt1 | contig 13244 bp, 7 predicted proteins | sample S_140806_MF_Meta_FD_87028 | JGI IMG/M metagenome (GOLD analysis project Ga0114981, IMG submission 87028) | Freshwater microbial communities from Lake Simoncouche, Canada to study carbon cycling - S_140806_MF_MetaG | ecosystem: Environmental > Aquatic > Freshwater > Lake | place: Lake...
CCATCGAAGCGGTGCACGTCTCGCAGGCCCCGCCGTCGCTGGACGGCGGCGGCGGAACGGTGCGCCTGAGCGCCACCGATCAGGGCGTGCCCATGCTGGGCGCTGTCATCGCCTATGGGCCGCTGGTCAGCGCCTTGCAGGCGGCCTGGTGCGAGGCCGTGGCGGCTTCAGGGGGACGGTTGCAGTCCCGCTTTGGCGCGCCGGTGGCCGGGCTGAAGGCGGTACAAGGCGCATCGGGTGCATCTGCATCTGGTTCATCGGCCTCTGGCAAGGCGGGCGCGGTGGAGGTGGATGCCGGCATCGCCGAGAGGGCAAGCATCTCCGACGCGACTTCCGGCTTGTACAGCACCGGTGAGGTTGTCGGTCTTGGACTTCGCGTACAGAGTAAGAAGCACCAACACCTCAGCCTCGTTCCACAAGGCGCTGACGCGCAGGCCGGCGCGGCCGAGACGGCGGTATTGCAAGGGGGTGATTGACCTCTGGAAGGCGCCGCAACGCGAGCTCAGCGCAGCAGCGGACATCTGAAGTCTACTTGCGCCTCAGCAGAAAGTATGTCTGCACCGGCCCGATGCCCTTGACCTCCACCGTACCGGCTTCCTGCAGCAGGTAGTGATCGCGCAGCGCCGCAGCCGTCTGAGAGGACACCTGGATCCTGCCCGTCTTGGAGGTCGATTCCATGCGGCTGGCCATATTGACGGCATTGCCCCAAAGGTCGTAAGAGAACTTCGTATAGCCAATCACGCCTGCCACCACGGGCCCACTGTCGATGCCGATGCGCATGTTCAGCTCTCGGCCGTTCTGGCGGTTGAACTGCTGCAGGTCGTCCAACATGCCCAAGGCCATCTCGGCGCACTGTTGAGGGTGGTCGGGACGGGGAATAGGCAGACCGCCGGCGGCCATGTAGGCATCGCCAATGGTCTTGATCTTTTCCAACCCGATCTGATCGGCCCGCTTGTCAAAGCGCGTGAACAGATCGTTGAGCATCTTGACCAGCTCAGTGGCAGACATCTTGGACGCCAAGGTGGTGAAGCCCACCAAGTCGCTGAACAGGATGGACACGTCCGGATAGCTGCCTGAGATGTTCTTCTCGCCGCGCTTGAGGCGCTCGGCGATGGGGCGGGGAAGAATGTTGAGCATGAGCTTTTCGGTCTGCAACTGCTCGGCCTCCAGGAGCTTCTTTTCCCGCTCCAACTCGTCCAGCCGCTGGCGATCCAGCAAGCGCAACCGCTTCTTCTCGAAGCAAGAAAAAATCCGCGCCTTCAGCAGCACCGGGTCGAAAGGTTTGGGCAGATAGTCCTCGGCCCCCATCTCGATGCACTTGATGGTGTTGGACAGGTCTTCGGCGCCGGAGATGACGATTACCGCGAAGGACTTGAGCATCTCCTCTTGACTCAGTGCGGTAAGCACACCCATGCCATCAAGCTCGGGCATCTCCATGTCGAGCAGCATCAGGTCGATGTTCTCCCGATTGACCACCGCCAATGCCTCAAGCCCATCACCGGCCTGGAGTATGTTGGTAATGCCCAGGGAGTTCAATTCCCGAGTCAGGATGCGCCGCAAGGTGCGGCTGTCATCGACGATGAGCACGCGAAAGTTCTCAAGCTCCTGTCCCATGGCCTCGTCTCAGCAGGGGTGCCGTCGACAACGTCGGCAACGGCGGTAACGACGGTATAGGGTCATGTCGTGCTGTAGCAGGTCAGCCTGCCGATGTACTGCATCCGGAAGTGCGGGTTTTCCAATATGGATTCGGCTGCGCCCAGGATCAGGATGCCGTCTCGAGGGACGAGCTGTGCATGGATGCGGCGCAACACCTTGTCCTTGGTCTCCTGACCAAAGTAGATGAGCACGTTGCGCAGCAGAATCAAATCGAACTTGGGCATCTCCGGCAGCGGGCCCAGCAGATTGGCGCAGTGGAATGCCACCGCATCGCGCAGTACGGGCAAGGCCTGGAACTTGTCGCCCGCCACAGGGGTGAAATACTTGGTGATCAAGTAAGGGTCCAGTCCGCGCTCGATCTCGGTGCGGTTGTAAATGCCCAGGCGGGCGCGTTCCAGTGCCGAGGAAGACAAGTCGGTGGCCTGGAAGTGAACCTTCCAGCCGGCCAGTTGCGGAAACCGCTCCTTGAGCATCATTGCCAGGCTGTAAACCTCCTGCCCCGTGGACACGGCCGCGCAACAGATGCGCAAGGTGCGCTCCTTGTCGCGCTTGCGGATGAGATCGGGCAAGACGCTGCTGGCCAAAGCATCGAAGATCGGCCGGTCCCGGAAGAACATCGTCTCGTGCGTGGCCATTGCCTCACAGGCCCGCAAGTGCGGCTCACCCACAGCGGTCTGCATGAGGAGCGCGCGGAGAAACTCGGGCACCGTGCCGTGAATACTGCGGCGCGCCATCTCCGCCAGGCGGGAATCGACCAGGTACTGCTTGGTCCGGTCAAGACTGATTCCGGTCCTTTGCTCAAGCAGCGCGTAGAAACGGCCGTACACGTCGTCAGTCATTCCTGCGCGGCCCTGAGATCTTGCGTGTGCGAAAGGCCAGTTCCTCCGCGAACTTGCCCAGCGGCAGCACCATTTCCGCCAGCTGGTTCTGCGCCACGGCGCCTGGCATACCCCAGACGACGCTCGACTCTTCGTCCTGTGCGATGACCCGGCCATGACGCGAACGGATGACCTGACAGCCCTTCAGCCCGTCGTAGCCCATGCCGGTGAGCACGACAGCCAGCAGCGAGCTGCCGTAGACCTCGGCGGCTGAGCGGAACAGCACGTCCACCGCGGGGCGACAGGAGTTCTCGGGCGGGTCGGAGTTCAGCACGATGGACGTGCGCCCCGCCGTCTGCACCAAGGCCATATGCTGACCACCGGGCGCCAAATAGCCCACCCCCGGCAGCGGAGCCTCGCCGTGCACCGGCTCCTTGAAATCCATGACGGTGGCCGCGGCAAGCCGCGCCGCCAGCAGCTTGGTGAAGCTGGCGGGCATGTGCTGCACGATGAACACTGGCACGGGCACGGGTGCCGACAGTTGGCTGAAGATTTCCAGCAGCGCCATCGGGCCGCCGGTGGACACTCCAATGACCACCGCGGCTACCGGCAAGGGCACCAGAGGCGGGGCGGCCAGCACGATCGACGGTGCGGACGACGCACACGAGGCAGTCGGCTGGCGTGACGCCGCAGCCAAAGCTGCGCGCTCTGCCAGCGGCGCGGCATCGGGCCGGGCTGCCCTGGAAAGGCGCCGGCGCCGAGCCAGACCGACGATCTTGGGGAGAAGCTCGGCCTCCATCACCTGTAGAGCCGCTTCCGTGGTGCCACCGGGCCCAAGGCCGGACGCGCTGGTGGGTTTGCCCACATAGTCCGACGCTCCTGCTGTCAAGGCCATGACCGTGGCCTGTGAGTTGGCATGGGTGAGGCTGGAGCACATGATGATGGGCAGCAGGCGGTTCTCCTTGCGGATCTGCTTGAGCGCAGCAAGGCCGTCCATCTCGGGCATTTCGATGTCCAACGTCACCACGTCGGGCCGCAGTTCACGCACCTTCTCGATAGCCTGCAAGCCGTTGACGGCATAGCCCGCCAGTTCGATGTCGGGGTGCTTGGCCAAGACCGTGGTGATGATGCGACGCATCACGGACGAGTCATCCACTACCAGCACTCGAATCTTTTGGCTGTCTTGCGGCGTCATCAGCGGCCGTACCTGTCAAGTGAGGCTTGTACTTCGATGATCGCCACCCACTGGCTTGATCACTTGGGGTCGTCTGAGGAAATCCCCTGAACCAGCTTGGCCGTGTCGAGAATCAAGAGCAGGTTGTCGGGAAGCTTGTGCAACCCCATGATGAGCTCTTTGGCCGACTGCGAGATATTGCTGGGCGGAGGCTCGAAATGCGTATGTTCCAGCTCGAGGATGTCGCTGACCTGATCGACCAGAAGGCCATAGAGCACACCGAACTTCTCGATGAGCACCGTCACGCTGACCTCCGAGTTGGGTGCGGGCTGCAGTCCCAGCCGCTGGCGCATGTCGATGGCCGTGACGATCTGCCCGCGCAGGTTGATCAAGCCTGAGACCGCGGGGGGAGCCAGGGGTACGGGAGTGATCTCCGCCACTTTGGCGAGCTCTATCACCTCCGCCGTGGAGATGCCGAAATAGATGCGCCCCGAGTAAAACGTTGCATAGGAGCGCACGCTGCTCATGTCGTCACCTGCACAGTCCCATCCTCCAGCAAGAGGCCCTCGTCCCGCTCATCAACGCTGTCGTTGCTGCGCTCCAACTGGTTCAGACGCAGTATTTCCTGCACGTCCAGGATGCTCACCACGGAATCACCCAGGATGGCACTGCCCTGGATGCCCTGCTGGCGAGGCGAAATGAGCACGATCTCGGAGCTGATCTCGACGATGTCGCGGATGCTGTTCACCACAAAGCCGATGGGGCGCTCCGCTTGATAGTGCACGATGACGTTGATGTGGCTGCCATAGCCGCTGCGTCGGATCTCCGGGCTCTCAATGAAGTCGGACAACCAAACGAGCTTCATGATCTGGTCGCGATAGATGATGACGTCGTGGTTGCCCTGGCGTTCCACGCGGGACATGGCGAACATCTCCAAGCGTTCCACGTAGTACAGCGGAATCGCCACACGCTCGGTCTCGACCAAGTTGAACATCAACATCGTCTGGGTTTGGACGATGTCCTGGACGACCTCAGGGATGTCGGCACGGAAGCCCGTCTCGTTGAGCTTGGACAGCAGCCCTGAACGCAGCGCCAGACCACCGATGTCGAAGATCATGGCCACCCGCCCATCGCCCAGGATGGTGGCGCCGCTGTAGATGCCCGAGCCGCGCAAGAGCTCGCTCACCGACTTGACCACCACCTCCTGCATGAACAGCACCTTGTCCACCACCAGGCCGATTTCCACGCCCGCAGCCTGGACCACCACGATGTTGAAGGTATCTTTTTCGTACAGGCTTTGCGAATCGATGCGCAACTCGCGGCCCAAATAGATCAGCGGTATGAGCTTGGTACGCAGGCGCACCACCGCCACACCATAAATCTCCTCGACGGTGGGCCCCTCGGAGTTCTTCTCGTAGCGAAGCATCTCGAATAGGTTGTTCTGAGGCACCGCAAAGCGCTGGCCCGCGCACTCCACGAACAACGCCGGCATGATGGCCAGCGTGAGCGGGATGCGCATCCGGATTCGGGTGCCCTGGTCGGAGGTGGAGATGTCCACCGAGCCACCGATCTTCTGAACGTTGGTGCGCACCACGTCCAGGCCCACGCCGCGCCCTGACATGGTAGTGATGGTTTCGCGGGTGGAGAACCCAGGCTGGCAGATGAGGTCGATGATCTCGCCGTAGGCGATCTTCTGCACCCGCTCAGCCGAGACCAAACCCTTCTGCACGGCCATCTTCACCACCAACGGGATGTTGATGCCCGCGCCATCATCGCGCACGTCGATAACGATCATGCCGCTTTCATGCATGGAGCTGAGCGTGACCGTGCCCACCGCCCGCTTGCCCTTGGCCAGCCGCTCGGCAGGGAGTTCGATGCCGTGGTCTACGGCATTGCGGATGATGTGGATCAGGGGGTCTCGGATGCTCTCCAGCACAGAGCGGTCGAGCTCGGTTTCCGCGCCTATCTGGATCAGCTCAACCTTCTTGCCCGTCTCCTGAGCCGCATCACGCACCAACCGCGGGAACTTCGACCACACGGTGCTGATGGGCTGCATGCGCGTCTTCATCATGCGCTCCTGCAGGTCCAAGGTGATGAAGTCGATGGTGCGCACCGTGTTGGTGAACTGCGGGTCGATGCTGTTAGCTGCGAAGGACATGAGCCGGTTGCGCGCCAGCACCATTTCGCTGACGAGGTTCATCAGCTTGTCCAACAGGTCCACGTTCACGCGAACCTGCGAAGTGACCTCGGTGGTCTTGGCAGCCTCACGCGCAAGCGCAACCGGAGCCGCTGGCTCTGCCGCGGCGGGAGCAGCAGGGTCTTTCGGGGTTGCCCCACTGTCTTGAGTGACCGGGTCGCGCCGTGGCGACGCGGCCTGCGCAGAAGCGGGGCCGGGTGAAGGTGCCGCAGACGCTGCAGAGGCCGCAGGCCCGGCGGCTGTCGACAGCGCTGCAGCAACAGGCGGCGGTGAAGCGCCACTGCCTTGGGTCAGCGACCGCAGCGCAGCAATCAATGCCGAGTCGTCACCGGCTGGCTCCTGCCGGGTCCGCGCCACGCCGGCGACGATCTCGCGCAGGCAATCCAGCGTCTGCAGCAGGACGTTGGTGTGGTCCTTGTCGATAACGAGCTCACCCTCGCGCACCCGCGCCAAAAGCGACTCGCCCGCATGTGCCACGGCCTCCAATCGCCTGAAAGAGAAGAAGCCACTGCTTCCCTTGAGCATGTGCATCGCCCGAAAGATGCTGCTCAGCAGCTTCTCGTCCTGCGGGGTCTGCTCCAGTTGCACGAAGTCCAGGTCGAGGCGATCGAAGATCTCCTGAGCTTCGACGAGGAATTCCTCCAGGATCTGCGCGTTGTGCTCCGACCCTGACTGCCGTGCTGTTTCCGCTGGCAGCACGGGCTCGGCCCGCGCGGGCGAAGGAGCCGGTGGTGGTGCTGCGGGCGGCGGCGGCGGCGGAGGTGGCGGTGGCGCAGGGGTGGCCACAGCATCGGCCGCCGTGGCGGGCGTCGCGTCAGCAGTCGTCAGGGCACGCAGCAGGGCCAGCAACTCGGTGTCGTCACCCTCAGGTTCCGCGCGCGCCTCGGCAACGCCGCCCACGATCTCACGCAGCCGGTCCAGCGTCTTGAGCAGGGCCGTGGTGTTGTCCTCGTTGATGGTCAGCGCCCCGTCACGCACCTTCGACAGCAGAGACTCGCCCGCGTGCGCCACCTTTTCCAGGCGCCTCAAGGACAAGAAGCCGCTGCCACCCTTGAGCGTGTGCATGGCGCGGAAGATGCTGCCCAGCAGCTTCTTGTCCTGCGGGCTCTGCTCCAGTTGCACGAAGTCCCGATCCAGCTGATCGAAAATTTCCTGCGCCTCGATCAGGAACTCGTCCAGGATCTCGTCGTTGTTTTCCATGGCTTGAACCTGGAGGTCAGCAATGCAGGCGAGAGGGGCGGTGCGCGCGGGCCTCAGAACTTGAACCGGTCCACCAGCGTTTCAAGTTCGGCGGCCATCTGCGTGAGATTGTTCGCTGACATCTGGGACTTGGCGGCACCTTTGGTGGTGTCCTTGGAGACGATGGCGACAGACTCCACGCTGCGGGCGATCTCGGTGCTGCCGCTGGCGGCCTCGCCCACCGAACGGCCGATCTCGTTGGCCGTGGCCGCCTGCTCTTCCACCGCACTGGCGATCACGCTGGAGATGTCGTTGATCTTGTTGATGACCCCGCTGATGGTGTTGATGGAGGAGATGGCACCCTTGACGTCAGTCTGGATGTTGCCGATGTTCTGGCTGATCTCCTCCGTGGCGCGTGAGGTCTGACGAGCCAGCTCCTTCACCTCGTTGGCCACCACCGCAAAGCCCTTGCCCAGCTCACCTGCGCGCGCGGCCTCGATGGTGGCGTTCAGCGCCAGCAGGTTGGTCTGCTCGGCGATGGAGGAGATCACCTTGAGCACGCTGCCGATCTCCCGGCTGCTGGCCCCCAGCTTGGCCATGGTCTCGTTGGTGGTCTTGGCCTCGCTCACGGCCTGCATGGCCACGGTGGAAGCCTCCATGGCGTTGGATGAAATCTCCCGGATGCTCACGCTGAGCTCTTCAACGCCCGCGGCTACGGTCTGCATGTTGCTGCTGACCTGTGTGGCTGCCGAGGAAGCCGAGGAGGCCTGTGCCGTGGTCTCTTCAGCGTTGGAGCTCATCTGCGAGCTCACGGCGGAGAGCTCCTCGCTTGCCACGGCCAGGGTGCTGGCGTTCTTGGAGATAGCCTTGAAGGCCTCACGCGAGGTGAGGATGAGCTTGTTGACCTGCTGAGAGATGTCCAGCAAGAAGCCTTCCTTGCCTTCGAGCTTGACGCTGGCGGTGAAATCTCCCGCTGCGGCCGCCCCGATGACCTCGCCGATCTCCTTAGTGGTCTGCTGCCCCCGCTGCACTATCTTGTCCGATGCCTGCAGGCTCTCCTTGAGCTGGGCCACTGACTTGGCCATTTCGCCAATCTCGTTGCCGTAATGGGTGTTGTTGACGGGCGTGTCCAGTCGTGCCGCTGCCAGGTCGCCGAGCGAGCGCCGCAGATCTGAGATGGGGTCGCTCAGGCTGCGATTGACGGCCCAGATAACCAGCCCGGACGCGATCACCATGCCCACCACCAGAGCGGCCATCAGATGGATCAACTGCTCGAACTGCGCCATCGCGCCGACTAAGTTCGCCTCAGCGCCTTCGCTCGTGAGTTGGGAGATCTCGCGGATCTGCTTCATCAAAGCGCCGAGCTTTCCCTGGTAGTCGCTGCTGCTGATGATGGAGTAGGCTTTGGCGACGGGATCGGGCCCGCGAACTGCGGCGATGATCTGGTCCACCGCATTGAAGTAAGCCTCGAACATTTCAGGCGTGGCGTCCATCTTGGCCTTGACGTCGGGCCTGATGATGGTGGGCTTGGCCTTCTCGAAGTTTTCGCGAAAGGTCTTCTTGGTATCAGCGATGTCCTTGACGGCCTTCTCGATGGCCGGGGCGTCGCCCGCATTGACCGCCAGGACCATGCGGTTGGTGTGGCGCCCAATGCCGTTGACGTCGCGGTTCAACTGCCGCAGCAGCGACACGCCAATCAGGTCCTTGTCGTAAATCTTCGTGGTGGTGGCGATCATCCTGCTCATGCCGTTGTAGGCCGCACCCGCGATGACGCAGGTCATGGCCACGACGATCGAGAAGCCGATGATCAGCTTGGTCTTGAGCTTCAACTGAGAAAATGTGCTGAACAGGCTCATACGGTCACCTCTGAAAATGTACGGGGGAGCTGAACGGGGCAGGCAAGAAGAGATCCAGCCGCAGACGTGAAGAGGGCGACGCTATCAACGTCAGCGGCCCCACAGAAGGCGCCAGAAGACCATCGGCGGAATGCTACCGCATAGGAATTGACGGCGTCCCGAAAAAAATTGGAGAAGCGATTCGGCACGACCCGGTTCGCAAGGTAAAAGAGTTCTTCAAGGCCCTTCGGTCGGCTGACAGTGCACCGGTCACCGTCTCTTCTCGCAGTGCATGAGGTTTGCGGACCTTTCGGGCGCGCCCTTTCGGGTGCGACCGACACAGACGGACGCCTGCCGGTCAACGCTTCCGGCGGGCTCAAGGCGAAGGGCCATCCGACCGGTGCGACATGCGTTTCGATGCACTTCATGGCGGCTTTTCAGGCGACAGGCAGTGCGGGCGCCATGCAGGTCATGAATCCCGGTCTTGCCGACGTATTCAATATGTCCGGGGCGCCGGACGCCGCCTGAGCGTCTAATCTGGAGTCGTCACGCTTATACTCGGTTTACCAGTATTTGTCGGTCGCTCCTGGGGGAAATTTCGTGCTGTTGCGGACCTTGCGCGTGAAGCTATATGTGCTGACGCTCGTGCTGTCGGTGATGGCGTTGGCATCTGTCGTGGTTCGCGCCAAGGAGGCCCTCGATCTGCGCGCCGCCGTGGGCCAAGCCCGGGCCATCAACGCGATCGCCGACCGCTATCTTGCCGCCGCCGCAAATTGGGCGGTAGAGCGCGGTACGGCCAACACGGTCATCGCCAATCCCTCAGCCGCCACGCCCGCCCAACGCCAGACGATCGCCCAGCGCCGCCAAGCGGGCGATGCTGCCTTTGTCGAGGCGGGGCGCCTCGTTGCCGAGGCCGCTTTCCTGCCGGCCAATGCCCGCCAGATTCACGACCGTGCGGCCGAACGCTTGCGTGGACTTGCACCTTTGCGCGCGCGCATCGATGCGGTGACCGACGTCGAGCCCGAATTGGTGCGCGACTGGTTTCCAGCAATCAGCGGGCTCGTGCTCGCGAGCATGGATGTGCGCTTGGAAATCGAGCGACAGCTCGATCCCCAAGCGCCTCAAACTTTACGAACGCTGTTCGAGGTCAAAGGTCTGCTGGCGACGATGAGCGAGTTTGCGGGCCGCGAGCGCGGTGGGCTTGCCGGCATCATCGCCAGCGGCCGGCCGCTCGGCGTGGCGCAGGCGTTGGGGCAGGGCGAAAATCGCGGCCAAATCGTGCTCGCCCAGTCGCGGCTCGACACGCTGTTGCGCAGCGTGGATGCCGACGTCGCACGCGCGATCGGCGAAGCGCGCGCGGCCTATTTCGAGACGTTCGGCCAGTTGCGCGCCAGGGTTATGGCGGCGGCCAATGCGGGCGAGCCCTATCCTATTGCGCCAGGCGAATGGTTTACCCAAGCCACGGTCGCCATCGAGAAGATCATCGCGGCCCAAGCCGCTGCTACCAAAGCGGCCGAAGCGGCTGCGGTTGCCTCGTCAGAGGCCGCCAGTGCCGAGTTCACGTTCAGTTTGGTGGTGGGCGCTTTCGTGCTGGCGATCACGCTTTTTGCGCCGTGGATGGTCGCCATCCAGATCGCGCAGCCCTTGCTCGGCATGGCGGGTGCGATGCGAAAGCTTGCCGACGGCGAACTCGCAACAGCCGTGCCGGGTGTAGGCCGCCGCGACGAGATCGGCAGCATGGCAGGGGCAATGGAAGTGTTCAAAGTCAACGCGACAGAGAACGAGCGCCTGAAGGCGGCCCAGCGGGAATCCGAAGCGCAAGCCGAAGCGCAGAAACGCAAGGCCCTGCGCGACATGGCCGACACGGTCGAGCGAGAAACGACGTCCGCGATCGCCAAGGTCGCAATGGCCACCGCCTCCGTCGATGGCATGGCCGGCGGCATGGCCAAACGCGCCGTCGCGGTCGGCGAAAACGCTCAGTCGGTTGCAGCCGCGTCCGAAGAGTCGCTCAGCAACGCCCAAACTGTCGCCTCGGCCGCCGAGAAGCTCACACGGTCGATCCACGAGATATCGGCGCAGATCGGCCGCGCCAGTTTGGTCACACGCGAAGCGGTCGAAACAAGTGTGGACGCGCGCGCCAAAATCGGAGCACTTTCGGCTGCCGTGGGCCGCATTTCGGAAGTGACCAAATTGATCGGCGAGGTCGCGAGCCAGACCAATCTGCTGGCGCTCAATGCCACGATCGAGGCGGCGCGCGCGGGCGAGGCGGGAAAAGGCTTTGCCGTCGTCGCCGCGGAAGTCAAGAACCTCTCAAGCCAGACCGCGCGCTCGACCGAAGACATCGACCGCCAAGTCGCCGAAATCCGTGCCGCAACCGAGGAGGCGGTTGATTCGGTTGTCGCCATCGCTGAGCGGATTTCTGACATCGACACGGTCGCCAACTCGGTTGCGACGGCCGTGGAAGAGCAGGGAGCGGCCACCCAGGAGATCGCGCGCAACGTATCGCAGACCACGATGGCGGCCCAGGAAGTGGCAAGCCGCATCGCGACCGTGTCAAGCGACGCCGACGAAGTCGGGCGCCGATCGATCGAAATGCGCGAGTCGGTGGCGGGTGTAACGACCAACATCGAACAATTGCGCGCAGCCCTGGTGCGCGTCGTGCGTACCTCGACCGAGGATGCCGACCGACGTAAGGCTAAGCGCTATGCGGTCAAGTTGACGGGCGAGATCGACGGCGGGGCGAAAGTTTCTGTCGTCGATCTGTCGCAAAGTGGGGCGCATCTTTCCGACGCACAGGATCTCGTAGTCGGCAGGCGCGGCCGCCTGACGGTCGATGGGTTTCCCCAACCGCTGGAATTCGACGTGCGCGGTGCCAAAGGCGGCAACGCGCATGTGGCGTTCTCACGCGAACCGAACCCGGCATGGCAGGCATTCGCGGCGCGCCACGAAAATCGCTGAATGCGACTATTGAATTTCAATCAATTAGCCTTGAGTTCGGCGGCCATGAAAGATCCCGTTCTCGTCGTCGATGCTCTTGCGCCCCAACTCGCCGCATCGGCAGCCGAAGTGGCCGTGTGGTCCTGGCAAGCACCAAGGCGTGTCGGCGCCTGCCACCCCAACTGGTAAAGCAGGGCCCCCGGGGCCATGAGCAAGGCGCGCAGGCGTGTCAGAAGGCGGAATTTGACCGACATCAGAAGCATGATGGGCGCGGCAGTTGAGGGTTGAGTCGGACCAAAGATTCTTCTGCAGCTACTGCCAAAGGCGTTCCCGCCCGGCCTTCTTCGGGTCATGGGTCTGAACGCTGCGTTATCGTCGCGCTATGTCTATCCCGCACGCGCTTCGCATCGCCGTCATCGGTGCCGGCCCCGTGGGCCTGGCCCTAGGGCTGCACGCTGCGCGCACGCTGCCCCGGGCAAGCATTGCCCTGTTTGACGCCCGGCCGCTGGAGCGCGATGTCGCGGCCGACCCCCGCACCCTGGCGCTGGCGCTGGGCAGCGTGCAGCTGCTGCAGCGCCTGCAGGCCTGGCCGGCGGCGCAGGCCCACCCGATCGAGACCGTGCATGTGTCGCAGGCCCCACCCTCGCTGGAGGGCGGCGGTGAGATGCGCCTGCAGGCAGCCGACCAAGGCGTACCGATGCTCGGCGCCGTGATCGCCTACGGGCCCCTGGTCAGCGCGCTGCAGACGGCCTGGTGCGCCCAAGAGGCCGCATCAGCCGGGCAGCTGCAGTCACGCTTTGGCACGGCGGTCTGCAGCCTCAAGCCTCTGCCTGCGCAGGGCGCACAATCCGCGGCGGTCGAGGTCGATGCCGGCATTGCCGAGACTTTTGACCTGGCAGTGGTGGCCGAGGGCGGGGTCTTCGCAGACCAGTCGCGCAAGGCCCTGTCGCATGACTACCGGCAGTGCGCCTGGGTGGGCACCGCCACGTTGGAAGACGGCCAGGCCGGCACGGCCTTCGAGCGCTTCACACGCCAAGGGCCGGTGGCGCTGCTGCCGCTGGGCAGCGCTGGCGAGGGCCGCCTGCGCGCCGCGCTGGTGTGGTGCACCACGGCGGCGGACGACCCCGTGGAGCCGCTGGACGCGGTGCAGCGCATCGCCGTGCTCAACACCCTGCTGCCCGCGCCCGCCGGGCGCGTGGTGGCGCTCAGCCCGCTCAAGTGCTTTGCCCTCGGGCTGAATGCCGAACGCAGCCTGGTGGTGGGCCGGCAGGTACGGATCGGCAATGCCGCGCAGACCCTGCACCCCGTGGCCGGCCAGGGCCTGAACCTGGGGTTGCGCGATGCGTTCTCACTGGTGCAGGCGCTGCGCTTCGAGCCCGACGTGGACCGCGCGCTGCAGCGCGTGGAATGGCAGCGCGCGCCCGACCGCTGGAGCACCATCGCCACCA
>Ga0114981_10002013_pt1 | contig 13241 bp, 10 predicted proteins | sample S_140806_MF_Meta_FD_87028 | JGI IMG/M metagenome (GOLD analysis project Ga0114981, IMG submission 87028) | Freshwater microbial communities from Lake Simoncouche, Canada to study carbon cycling - S_140806_MF_MetaG | ecosystem: Environmental > Aquatic > Freshwater > Lake | place: Lake...
ACCACCCACCGCAGGGTTGCCAATGTCAAAGTGATTGAGTGTGCGACGGTAAATGCCGTGACGACCTTGAGGACCTCAATACCTCCCTGGCGAAAGCCCTCTGCAGGCATCCAACTGCGCGATCGGTAAACAAGCACCGCAGGGAGCAGCAGCGACAGCAAAAACAAGATGTGGTCGAAGCCAATCCAGATATGCCATAGCCCTTGTAGACCAAACTGCAAAAGCGCCTGCCAGCCACCAACGGCCGTCGATTGGGTTGACGCATTGACGTCGAATTGTTGAATTGGACGGTCACCGCCCAACACGGCCGTTTGCGATAGCTCACCAACCCGCAGATTAAAAAGACCCCGGTGTTGTGGATCGATGTCGGCGAACAATGTGTAAGTGAGCTCCAGTCGTTGCACTGGCTTGGGGCATTGCAATAAAAGTGGCAAAACCGAGTAAGCCCCATCGGAGTGCTGATCAATCTGCTGCGGGCCAATTTCGAGTTGACAATCCTTACCGTCAGATTTGAGTCCAAGATGCTTCTTGGCCAACTCCGCAATATCGGCATGGCGGGCGCGCACTTCGCCCCAAGTCAATTCTCCGTTGCCATCCTGATCGAGCCCCAAGGCAAAATCGATATCCCTTAAGGCGATATCCCAACGCCCGCTGATGGACTGTGGGGCCACCTCAATGGTTAGATAACTGCCCGATGACTTGTGCGCCTGCACAAAACCCGAAACCGTCAGCAAGACCGAAACCAAAATCCAAAGCCAGCGGGTCATGTACATGCCTTCGCCGACTCAGGCGCCTTGATTGCACGTACCTGCCGGGCCAGCGACTGCAATGTCAGGGATTCAACCCGATTTTGAGCCATCCACTGCAGCACAGGCTCGGCAGCCTGTGGACTACGACAGGCAATCGACGCCTCCAACAGCGCCCGCGCATCCGCCGCCTCACGCTGAATCCGATAATTGGATTCCGCCAACGCAAGGGCGCGCTGATTCTCTTTCAGAAGCGATCTGGCAAAGCGAGACTCTTCCTTTTCATGGAGCGCATCCCCCTGACGCCGCGCAGCATCAAAACGCTCACGCATCTCCTGCTGATACTTAGCAGCATCAGGACTACCAGCATCGCGGGCAGCCAGCGCCAGGCGCAATAGGAGCGTATCGGCTCGAGCAAAGTCTTTCAGTAAGGTCAGCACCTCGGCAGGGCGACCTTGGTCGAGCAAGAAATCTGAAAATGCCGCCAGCAGGTAGGTGTCGCGTACGTCCAGTGCGAGCGCTGCACGAAAATGTTGTTCGGCCAGCCGATTCTCGCCAAGTCGCTCTGAAATTTCAGCCATCCGGGTCAGTGCCCAAAGCCGCGAAGCAGGATCCGCCTTCGGCTGTTGACGCAATGCAGTCGAAAGGCTTTCCAGTCCGACTTGCGCCCGACCGGTTAAGGAGTCGACATAGGCCAGACATCCCACCACGGCAAGATTGGTGGCCAGGGGCTTGAGACGATCACAGGCTTCACGGGCCTTGGGGTATTCCGCCGTCACCAAGTAAACCGCGGCCAACCAAGACCATGCGACGGCGTTGTCGGGCTCGCGACGACTCACCTCGGTCAAGTCGTCAATGGCTTCCGGAAACCGATGACTAAACTGGAGCACCATGCCGCGCACGAGTCTTACCGCAGCCGGCGGCTCGGTCGATGTCCACCATGGCTTAAGGGCCGCTTGGGCATATCCCAGGTAACGAGGATCCCCCTCCGAAACGGCCTGCTCAAAATACGCCCGGGCGAGCTCGGCCGCCGCCGTGGGGTTCTGCTGATCCTGACGCCATCTGGAACGCAGCCGGTTAAGTTCGCGCGAAGTCGGGTCCTGCGCCCGCAACGGCAGTTGCTCCACAACCGCCGAATCGGCCGCTGGTATATACGGTGCAGCAAAGGCGACCAAGGGCCAGCCGAACAGCGCGAGCAAAGCGGCCAGCAATAATCGAATGGAAAACATAAGGGCCGAATGTACCCGATTGATCCATTCTCCGGTCAACCAAGTTCGTAACCAGGCGTTACTGGACATAGTGTCAACGCATTCAAAAACAGATTGCCTTATGTTCTTGATTGGGTTTATGCTCCGTCCGCTCTGCCCACCCTATTTTTATCGGAATAGCACCATGAACAAACTGATCTCCGCACTCGTATTTGCCGTCATCGCCGCTGTTGGCACCCCAGCATTCGCTGGCGCGCACGCCGCTGCTGCACCGACCGCTGCTCCAGCGACTGCACCTGCAGCGGCTGCACCTGCAGCACCTGCGAAAAAAGACGAAATGAAGAAAGAAGAAAAGAAAGCCGAGAAGAAGTAATTCTTCTGCGGGAGCCGTGTTTACGCGGCGCCCAGGTTTGCTGGAAAAGCCCTGCTCGGTAAAACGACCAGGGCTTTTTTTTGGTACTGACCCGCCCTGAAATTCTTGAAAGATGACGACTCATATCCAAAAAACATTGCTTAAATCGAAACCGAGACGTCAGCTCATTCGCAATTCGGCGGGGGCTGCACTCGCCGTTCTTGTCCCACACGCCTTGGCCCAATCGACTTGGCCTAACCGACCCATTCGTCTAATCATTCCGTTTCCCCCGGGCGGCGCCACCGACATCATCGGACGAGCGCTTGCAAACCGACTATCGACGACCCTCAGCCAACAAGTCATCATTGAAAACAAGCCAGGCGCCGGTGGCGTCATTGGTGCGGATATGGTCGCCAAATCGATAGCCGACGGGTATACGCTCCTGCTCGGAACGTCGTCGACCCATTCCGTTGGGCCAGCGCTTAATCCAAAGATGCCCTACGAGGCCACCCGGGATTTTATTCCGGTGGTCCATGTGGCGAACGCCCCGAGCGTTCTGGTCGTGGGCTCGAGTTTTCCTGCCAATACCGTGCCTGAATTCGTCAGCCTTCTAAAGCGCAATCCAGGCAAATACAACTTTGGGTCGAGCGGAATCGGGACGTACCCTCACCTTTCGGCCGAGATGTTTAAATGGCGCGCAGGTAATCTTTTCGTGGTGCACATCCCTTACCGGGGAACCGGACTCGTCATCCCGGATCTGATCACGGGAGAGATCGCCTTTCTGATGGACTCGGTGGTTTCCGCGCAAACCCATATTAAGGACGGCAAGGTCAAACCACTCGCCGTGTCTGGGGCCCAGCGCAGCGCCTCGTTGCCACAAGTCCCCACCTTTACGGAGGTCGGCATTAAGGGACTTGAAATCAGCAACTGGTTCGGGATCCTCGCACCAGCTCAAACGCCTGCCGACATCGTTGCGCGAGTCAATCGTGAGGTCAATGCCGCGCTAAAAACGCCGGAAGTGGTTGACCGCTTCTTCAAAGTCGGCGCCGACCCCGCAGGCGGAACGGGAGATCAATTCAAGGAAGTCATTCGCACCGACCACGAGAGCTGGAAGGCCCTGATCACGCGCGCAGGAATCAAACCGGAATAGGTCTCATGAGTTGACCCGGGCCGCCTGCATGGCGGCCAGAACAGCCTGCGCTCCTTTAGCGATGAAGTTGGCGTCCGACCCAATCGTAACCAGCTGAAAACCGGACGCCACCCGACGCAACGCACCCTCGGGTGAACCGGTATGAATTCCCACAGCCAGCCCGTAAAACCGGGCTCGATCGAGAATATGCTGAATCGCCTCGGCCACTGGAGGCGCTACGTCATCAAAACTGGGCCGGAACCCGAGGGCGAGCGACAGATCCGACGGACCAATATAGATCGCGTCAAGCCCCTCGACCGACAGAATGGTATCCAGCTGGTCCAGCGCCTGCGCGGTCTCGATCATTGCAAATCGAACAACCTCTTGATCCGCCCACTCCGGATAATCTGGTCCTTCGACCAAAATGGCTCTCAACGGGCCATAACTGCGGGTACCGATGGGCGCGTATCGTGTGTAAGCGACAAATCGCTGCGCCTCCTCGCGGGTGCTAATCATCGGGCAAATCACGCCATGTGCACCGGCATCGAGAACCTTCATCAGGATCCCCGGCTCGAGCCATGGGACCCGAACGAGTGGCGTCGTAGCGGTGGTCGAGATGGCCTGGATCATGGGCACCATCGCCTGGTAGTCGACCAAGCCGTGCTGCAGATCCACCGTCAAGGAATCCCACCCCTGTCTCGCCATAATCTCGGCCGACAAACTATTCGGGAGGGCTAACCATCCGTTAACGGTGGCGCCACCGGTTTTCCAGCGCTCCCGAAGGGCATTAGGACGCATCATCTCGATCAGAAATTGACGCTGTTGCGACCCTTCAGCTGAAGAATCTCGCGCGCATCCTCGGAACTTGCAATCTCGAGTCCCAAACTTTCAATCACCTGCCTGACGGCTTTCACCTGTTGGGCATTGGTTTGCGCGAGTTGCCCTGGACTAATCCAGATCGAGTCCTCAAGACCCACGCGTGCATTCCCTCCCATTGCGATGGATTGCGCTGCAATCGGCAATTGATTGCGCCCAGCGCCGAGAACACTCCACTGGTACTGGTCACCAAACAGGCGATCGGCAGTCCGTTTCATGTGGGCTACATCCTCAGGATGCGGCCCGATACCACCGAGAATCCCAAATACCGACTGAATAAAAAATGGCGCCTTGACAAGACCCCGGTCGGCGAAATGGCGCAGGGTGTAGAGGTGCCCGATGTCATAGCACTCGATCTCAAAACGAGTCCCGTGATTGGCGCAGGTCGTCAGAATCTTCTCAATGTCCTTGAACGTATTCTTGAAAATCCGATCATCCGAGCCCTCGAGATAGGGCTTCTCCCAATCGAACTTGAACTCTGGATATCGACCGAGCATCGGAAACAAGCCGAAGTTCATCGAACCCATGTTGAGCGACGCGACTTCAGGTTGAAAATGCGCGCAAGGCCCAAGCCGCTCATCAACACCCATGGTCGGCGCACCGCCGGTGGTGATGTTGATCACCGCGTCACTGTTTTGCTTAATAACCTTCAAAAAGGGCTCAAACGCCTCGGGACGCTGGTCGGGTTTTCCGGTCTGCGGATCGCGGGCGTGCAAATGAACCAAAGCCGCTCCCGCGGCATGCGCGCCAAGGGCTGCCTCAGCAATCTCCGCCGGCGTTATCGGCAGATACGGCGACATCGTTGGGGTATGAATCGCGCCCGTCACGGCGCAAGTCACCATCACCTTACGACGACGTTTCAAAACAGCCGGGGCTGCGGGGCTTGATGAAGAGGCACTATTGGCAGACATGCTGAATAACCTTTGTAAATAAGATCAAAAAGACGACTGCGTCTTCTTGTGCGCGGCCAGAGCGGCCAGGCGATGATTACGCCAAACCGTTTTTTGAGCAATTTCCGCGGCGCTGGGATGCTTGCCCCAGGCCTCAACCGCACGCTGCCAACTCGCATCATCCCAGACAGCTGCGGGCGGAGCGTCGGCCTGATAGCGTCGAAACCAGGAGACATAGCGCTCACAATAATCGGCAATACCATTCGGCGCATTAAGTTCAATTGTCTCAAATGGCCCCATGAATGCCCAGCGTAACCCCAGCCCATCCGCAACAGTACGGTCCAGATCCTCGGGGCTAACGACACCATCCTGGACGAGTCTGAAGGCCTCCGTGAGCAAAGCGGCCTGTAGTCGATTCAGCACAAATCCATCGACTTCACGCCGTACGTCGACCGGCACCTGACCTACACCCCGCATGATGGCGCTGGCGCGCTGCTTGGTCTCGGCACTCGTCCAAGGCGCTCCACACAGCTCCACCACAGGTGCAAGGTGGGGGGGGTTGACGGGATGGGCAACGAGACAACGACTCCGCCCCGCGAGCGATTCAGTAAATTTAGATGCCACGATGGCCGAGGTCGAAGACGCGAGGATAGTCTCAGAAGCGGCCGCGGCATCAAGCTGCCGAAAAATCTCGATCTTGAGGTCCAGACGCTCCGGGCCGCTCTCCTGCACATACGCCACACCGTCGAGAGCCTCTTTGAGGGTGTCGACTACCGTGACATGGGAATGCGCAGCTTCGGCATCCGCTACCAACCCCAGCGCCGCAAGGTCGCGCAGCGAGTGACCGACAATCGACAAAGCCGCTGCACGCTGAGAAACAACGGGATCCCAAACTTTCACCTTCCAGCCTGAGCGCGCAAACACATTGGCCCAGGAACATCCGATCAGACCCGCACCGACAATGGCAACGGTTTGCATTATTAACTCCTTAAAGCCACAGCACCTTTCGGCGCAATTCGAGATCTTGAAACAATAAGTCCGACGGGCCGATATGGGTCACCTGCCCCGTTTCGAGTGCCACCGTGCGATCTGAGAGTGCCAGGGCAAGGTCCAAATGATGATCGACGATGACGATCGAGATCTCGTGGCGCAGTCGATCAAATGCCTCGAAAAGCTCCTCGACAATTGAGGGGGCGAGGCCCTCGAACGGCTCATCCAACAACAAGACCTTGGTATCCCCCGATAAAGCTCTGGCGACCGCAACCATCTGCTGCTCACCGCCGGACAAATAATCCGCAGGTGACCGCCAGCGTTCCCGAATTCTTGGGAAAAACTCGAAAATGCGCTCTTCTTCCCAAAACACCCCCTGGCCGTTACGCCGTCGCATCCGACCGAGTTCAAGGTTCTCTGCGACTGACATTCCGGAAAACAAACCCCGACCCTGGGGTACGTAGGAGACGCCACGGCGGGTAATCTCGGCTGAGGGATCTCGGGCCAAGGGAATCCCGCCCAAACGAATATCCCCACTCGCTGGCGGCGCGATACCCACAATCGTCTTGAGTAAAGTTGACTTGCCGGCGCCGTTTCGACCCAACAAGGCGACGATTTCATGCTCAGCGACGTGGAAGCTCACGTCACGCAAAATGTGGCTCTTACCGTAGTAGGTATTGACTTGATCCAGTCGGAGAAGTTCACGTTCGATGGCGGCTGATTCACGGTGCTTACCGGCCAACGCCTCCGATCCCGAACCAATATAGACCTCCTGGACGCGTTTGGAGTCGCGCGCATCATTCACACCGCCATCGACCAGTACCGACCCCTCATTCATCACCGTGACCGCGTCCGCCAACGCAAAAACCCGGTCGATATCATGTTCGACCAACAACACAGGAAGGTCCTGCGAGATCTGCTTGATCAAGTCCCCGACACGTTGACGCTCGAGCGCTGCTAGCCCTGCCAGTGGCTCATCCAGAAGCAAGACGCGAGGCTTTGTTGCCAGCGCCAACGACATGTCCAGCAAACGCTGACCCCCGTAAGACAGAGACGAAGCCTCGGCCCCCTCCACGCCAGCGAGCCCCATGGTGCGCACGATGGCTTCGGTTTGCTGATTGACCTCCTTAAGGGACTCCGCGTTGACCCAACAACCAAATCGATTGGGATCGCGCGCCTGTACCGCAAGTCGAACGTTCTCGGCCACGGTCAGAGCCGGGAAAAGATTGGTAATCTGAAATGAACGGCCGACACCCGCTCGCGTAATAGCCTCTGGCGACATGCCTGCGATCGACTGCCCCTCGAGGGTAATCGCCCCCTCATCCGGATTGAACTGCCCCGAGATCAAATTAAACGCGGTGGTCTTGCCCGCGCCATTCGGTCCGATCAGCGCATGGAGCGTTCGATCCGTGACCGTAAAATCGACACCCTGAACGGCCCGAATACCGCCAAAACTTTTCCGTAGACCCCGGACTTCAAGTACCGGACGGGACCCAGCGACCGACGGTTTCAGGAACTCTGGCAAGGCGGTGCTCCCTGCCTGACGGGCGGACATTGCGGCCTCGCCCACCCGCTTCCGACGAAATGGCGCCGTGAGCCGCGCATAGAGACCGACCAGTCCGTCAGGCGAAAAAACAATGAATCCGACAAAGAGGAGCCCAAAAACCAAGAGCCAATTCTCAGTCACGCTCGAGAGATAATCCCGAAAAATGACGAAAAACAGGGCGCCAATGGCGGGGCCAATAAACGAGCGCATTCCGCCGATGATCACCATGGCCAAAAGTTCACCCGAGAAGGCGACCGAAATTGGTTCTGCGGACGTCATCCGGTTCTTGAATAGCAACAGCACGCCAGCCAAACCGGTCAGGGAGGTCGAGAGCACAAAGGCAATCAGCTTGTATTGATCCGTCGAATAACCAAGAAAGCGCGCCCGTTGCTCGTTCTCGCGGATGGCAACCAGTACCGTTCCGAGCGGAGACCGGTGAAAGCGCCAAAGTACTGCGCCAGCCAGCATCGTGATGACTGCAACCAAAACGTAGTAGCCCTGCGCAGTCTCCAGATCGAACCCCCATAGTGCGGGGCGGACAATACCGCCCAATCCATTTTCACCACCGGTCAATGCGGTCCATCGAAAGGCGACCGAGTACAACATCGCCGACATCGCGAGGGTCAATAACGAAAAATAGACTCCGCGCCTTCGCAGGATCAAATAGCCGAAGGTGAGAGCAACAGCGATCACCGTACCGAGACCAACAAGCACTGGGACGAAAAAGTCGCCGGGAAACCAATGCAACTGGGCCAGCGCCGTCGCATAGGCAGCCAGTCCAAACCAGGCACCGTGACCAAAAGACGTCAGACCGGTTGTGCCTACCAGCACATTCAGCGCCATGCAGGCGAGGCCAAAAATTACGACTTCAGTTGCGGAACTGATGCCTAGCCCAAGTGATGTCAACAGGAAGGGCAACGCGACCAAACCAATGGCCAGATATAGGAGGTCGCGTTTCTGGGGCATCAATTTCACTCAAAACGCTGAATACGTTCGCCAAACAAACCACGAGGGCGAATCAACAAGACCAACAACATCAGCAAATAGATCGCAGCCTCGGATTGTTCCGGGTACCCCAATGCGGTTACAACACCCTTAGTGACGCCCACGATGATCGCCGCGAGTACCACGCCCCAAAAAGACCCTAGACCGCCAATGACGACAACGACAAACGCGGAGGTAATAATCTCTGCCCCCATCGCCGGATGGATCGAAAAAATCGGCGCGAGCATCACCCCGGCTAACCCCGCCAAGCCCACACCCAGAAAAGCAACCGCAGCCATATAGGGTTGGAGCGAAATCCCAAGTGCGCCAAGCATCTCCGGATTCTGAACCCCAGCGCGAACAACCCGCCCAAAGGGGGTACGTTGCAACAACACCCAAAGCCCAGCCACGCATAGGACCGCAACACTCAAAATGAGAAGGCGATAGCGCGGATAAATAAAGTCGCCAATAAAAACCTGCCCACGCAGCTCGGGCGGAATCGACCAAGACAGCGGGGCTGCGCCGAACACCATCCGCAGAACCTGCTCCGCCACCATCGCCAATCCGAAGGTAAGCAACAACGAAAGCGCTGGATCACTCTTATAGAACCGACGGAAAAGGACGCGCTCAATCACGACGCCTAGAGCACCGACCACCAGGGGCGAAAGAATCGCCGCACTGGTGAATCCGAGTTGATTGCCGATGGTCAGCGCCAGATAAGCGCCAATAGCGTAAAAGGCTCCGTGCGCCAGGTTCACGATACCGCCGAGCGAGAAGATCAGCGACAAACCCAGCGCGATCAGCAGGTAATAGGCTCCAGCGAGAAGCCCATTCAGCAGATGTTGAAGAAAAAGCACAATCAGGCCATCTTGCACTCGTTCTCTTCGCTGGTGGTCGCAATGACCTCCAGGGACTCGTTCGGCCCGGGCACGGGGGCAGATGAGCGGAAGATGTCGTAGTTGTTCTTGATCTCATTCACGGGCAGGGCCTGCACCGTGTACATCTCGTGCATCATCTGGTGATCGGCCTTGCGGAAATAACCCTCCCGCGTTTTCATGAGGCCGAACTTCGCACCTTTTTCAAAATGTTCGACCAATTTGATGGATTCCGTTGATTTGGTCTCGGCCATGGCTTGTAGCGTCAAACGGATCGCGTTGTAATCACCCCATGCCTGATTCTCGGGGGGCCGCCCGTAGCGCTTGGTGAATTCGGCAACGAATTTTTTGGTTTCGGCCGTTTCAATCAAGTGATGCCAGACGACTGGCCAGGTCCCCAGAAAATTCCCACGACCGGCACCCCAGGCCAACGCTGTGTCAAATCCAAAACCGGCGACGGGAAATGCGAGTCCAAATTCCGAGTACTGCTTGAGGAAGTTCGTAATCTGATTACCGGCCAAGTTGGAGATCACGAGATCTGGTTTGGCATTTCGGATCTCAAGCAACAGGGGCGAAAAATCGGTTGCATCGGTCGGCACCAGCTTGTCCGCTGAAAAATCGCCGCCGTTGGCGGACATGAACCGCTTGGAAACCCGCAGCAGGTCGTGGCCGAAGGCGTAATCGGCCGTCAAAGAAAACCACTTCTTTCCCTTCACCAGCCCCTGTGCCATGAGTGAGCGGCCGCAGGTTTTTACGTACATCGAATTTTGGCTTTCGATGTGGAACATGTACTTCTTGCAGCCCTTGCCGCGCAGCTCATCCGAATTCGCACCAGTGTTGATAAACAGCGTCCGCGCACGTTCGGTCACTTGGCTCAGCGACAAGGCGGATGCGGATGAAATCTCACCAATGATGCAAGCCACCTTATCGCGCTCGATCATTCGCTCGGCCTTAGTCGAAGCGGTCTGAGGGTTAACCGAGTCTTCTTTTAAGAGCTCAATCTTCCGTCCAAGGACGCCGCCCGCCGCGTTCGCTTCGGCCACCGCCATATCCGCAGCCTGGACCGCATACTCTCCCAGCGGCCCTAAAAAACCAGTGCGGGGCGTTAAATGACCGATGCGGATGACATCGGATTGCCCGCGACTAATCGCTGGAAATCCAAGGGAGGCTGCAACGACGGACGCTCCGGCCAACGCGGTGCGTCGTCCCTGATTGACGGATGAGCTCATAACTGATTATCTCCAGCTTCGTTTTGGAATTGATAAAACCGTATCAGATCGTGAAGTCAATTCCGAACCCAGTCAACCAAGGTAAACCCCATCTCAGGAGCAATTATGGATCTCGGCATTAAGGGATTAAGGGTCATGATTTCTGCGGGTGCACAAGGCATCGGCCTCTCCGTCGCCCGGGCATTTGTCAACGAAGGCGCACTCGTTTCGGTCTGTGACGTCAATGTAGCGGCCGTCGACGCACTCGGAAAATCCGACCCAGCCATCCACGCCTTGGTCTGCGATGTGGCCGACCGGGCCCAGGTAAAGCAGTGGTTCGATCTGGCCTTGATACACCTCGGTGGGCTTGACTGCCTGGTCAATAACGCGGGAATTGCTGGGCCCACGGGTAAGGTCGACGAAATCGATCCAGAAGAATGGGATCGCTGTCTCGCCGTGGATCTGACCGGGCAATTCAATTGCACCCGACTGGCCGTCGGTGCTTTGCGGCACTCCAGCAACGCCAGCATCCTGAACGTTTCCTCGCTTGCAGGGCGCCTCGGATTCGCGTTGCGCACGCCCTATGCTGCGGCCAAGTGGGGTGTGATTGGCTTCATGAAATCGCTTGCGATCGAGTTGGGCGGCGATGGGATCCGAGTTAATGGACTCCTGCCGGGGGTCGTTTCCGGCGAGCGACAGCACCGTGTGCTCAGTGCAAAAGCTCAGGCCAAAGGCATCTCGTTCGCTGAAATGGAAAATCTCGCCTTTGCTGCGACTTCCATTAAGGAATACGTCAGCCCCGAGCAACTCGCGGACTATGCGGTTTTTCTCGCCAGCCCACGAGCCTCGACAATCTCAGGGCAGGCACTGTCGGTTTGCGGCGACACCAACATGCTGAGTTGAGCGTCGATCAGACCGACAAGACCCAGTTTCAGGTCGATTTTCGGGCAGGCGGCAGGTCGGTACAGGCGCCCTCAAACACCTCGGCAGCCATGCCGATCGATTCGCCTAAGGTTGGATGTGGATGAATGGTCCGGCCGATATCAACGGCATCGGCACCCATCTCAATCGCCAGAGCGACCTCGCCGATCAGATCGCCGGCATGGGTCCCGACGATCCCACCACCGATGATGCGGTGCGTGTTCTCATCAAACAGAAGCTTCGTAAACCCTTCGTCCCGACCGTTCGCAATCGCGCGGCCACTGGCGGCCCATGGAAAGACGCCCTTGCGCACTGCCAACCCTTCCTTTTTAGCTTCTTCTTCGGTAATGCCCACCCATGCAATTTCCGGATCGGTATAGGCCACCGACGGGATCACCCGGGCATCAAAGAAACGCTTCTGACCGGCAGCCACCTCAGCCGCCACATGCCCCTCATGAACCGCCTTATGAGCCAGCATCGGTTGTCCAACGAGATCCCCAATCGCGAATATATGACCGACATTGGTCCTCATCTGCCTGTCAACGGCAATGAAACCCCTGGAATCCACCGAAACCCCCGCATGGTCCGCACCGATCCGGTCGCCATTGGGACGCCGACCCACTGCGACCAGGACCAGGTCATAGACCTGTTCGTCGGCCTTCGCACTCGATCCCTGATCCCCCACTGACTCAAAACAAACGTGGATACCGTCGGCTTCGGCACGAGCCGAAACCGTCTTGGTATTCAACATGATCCGATCGAAGCGATGCGCGTTCTTCTTTTCCCAGACCTTCACGAGATCTCGATCAGCACCCGGCATCAGCCGGTCCAGCATTTCAACCACATCAAGGCGTGTACCGATCGACGAATAGACGGTACCCATCTCGAGGCCGATAATTCCACCCCCCACAATCAACATACGCTTTGGAATTGAGGAGAGCTTGAGCGCACCCGTCGAATCCACAACACGGGGATCCTCTGGCATGAACGGCAAACTGACCGCCTGAGAACCCGCCGCAATAATCGCCTGCCGAAAACGGATAATCGTTTTTGACCCTTGGCCAGACGCATGGACCGCGTCAGCCTCGACCGCAACATGATGCGAATCGATGAATTCGCCACGGCCCTGAACGATCTTGACCTTGCGGGCACGCGCCATTCCGGCGAGTCCACCAGTCAGTTTCCCAACCACCTGATCTTTCCAGCCCCGCAAACGATCGAGATCTACCTGCATGGGTCCAAACCCGATGCCATGATCCGCAAGCGCTCGTGCCTCGTCCGCCACCGCGGCCACATGAAGCAGCGCCTTCGACGGGATGCAGCCCACATTCAGGCAGACGCCACCCAGGGTCGGATACCGCTCGACCAAAATCACACTCAGCCCAAGGTCCGCCGCGCGGAAGGCTGCCGAATAGCCCCCAGGGCCTGCGCCCAACACCATCAGATCGCACTCATGGTCAGCCGCGACCGATGCATCCGCAATGATGGCTGAGGGTGCTGAGGGTGCTGAGGGTGC
>Ga0114981_10002015_pt1 | contig 13229 bp, 15 predicted proteins | sample S_140806_MF_Meta_FD_87028 | JGI IMG/M metagenome (GOLD analysis project Ga0114981, IMG submission 87028) | Freshwater microbial communities from Lake Simoncouche, Canada to study carbon cycling - S_140806_MF_MetaG | ecosystem: Environmental > Aquatic > Freshwater > Lake | place: Lake...
ATTTCACCACCGTCGCCGGAGGCTTGAATCAAGCTGGTGATGTTGCGGAGAGTAATGTGGCTGCGGGGGCCGGTTTTGATCTCCGCGCCGATCTGCGCATCGGTGCCCTCTCTTTCCTGCCTAGCGCAGGCGGACGCAGTGCCTCGTGGGGATTCCACACGGGGTTTCAATATGCCCGCGTGGATGTCGCTAATACCGATTCACTCTCAGCCAGCCTTGTCGCCGTGACGGATAGCTTTGCGCTGCCTGTTGGTGGTCTCGTTTTGCTCCCCGCCGCACCCTTCACCGGCAGCTTTTTGGGTCCGAACCTGAACATCAATGATGGAACTATTCCCGGCACCGCTACCCGCACCCTCGGCGTCTCCACCGCCACCATCAGCGGCACACGGGATCTTGAGGTCCAGATGTTCATCGCCCGCATCGGCAGCTATGTGGATGTTCCCATTACCGAGAAGATCGACTTGATGGTCGAAGGAGGCTTTCTTGTTGGCGTGGCATCTGGCAGCTACGATTGGCAGACGACGGTGAATGTGCCGGGCGTAGGTGCCCAGACCACCAGTGGTCATTCCAGCCACAACCGCATCCTCCCCGGTTTTTACGCTGGTCTTGGCCTCACCTACAACATCACCCCCAAGTTTGGCATCATGACTTCCGCCCGTTACCAATACATGCGGCAGTTTGACCTCATCGCGAACGGCTCCGATGCCAGCCTGAACTTCTCCTCAGCCTTCGTCCTCAGCCTCGCGGCGGTTTGGAAGTTCTGATTTTCTCGGAGAAACAAGCCGGGCCGGACCGTTTCAGCGCCGTCATGCGCTTCGCCCTCCTTTTTCTTTTTTCGGCTCTCCTCGTTCAGGCTGCTTCGCGGCCCAACGTCCTCTTCATCTACGCGGACGATCAAAACTATCGCACGGTCGGCTGCTACCCGGAATCTTGGCCGTGGGTGAAGACACCGAATATTGATGCCCTGGCGAAAAACGGCGTGCGCTTTCATGCGGCCTACCTCGGCTCGTGGTGCATGCCTTCGCGTGCAACGCTGCTCACCGGGCGCCATCCGCATGCCATCGAGAGCATGTCCATGGAAGGCCAGTATCCCGGCAGCAAATATGATCCGGCCAAAACGCCCTTCATTCCGGCGGAGATGCGAAAATCTGGCTATCACACGGCGCAGATCGGTAAATGGCACACGGGCACGGACAGCGGCTGGGGCCGTGATTGGGATCATCAAATCGTCTGGAACCGCCCGAAGCATCCCGAGAACGCCGGGGCTTATTACGAGACGCAGATCCTGAGCATCGATGGCGTCGAAAAGACCGTCGAAGGCTATCCGACGGACAACTACACCCAGTGGTCCATCGATTACATCAAAGGTAAAAACCGAGATGCATCCAAGCCTTGGTATCTCTGGCTCTGCTACGGCAGCATCCACGGCCCGTCGAAGCCTGCGGAGCGCCATCTCGGCATGTACAAAGATGGTGCCGTCGAAGTCCCGGCGGACATCTTTCCGCCTCGCGAAGGTAAGCCAGCCTATCTCGACAAGATGCAGGCCTGGGCACGCGGTGAGGATGGCTATCCCGTCACCGGCAAAGGCGGTGAAAAATTCGGCGAGAGCAAAAAGGGCAAGCGCTACGACGAATGGGTGCATCAGATGAACGAATGCGTGCCCGCCATCGATGAAGGCGTGGGCCAGCTCATCGCCGCGCTCAAAGAAACCGGCCAGTATGACAACACGCTCATCATCTACACGGCCGATCAAGGCTTCAGCATGGGCCACCACGGCTTCCGCACGAAACTGGCCCCGTATGATGCGAACTACCGCTCACCGCTCATCGTCAGCATGCCGAAACGTTTTCCCATGGGCCAAGTCTGCGCCACGCCGGTGAACGGCACTGACCTCATGACCACGATCATCACGATGATGGGCGTGAAAGCGCCGCTCGCCGTTCACGGTCGTGATTTGACGCCGCTGCTCGAAAACCCATCCATGGCATGGCCTCACGTCTGTCTTTACGAGCACATGGGCAATGAATACGGCAGCACCACCACCGAAACGATCCGACTCCGCCGTCCGCAGGATCATTATCAAGGCGTGCCGATGTACACCGCTCTCGTGCAGGATGGCTTCAAGCTCATCCACTACCTCGATGGCGAATCCGGCGAGGAGTTTTACGATTTGAAGAATGATCCCGAAGAACTGCGGAATGTCATCACAGCCTCCGAACATGCAAAACGCCTCACGCAGATGCGTGAGGCGTTGCAGGCGGAGTTGAAGCGAACAGAGGCTGGCTTCGCCGAGGCGGTGAAGTAGCTCAAACGGAGCTCTCGCGGGCCTTGGGAGCTGAAGGAGGTGTTTCGCGGGGTCCACCTTCGGGCGAGCGTGGTGGGCCGCCTTCACGACGTTCGAATTGGAAGTCCTGACGCACGTTGTCGAAGAGGCGGAGCTTCTCGCGGAACTTCTCCGGCACGGCCTGGCGTTCCGCATCGGTATTCACCGGCCAGCTTTGCTCCTCACCCTCCTTCGGACGGGCGATGAAGGTGCGTTTACCATCTTCATTCTTGAGCTGGTATTCGCCGGATTCATCACGACGGAGGATGTTCGCGGCGCTGTGGGCCTCGACGCGGGTCTCAGAGCGTTTTTCGCCATCGCGAGGACTTGGGCCATCGTGGCGGTCGCCGTCACGAGGGGTACCCTCGCGACGCTGAGGCGGCGAGCCGGGCATGGGGCCTTCGCGTCCGCCGCGTCCCCAGTCCTGCATGCGCTCTTGATACTCACGCATCTGTCTTTGGACCTGCTCCATCTGCTCACGCATATCCTGGCCGCCACCGCCAAAGAAGTGCTGCATCTGCGGTGGCATGCCGGGAAAGCCGCGTGGCTTGTGAGGTGATTCATTGGCAGGCATCATCCGCTCGGCGAGTGTGACGCTGAGCTGCGTTTCCTTGCCACCGGTGATGACGGTGAGGGGCACGACATCGCCTTTTTTCTTGCTGCGCACGAGAGTGAGGAGCTGCTCCATGTTCACGAGCTGCTGATCGGCAAATTTCACGAGCACGTCGTGCGTCTTGATGCCAGCGGTCTTCGCCGGTGAATCCGGCATGACTTCCTCGACCATCAAGCCGAAGCCCTCGGGCAGGCCAAACTGGCTGCGCAGCTCGACAGGCACCTCACGCGTGAGCACGCCCATATAGGCGACGGCTTTCTGTTCCGCCTCGCCGCGGTTTTGTGGGCGGGATTCAGGTGGTGGAGGCGGCTTGGGTGCATCTGGAGGCTGCGGTGCGCCGGGTTCTTGCGCACTAAGTGCGGTGGCGCTGGCGGCAAGTGCCAGCAGGAGGGTGCGGTGGAGTTTCATGGTGGATGGGGGCGGATGGATGGACTTACTGAAAGCTCACGGGCAGCACGAGGGACTGCTCACGCGGATACTCGACGATGATCTCAGCACCATCGCGAGGGTCGATGTAGAGATGCCGCTCCGTGCCACGGACGCGGACGTGCTTCTGCGGCATCCGATCGGCGGTGTAGCGGATGCCTTCGTCCTGCACATCGTCCCATTCACTGATGGTGGAGACGGGCATGACGCCGGATTGAGGCGCGGAGACGGCCACGGTGGGCTGTGAAGTGGATGCCGGTAAGGTGAGGCCGCTGGAGAAGGTGCTCATCACGGCGATGGCGGCGGCGGCACCGAGGGCGGCATAGGTCACGGGCGCTAGCCAACGCACGGTGTGTGGGCGTTTCGTCGTTTGTGAGAGCCAGCTCATATCGAGACGCAGCTCTTCTTCGACGCGGCTACTCAGCTCAGGCGAGACGGCGGCGGGCGCGAGGCTGCGGAGTAGGTTTTCGAGTTCAGGGGCGTGGAAATCAGGTTTCATGAGAGAACCTCCGATTGGGATGTGAAGGGCAAGACGTTGAAGGCGGTGGAAGCGGGTGGTTCGCTGGTGACGAGCTCGTCGCGGACGGGGGTGAGTTTCTTATGCAGGTTGTTCAAAGCGTAGCGGTAACGGCCGGCGATGGTGTTGATGGACTCGCCGGAGATGGCAGCGATCTCTTTGAAGGTCAGGCCACCCCAGAGGTGCAGGGTGACGACTTCGCGCTGTTCTTTGGAGAGATCTTGAAGGGCGTTTTCGATGATCTCGGCGGTTTCACGCTGCTCGGGCTGGGGATCAAAGCAGGGAGCGTTTTCGCCAGCGATGGCGATGTCGGATTTTCCTTCGCGAGTCACGCGGCGGTTATCCGAGCGGCGCTGATCGAGGGCGATGGTGCGGACGGCGGCGTAGAGCAGGGGGATGTGTTGGGCATCGCCATCGGGAAACCTCCGCCACCATCTCACGAAGGCCATCTGCACCACGTCCTCGGCATCCGCTTTCGTCTGAACGAGCTGGCGGGCATAGAGAACGAGCTGCGGAGCGAGCTGGTCAAAGGTGCGTTTCCAATCAAAGGCAGGGGCCATGCGAGGAGGCGTGGGTTTCAGAAGGGGCTTTCAGGGGGCTTAACGGGCACGCGAGGTGTTTTTGTGTGCTCGATGGAAAAAATCCGTGGGGAGTCGATTCGCAGTCTCAAAAACACGCCACGCGGCTTGCCAGCGAGAAGGCTTCATCATTGATTACGGTGGCATTTTATGCCGGAGAGCTTTTCAGACTCAAACCAGAGCCGTTTTGCCCAGGAGCAGCAAGAGCTGAACCTGCGCAATGCGCGGATGGGGGCGTGGTTTGTGATGATCCTGGTGCCGCTGTGCTGGTTCCTCGATTGGATGGCCTACCCACAGCGGAAGTGGGAGTTTTTGGTGCTGCGGCTGGCTTGTGCGGCGTCTTGCGTGCCGCTGTTGCTGGCGTTGAACGGTTCCTGGGGCCAGCGCTGGTGCCGCGTGTATCCCATCGTGCTGCCGCTGCTGCCAACCGTGATGATCGCGGGCATGATGTATCTCAGCGGTGATCCGGGCAGCGGCTACTACGCGGGCCTCACGCTGGCGCTCGTGCTGCTGGCCTACTTTGCCTCCACCCTGCCCAATCTCATCGGAAGCACCGATCCACGAGCTCTGGGCATCTTCGTGAACAACACCGGCTTCATCCTGCTGAACTGCGTGGTGCTCTACTTTGGCAGTCGCCAGCATCATGCGATCCGCCTGCGAGAGTTCGCCGCGCGTTGCAAGATCGAAGACCAGCGGGAGGAGCTGGCCGAGCGGAATGCGGAGCTGACGGCTACTTTGAAACGCCTCCGCGAAACGGAGCTACAGCTCGATCAAAGCGAGAAGCTGGCCTCCATCGGTTGCTTGAGTGCGGGCATCGTGCATGAGATCAACAACCCGCTGAGCTATGTGCAGTCGGGAATCTTCCTGCTGAAAAAGAAGGGCAATAACATGCCGGAAGATGTGGCTGAATCGGTGAGCCGCATCGCGGCGGACATCGGCGAGGGCATTGACCGTGTGGCGGCCATTGTGAGCTATCTGCGCCCCTTTGCCCACCCGGAAAACCGTGGATGCCGCCCGGTGAATCTTCACGAGATCACGCGGAAGGCTCTGCGCTTGCTCAACAAGGAAATCGGTGATCGCAGTGTGACGCTGGTGGATGAAGTGCCGGGGGGCCTGGTGGCTTAAGGCGATGAAAATCATCTCATTCAGATCGTGATCAATTTGATCCAAAACAGTCTTGATGCCCTCAATGGTCGCCCGGAACCGCAGATCCTGCTGACAGCTTTCGAAAACGAATCCCACGTGGAGTTAATCGTGCGAGACAACGGCACCGGCATCCCGCAGGCAAATCTCGCGAAGATATTCGATCCGTTCTTCACCACCAAACCGGTGGGGCAGGGGATGGGCCTGGGGCTGAGCCTTTGCTTCCGCATGATCCAGGGCATGGCCGGTGAGGTGAGTGTGGACACGGCGGAAGGCAGCCACACGCAGTTCACGATCAGCCTCGCTAGGCCGGTAGCTCAGGCATGAATCAGGCACTCGTGTAGCTGCCGTGAGTCTACCTGAACAAAAATGGGAGCCTCGCGTCCATGCATTCTGCGCGATGAGACGGCTCGATAAGCTGCCAAAATCGAGCTTGAAGTCGTTAGAAACTTAAGAAACACTAAATAACTATGAACTCGAAGCCTTCTCCCGGCCGCGCTACCCGCGCTCTGGGCCTTGTCCTCCTCTTGAGCAGCACGGCCTCCGCGCAGCAAGGATACTATCAGCAGCCCCCGCGCTACACGCAGCCGCCGCCGAACTACTACAACTATCAGCAGCCTCCTGCTCAGCGTGAGAGCCCTCTCGATATGATCCCGAAGATCGGGCAAAAAGTAGGCCAGTGGGTGCGCCGCACCTTTTATGGAGACCAGGGCTATGCCCAGCCGACTCCGAACTATGGCTACAATCAAGGGCAGGCCCAGCAGCGCCAGTATTCTGCCCCGCCGCCGTCTTCCGGTTACTATCAGCAGCAGCCTCCTTCTTATCCTCAGCAGCCGCGTTATCAGGCACCGCCCGCTTCCACGGGCCAGCCGCGTTACAACTACCCACCGCAGCACCCACCGAGCACCAAGACGCCACCTCCCACATCAAAAAGTACTTCGAAGGGCAAATACACGCCACCTCGCATCGAGGCGCCCAAATCGACGCCTTCTTCAACGCCCTCCAAAAGCAGCACCACGACGAAAAAGCCCAAAACCGAGCCACCACCCCCTCTTCAACCCAAAGAGCCAGAAGTCGTCACCACACGCCGTTCGGAGACCACGAAACCCAAAGAGGAGCCACCGGCCAATTTCCCTTCATCGAGCAATTCAGGCTCCTTCTTGAAAGGCAAAAAGACCGGTAAGCAAGGTCGTGTCATCAGCCCCTATCCGCCTTACAAGGAACTGGACATCACCGGCCTCGAAAGCGGCTCGCTCGCTCTCGATCCCACGACGCAGAAGGTCTTCGAGGTGCCGTGAGGCCCTGCTAAATCGGTATTTCACCCCTTTTGCGCCCCGGATGACCTCCGGGGCGCTTTTTTTGGCATGCCATGAGCCTTCATTTTTCTGATTCGGAAAAAAATATGGATTCTGGCCTGTGCTTTGCTTTTAATGGGATAGCGGCTGGTGTTTGGGTGCTGGCCGCACCACCAACCATGGCCACTCAAGGATTCCAGCAGATACAGTCACAGAAGCTCGCCATCGGGCCTCAGATGCAGCAGAGTTTGCAGATTTTGCAGGCTCCCACGCTGGAGCTGCGCCAAATCATCCAGCAGGAGATCGAGGTCAATCCGGTGCTCGAGCTGGAGGCTCCCGAGACCTCCCTGGAGGATGCCATCCCGGACGATCCCGATGATCGCAGCGGCGGTGATGAGGACATCTCTCAGTTCACGCAGATGGACGAGGAATGGCGCGAATACTGGCAGCAAAGCCGCCAGCAGACGGCCGCTCGCCGCAGCGATGATCAGGAACGCTGGCAGTTCATGATGGACTCCATCGTGGCTCCCACGACGCTCCAGGCGCATCTCGTTTCCCAGCTTCACACAGCAGATGTGAAAGACGCTCGCATCGCCAGCCATGTGGAATATCTCATCGGCAATCTCGATGACCGTGGCTTCCTCAACGCCCGCATCGACGACATCAGCCTCCAGCAGGCCATTCCGATTGATGAACTGCGAGAGGCCAAGCGCTTGCTCCAAAGCTTTGACCCCGTCGGCGTCGGCTCCGAGGATCTTCGTGAGTGCCTCATGGTGCAGCTCGACCGTCTTGGAAAACGAGGCACGCTGCCCTGGCGTGTGCTCGATCAGTATCTCGACGATCTCGCCAATAAACGCTATCCCGTCATCGCCCGGAAGCTCGGTGTGCCAGTGGAACAAATTTCCCGCGCTGGCGACCTCATCGGCACGCTCGATCCTCGTCCTGCGCAGAGGTTTGCCGTTTCAGATAACAACTACGTCACGCCCGATGTCGTCGTCGAGAGGCTCAATGGGGAGTGGGTGGCCGTCATGACGAATGATGACCTGCCTCGTCTGCGCATCAGCAACACGTACAAGGACCTCCTCAGCCAGGCGCAAAGCACCGGCGAGGTTCGTGATTATGTGCGGGATAAGATCCGTGGGGGTAAATTTCTCATTCGCTGCATTCACCAGCGCCAGCAGACCATTCACAAGATTGCCACGGAGATCCTCCGCCACCAGCGTGACTTCCTCGATAAGGGTCTCGGCCATCTCAAATCCCTCAACATGGCTACCGTGGCCGCTGATGTGGGGGTGCATGAGACGACTGTTAGCCGCGCCATCGCTGGCAAATACATCGCTACGCCGCACGGCGTCTTTGAGCTGAAGTACTTCTTCACTCACGGCGTGAAAACCGATTCCGGCGAGGACATGAGCAACACGAGCGTGAAAAACGCCATCTCCGAGCTCATCAAACAGGAGTCCAAGCATAAGCCTCTCAGCGATGACAAGCTCGCCGCCCTCCTCGATAAGCAGGGCATCAAAGTGGCCCGTCGCACCATCGCAAAGTATCGCGAGGCCCTTGGCATCCTCCCCAGCCATCTTCGCAAAGAGTTTAGTTCTGCGCCACCCAAGGAGCCCAAGGCCCGGAAGCCCAAGAAGGAAGCCGCTGAGACTGAGCCATCCGAAGCCTAATCCGCTTAACCCGCCGGAGCATCGAGTGCCCGAAGGTAATCGAAGGTGTAAAGGCCGGTGTTGTGCCCATCGCTAAAATCGAACTGGACGGCGTAACCTCCGATGATGCGCCAGTCGCGCACGGTGACGCCGGGGAAGTGTTTTTGATTCGTTCCGCCGATCTGGCGGCCGAGCAGATCACGTTCCCCTGTGTTTTCGGCGCTAGGAGAAGCGGCACGCAGCTTTTCCATCGCGATAAATTGCTCGTGACCATCACCCCAAATGATGGCGACTTCGTTTCCGATGAGTTCGAGGCGAGCGGGGGACATGGGCATGGGAGAGTTTTGAGCTGGATGGATGAAAAGCAAAAGGGACGCTCTAAAGCGTCCCTTTTGAAGGTGATTCTGAACTCGGCTGGAGATTAGCGGGAGTAAAGTTCGACGACGAGCTGCTCGTTGGCGATGGGGGCGATTTCTTCACGCACAGGGGCGCGATTGACGGTGCCCTTCATGGCGTCGCGATCGACAGTCATCCAGTCGGCGCTGGGGCTGCCAGCAGTCATTTCGAGGAACTTGCCCACGAGCTGCTGGGAACGAGGGGCGGCCTTCACGGAGACCACGTCTCCGGCTTTGCACTGGTAGCTGGCGATGTTCACGACCTTGCCGTTCACGGTGATGTGGCGGTGGGCGACGAGCTGGCGGGAGGCGAAGCGGGTGTTGGCGAAGCCCATGCGGTAGCAGACGTTGTCGAGGCGGAGCTCGAGCATCTGAAGCAGGATTTCACCGGTTACGCCTTTGCGACGCTGGGCCTCGGCGAAAAAGCGGCGGAACTGCTTTTCGAGCACGCCGTATTGGAAGCGGAGCTTCTGCTTCTCGATGAGGGCGGTGCCGTATTCGGAAGTCTTGCGGCGGGTGTTGCGAGCACCGTGCTGTCCCGGGGGGAAATTGCGCAGTTCGAGGGCTTTGGAGGGGCCGAAAAGAGCCACACCGAAGCGGCGGGCGATTTTTTCACGAGGTCCAGTGTAGCGAGCCATGAGTCAGGTTTGAGGGAAAGGGATTCGAATTAAACGCGGCGGGATTGCGGCGGGCGGCAGCCATTGTGCGGGATCGGGGTGACGTCCTTGATGGCCGTCACTTCGATGCCGAGGGCCTGCACAGCACGCACGGCGGACTCACGACCGGAGCCAGGACCATTCAGGCGGACTTCCACTTCGCGGAGACCGTGACCCATTGCCTGACGGCAGGCATCCTGAGCGACGACCTGAGCAGCGTAAGCAGTGCCTTTACGGGAGCCGCGGAAGCCCATCTTGCCAGAGGAGGAGGAGCCAATCTTCGCACCCGTCTTGTCCGTGACCGTGACGATGGTGTTATTGAAGGTAGCTTTGACGTGAACGATGCCTGTGGAGACGTTCTTCGAGCCCTTGGCCTTGATGATCTTAGCGCCTTCTTCCTCGCCTCCGATCTCTGCCCAGATGCTCTGGGAGACCTGGCGGTCACCGCCGGTGGGTTGCTTGTCAGCCGCAGGAGCGGCGGCGGGTGCGGGAGCAGGAGCGGCGGCAGGAGCAGCCGTTGCTTCAGCAGGGGATGCCGGGATGATTTCGTCAGCCATGGTAGGTAAAGTGCGTCGCGTTGAGGGTTACTTGGAGGCTTTCTGAGCGCCGACGGTCTTACGCGGACCTTTGCGAGTGCGGGCGTTCGTGTGAGTGCGCTGACCACGCACTGGAAGGCCGCGGCGGTGACGGTGAGCGCGGTAGCAGTTGATGCCCAGGATGCGTTTCATGTGCATCTGGATTTCACGGCGAAGGTCGCCTTCGATCGGAAGCTTCAAACCCTGAATAACCTGCGTGATGAGAGCGATCTGCTCATCGGTGAGCTCACCGGCACGCGTGTTCGGATCAATGTTCGTCGCAGCAAGAACCTTGCGGCTAATGGGAAGACCGATGCCGTAAATATAGGGCAGCGAGTATTCGATCTTTTTGTCGTTGGGGATTTCGACTCCGAGCAGGCGGGGCATAAGACGTGGTTTGTGAGGTGAAAAGCGGATCAACCCTGACGCTGCTTATGGCGTGGGTTTTTGCAGACGACACGGACGATGCCAGCGCGACGGATCACGCGGCATAGTTCGCAGAGGGGTTTGACGGAAGTGCGGACTCGCATGGGAAAGAAAGATTGCTGAGGAAAGAAACAATCAGAAACCCTTGCCGGAGCAAGGGGGCGGGATGCCTACCACAGAAGAAACCTCGCGCAAGCCAGATTTTCACAGTTTTCCGGTGCGCTCCGGCCTCTCTTGCTCATAAAGAGGGGCGCATGAAAAACATCCTTTGTTTTGGAGATTCAAACACCTGGGGCTTCATCCCGGAAAGCATCACCGAGAGCCATCCTCGGCGTCACCCGCATGATGTGCGCTGGACGGGTGTGCTGGCCCGCGAGCTCGGCGAAGGCTTCCGCGTGATCGAGGAAGGTCAAAATGGCCGCACCACCGTTCACGACGATCCTTTTGCCCTCGTCCGGAATGCCAAATCCATCCTCCCGGCCATTTTGGAATCCCACAAGCCCCTCGACCTCGTCGTGCTGATGCTCGGCACCAACGACCTCAAGAATGTCTTTGGTGTCTCGCCCTCCGAAATCGCTGTCGGGGTTAAAATCCTCTCCCAGACGATTTTGAGCAGCGACGCCGGTCTCGCGGCCAAACCGCCGCGCCTGCTTCTCCTGTGCCCGCCGACCGTTGGCCAGCTCGCCCACCTGCCTGACCTCGAAGCCAAGCTCAGCAACGCCCAGGCTCGCAGCCAGCAACTGCCAAAGCACTACGAAGCCGTCGCCGCCGCCCTCGGTTGCGCTTATTTAAACACGCAGGAAATCGTCACGCCGAGTCCCGTCGATGGCATTCATCTCGATGCGGCAGCTCATCAAAAGCTCGCCCTCGCCATGGCCGCGAAAATCAAATCCCTCTTTTAAATCATGACCTGGCTCGAACGCATCTACCCTGCTCTCAAACCCTGGCTCTTTCTCCTCGACGCGGAGATGGCGCACTCGCTCACCGTCAAAATGATGGTCATCTCTCACAAGCTGGGGCTGCTGCGTCCGCTCGGAGCGGGCCAGCCGGTTCAATGCATGGGTTTAACCTTCCCAAACCGCCTCGGCCTTGCCGCAGGCATGGATAAATCCGCCAGCGCAGCCGATGCGTGGGCTGCGCTTGGGCTGGGGCATGTCGAGGTCGGCACGCTCACGCCGCGTCCGCAGCCCGGGAATGCCAAGCCGCGCCTCTTCCGCCTGCCGGAGCACAACGCCCTCATCAACCGCATGGGCTTCAACAACCCCGGCATCATCAGCGCCGTGAAGCGCCTCGAAAAGCGCCGCTCCAAGGCCGTCGTCGGCGTGAACATCGGTAAAAACTTCGACACGCCGAACGAGAACGCGGTCAACGACTACCTCTATTGCCTGAAGGCCGCCTACGGCACTGCCGACTACATTACTGTGAACATCTCCAGCCCGAACACCAAGGGCCTGCGAGACCTCCAAGCCGAGGATGCCGTGCGTCATCTGCTCACCACGATGAAAAAGGAGCAGGCCTCGCTCAAAGCCGAGCACGGCAAAATGGTCCCCGTGCTTGTGAAGATTGCTCCGGACCTCAACGACCTCCAAATCGAGTCACTCGCCCGCGTCATCAACGAGATCAATCTCGACGGTGTCATCGCCACAAACACCACCATCGCTCGTGAAGCCGTCGCCAGGCATCGCCTCGCGAATGAAACCGGCGGTCTCAGCGGCGCTCCCGTGCGCGAGAGGTCCACACTCGTGCTTCAGGCCTTCCGCATGCTTTTGAAGCCTACCATCCCGCTCATCGGCGTCGGCGGCATCGTCGAAGGTTCACATGCGGCGGAGAAGATCCAGCATGGAGCTGAGCTTGTGCAGATTTACAGCGGCCTCGTCTTCCGTGGCCCCACCCTCATCCGCGAATCCCTCGCCGCGCTTTCCACGAAATAAAAGCCATGCATACGCCCACGATTGAAACCCGCGAGGAGATCATGTTCTTCGACACCGACTGCGGTGGCGTCGTCCACAACATCGCCTACCTGCGCATGATCGAGACCGCCCGCACCCGCCTGGCCGCGAAGCTCGGCATGAAACTGCGTGAGATGTCCGAGACGCAGATTTACCCCGTCGTCGTTCGCACGGAGATTGATTACAAACGCCCTGCGAAGCTCGGCGATGAGATCGTCATTCACGGACGGCTCGAAACCGTCGAGCGCGTGCGCTTCTGGTGTGCCTTTGAAGTCCGCCGCCCGGCCGATGACTCACTGCTCATCACCTGCCGCCAATCCCTCGCCCTCGTCCAGATGCCTCAAGGCCGCCCGATGCGGCTGCCGGATGACTGGAGCGAGAAGTATGCGCACCTGATGAAGAAGTGAGCCTGTTCGTAGTTCGGCTTCAACCCGTTCTGCGGAGCTCCAAAGACGGGCTGAAGCCCGAACTACGAGCGAAGAACCGTCCACCGCTCACTGCTTCGAGGCTGGCTCGCGGAGCTGGAGTTGTTTCTCCTTGCCGAGATTCTTCAAAAGCGTCGCCGGCCATTCCCACGAGGTTTTGTCCTTCGTGTAGATGACCACGCGCGTCTTGTCCGCGGCCATGGCGACGGCTTGGGGCAGGTCGAGGGTTTTGAGCACGTTGAGCAAAGCCGGGGCA
>Ga0114981_10002020_pt1 | contig 13216 bp, 9 predicted proteins | sample S_140806_MF_Meta_FD_87028 | JGI IMG/M metagenome (GOLD analysis project Ga0114981, IMG submission 87028) | Freshwater microbial communities from Lake Simoncouche, Canada to study carbon cycling - S_140806_MF_MetaG | ecosystem: Environmental > Aquatic > Freshwater > Lake | place: Lake...
ATACGTTGAAATCAATCCGAGCTTGATAAAATGGTTCGGATTTGGAGCAAAATCAAAATCGTGTTTCACAGATAAATCCCGAATTCCAGAACTATAATTTAGACTGAACAGGTCATTATTGAATTTCTGTTCATACCCAATGGATAATTTGTAATTCGTGAAAATGAATGATGTGTTTGAAAAGAGTTTATCGCTCCATAAATGATTCCATCGTAAAGTAGACGTTGCATTCCCCCAACCCATCGAGGCTTTGTCGGTATTGTTAGCGCCACTTTGAAATTTAGCATAGAACTTATCTCGTCCAAAATAACCACTCAGGTAAAGCTTGTTGCGTGGATTGATTTCGTAATTGACTTTGGCGTTGAAGTCGTGAAAAAAGTAACCAAACTTATTTTCTTCCGACAAAAACGGATACACCAACGCGTCGATATAAGTTCTTCTGCCAGATACAAGGAATGAAGATTTCCCTTTGATAATCGGTCCTTCGAACGTGGCGCGCGATGAAATCAATCCAATGCCTGCTTCTCCATGAAACTCTTGTTTATTGCCTTCTTTCATTTGCATTTCGAGTACAGATGACAAACGTCCACCGTATCGAGCTGGAAATCCTCCTTTTGTTAGCTCTACTGATTTTAGTGCATCTCCATTGAAAATTGAAAAGAAGCCAAACAAGTGATAAGCATTGTACACTGTAGCATCATCCAAAATGATCAAGTTTTGATCAGGTCCTCCACCGCGAACATAGAACCCACTGCTTCCTTCACTTCCACTGTGCACACCTGGCATGAGTTGCACCACTTTTAGCACATCCTTCTCTCCCAAAAGTGCAGGAATTGTTTTGATCTGCTCCACGGGAATTGAGATCTGACTCATTTGTGTTCCATCACTAATACGCTCCGATTGTTCTTCCGTAATTACAACGGTGTTCAATTCTACGACAGCAAGGTCAATGGTAATCACGGTGTCTTTCTTGAGAAGGAACTTCGTGCGGAAAGGTTGATAGCCTACATATGAAACATAAATATCTACTGAATCTGTCGTCTGCGTGAGTGAATAAAATCCATAGTTATTGGTTACCGTTCCTGCCTTGGTTTTCATATTCACCACAGGAACGCCTGGCAAGGTTTCTTCGCTTCCCTTTTCACGTACATAGCCGCTGATGGTGTATTTTGTTTGAGCGAATCCGAAAAGCGAAACAAATAGTGCTAAAAAACTGAAAATATATCTGATCATGGGGCCAAAATTAGAGACTAATGTGCGTATGATGACGTGATCTTATCAACTGGTTGCCTCATTCGAGCAAGTGGTTTATCAACAAAGCCGTAGTTTTCGACTGAAATGCTCATATTTGTCACCGAAATGACCACGAAAATTCTGATCAAAAATATCCGGCAACTTGCCATGGTGTACGACGATGCACCACGCAAATTATCAGGTAAAGACATGAATGCTGTTCCAGTGTTAGATGATGCATGGTTAGCCATCGAAAATGGGATCATTGCCGATTATGGAATAATGACAGAATTCCCTGGTATCACTGACTGGAACGAACTTGAAATCATTGATGCGAATGAAGGAATGGTTCTTCCTGCATTTGTTGACTCACATACCCACTTGGTTTATGCCGGTAGTCGTGAAGGCGAATTTGTAGATCGTATCAACGGACTGAGTTACGAGGAAATTGCTGCGCGTGGTGGTGGAATTCTCAACTCAGCAGCGAAACTTCGCGCTACAAGTGAAGATGATCTGTATGCGCAAGCTGCAGTTCGCTTACAAGAAGTAATGCGACTTGGTACTGGAGCCATCGAAATAAAAAGCGGTTACGGACTTGACCTGGAGAGCGAATTGAAGATGCTTCGTGTAATTCGACGCTTGAAAGAGAATTTCACGATCAATATAAAATCAACTTTCTTAGGAGCACATGCTGTTCCCTTGGAATTCAAAGACAATAAGCCAGAGTACATCAAGTACCTAATAGAAGTCATGTTGCCTGCTGTTGCACACCAAAATCTCGCAGACTATTGCGATGTTTTTTGCGAGCGTAATTACTTCACCGAAGAAGAAACAGTGCAAATCCTAGAGGCTGCGCAACGCCTAGGGGTGAAGCCACGTGTGCATGCGAATCAATTAAGCGCTTCAGGAGGTGTACAAGCCGGTGTGCGTGTGAATGCGTTAAGTGTAGATCACTTGGAATTTGTGGGCGATGAAGAAATTTCAGCATTAAAAAACAGCAATACAATGCCAACTCTTTTACCGGGAGCCGCATTTTTCTTGAGCTTGCCTTGGCCTCCAGCGCGAAAGATGATTGATGCAGGATTACCTGTTGCTATTGCTAGCGATTTCAATCCAGGAAGTTCTCCAAGCGGAAACATGATGCAGATGATGAGCATGGCCTGCATTGCGCAAAAGATGACTCCGAATGAAGTGTTGAACGCAACGACTATCAATACGGCTTATGCAATTGAATTGAGCGAAACACATGGAACAATTACACGCGGTAAAGTAGCGAGCGTAATTATTACAAAAGCAGTTCCTTCACTTGCGTACTTGCCCTACTACTTCGGAAGTAATTTAATCGAAACAGTAATCATTAACGGATCAAAAGTTAACTAGAATATGAAACAACTCATCGAATGCGTTCCTAATTTCTCTGAAGGACGCGACATGAATATCATCAAGCAAATTACGGATGCAATTGAATCAGTAGAAGGTGTGCGCTTGCTCAATGTTGATCCGGGCAAAGCCACAAACCGAACTGTAGTCACTTTTGTTGGCGAACCAGAAGCAGTAATTGCTGCAGCCTATCTTGGAATTAAAACGGCTGGTGAACTCATTGATATGAGCAAGCACAAAGGAGAACATCCGCGTATGGGTGCTACTGATGTGTGTCCGCTGATTCCTGTTGCCGGTATCAGCATGGAAGAGACAGCTAAATACGCTCAGAAATTAGGTGAACGCGTTGGTAAAGAGCTTTCTATTCCGGTCTATTTATACGAAGCGGCACAGCCGAATAAAGAACGCAGCAATCTCTCTGTAATTCGTGCTGGCGAATACGAAGGCTATTTCAAAAAGATCAAACTTCCTGAATGGAAACCAGATTTCGGTCCAGCTGAATACGATGTGAAGAGAGGTGCTACTGTTATTGGAGCGCGTGATTTTCTTGTAGCGTACAACATCAACCTCAACACAACATCTACTCGTCGTGCCAATGCTATTGCGTTCGATGTTCGTGAAGCGGGTCGTACAGAGAAAGATGCCAAAGGAAATGTAATCAGTCACCAACCGGGTACGCTAAAATCTGTCAAAGCGATCGGCTGGTTCATTGAAGAATATGGCGTTGCTCAAATTTCTATGAACCTCACCAATATCAATGTTACTCCAGTGCACATTGCATTTGACGAGGTTTGTAAGAAAGCAGATGCACGTGGCATTCGTGTTACAGGCTCCGAATTGGTGGGACTCATCCCACTGAATTCATTGCTTGATGCAGGAAAATATTTCCTCAAAAAACAGCAGCGTTCTGTTGGTGTTTCTGAAGCTGAGCTCATCAAGATTGCAGTTAAATCTCTAGGATTGGATGAACTCGGACCTTTCAAACCAGAAGAGCGCATCATCGAATATCTACTCAAAGACAAAGCGGATTCGAAATTAGTGAGCATGACGCTTACTAGTTTTGCAGACGAAACAGCTAGCGAAAGTCCAGCACCTGGTGGTGGATCAATCTCTGCGTACATGGGAGCATTAGGTGCAGCACTTGGAACAATGGTGGCGAATCTTTCTTCGCACAAACGCGGATGGGATGCTCGCTGGGAAGAGTTTTCGAACTGGGCAGAAAAAGGCCAGAAATATCAATCAGAATTGATTCGACTAGTAGATGAAGACACGAAGTCTTTCAATTTAATCATGGCCGCATTTGGGCTTCCAAAAGCTACTGACGAAGAGAAAGCCGCACGCACCAAGGCAAATCAAGACGCAACAAAGTATGCAACTGAAATTCCTTTCCGTGTAATGGAAGCTTCATTTCACTCGATGGAAGTAATGAAAGCGATGGCAGAAATTGGAAATCCGAATTCTGTTTCAGATGCTGGTGTAGGTGCATTGGCTGCACGATCTGCTGTGATGGGAGCATTCCTCAATGTAAAAATCAATGCAGCTGGACTTAGCGATAAGGAGTTTGCCGCAGATATTACTGCAAGAGGTAAAGCCATTCAGGACAAAGCCATCGCTCTAGAAGCAGAGATTCTGAAAGTGGTCAACGAAAAGATCGCATAGACCAGTTATCAATCGGCATAACATTTTTCCAGTTAAGCCCGTTAAACGTAGTATATGGGTCGTATCCGGAAATTTGTGCAGAAGCATCCACTACTTGGGAAGTTCATATTCTTCTTCCCAGTTCAATTAGTGATGGTGCAATTGAAAAAGAATCCTGTACTGATCGCGTTCTGGTTACTATTGATGGGCTTTGTAACTGGAAAGATGGCGGCGAAATACGGACTATCTCTCCTGTTCGTTGACCCAGAATATTTAGGCAAAGTCAATTTCTTCTCGTTTGCAATACTCGGATTTGCGTGTGGTGGATTTATCATGGCGTATCAAATTGCCTGTTACATTCACAATGCCTTCCGATTTCCATTCCTGGCTACTGTAAGCAGACCATTCGTCAAGTTCTGCATGAACAACACCATCATTCCAGGTATCTTTTTGATCGTATATGTTTGGAATGTAGTTGGATTTCTGCGCACAGAACCCATTTCCTCTGGACAGATCTTCATGGATTTGCTTGGATTCTTTGTTGGCTGTTCGACTTTCGTAGTCATTTCCTTGTTCTACTTTTTTCGCGTTGGAAAAGATCTTTCGCAAATGTTCGGTATTGCAGAGGATTTCAAATCTGCCAAAGTAAAACGAGTTGTGTTGTTTCGTGATCCCAAAAAGAAAGACCTCAACTGGAGAGCTATACAACCAGGAAAGGAAGCGCGCGATTGGCATGTTGAAACGTACTTCACTTCCTTTTTTCGAATTCGCCGCGCACGCGCATTTGAGCACTACGACAAAGAAATGCTCAACCATGTGTTCAGACAAAATCACAGTCGTGCAGTGTTGTTCGAGGTGATTGTCATCGTAACACTATTGCTTTTTGGAATGCTGCGCGACAATACATTCGTGATGATTCCTGCAGGAGCAAGTGTTTTGCTGCTTTTCACTTTATACTTGATGTTTACGGGCATATTGAACACTTGGTTCCGAGGCTGGTCCAACTTAATCACCGTAATCATTTTGCTGCTTTTCAATTGGCTCGCTCAATACGATTTTTTCAATAATCAAACGCGTGCCTACGGATTGAGTTACTCGATAAGTGCTCCATATACGTCCGAATCGATTAGCGCCCTTGCCAATAATGAAGCAACCTTTAAAGCAGATTCTTTAGCAACAATTGCTATGCTTGAAAAGTGGTACGCCAAAAACGCAACTACAGAAAATCCTAAACCAAAGATGTCAATCATTTCCTGCAGTGGTGGAGGATTGCGGGCAACGTTATGGACATTCTATACGATGCGCTTTCTTGATAGTTTATCTGGACAAAAACTCATGAAGCAAAGCACACTCATCTGTGGTTCTTCAGGAGGAATGTTAGGAGCAGCGTACTATCGCGAGTTGTATATGCGTGATCAGATTTCAGGAAAACAAGATCGCTTTAATCATTCTTACATCGAATCAATCAGCGCTGATTTACTCAATCCAATTGCATTCTCTGTGGCAGTAAACGATTGGTTTCTTCCATTGCGTCGATTTGATTATGGCAACCAACGCTACAGCATGAATCGTGCTTTTGCTTTTGAAGAAGCAATTCACGAAAATACATTTGGCTGCTTAGAAAAACCGATCAGTGCTTACCGTGATCCAGAAGCAAACGCGCAAATTCCAATGATGGTATTAGCCCCAACCGTGGTTAATGACGGAAGAAAAATGCTCATCAGCCCGCAAGGCATTTCATACTTGACTACGGAGCGCAAGAATGATTCTGTAGCGTTTAATTACAGTCCAGACGCAGTAGAATTTGGAAGATTATTCGCCGCCAACAATCCCGGTGACCTTCGCTTTTCTTCGGCGATTCGCATGAGCGCTACTTTCCCTTACATCACTCCGCTAACTGAATTGCCTACACAACCTACGATTGAAGTCTTTGATGCAGGAATGCGCGACAATATTGGAACCGACAACATTCTTCGCTTCTTATATACCTTCAAAGATTGGATTCAATCACACACTTCAGGAATCGTTGTAATTCAAACGCGCGACAAACGAAAAGTGCGCGAACCCGAAATGAACTCTGGTAATACAATTGCAAAGTCGCTTTCAAAACCATTGGCGAGCTTCTATGGCAATCTATTTACTGTACAGGATTACAACCACGACAGAGAATTACTCGTTGCAGGATCATGGATGAAAGTTCCATTAGATATTCTTGACTTCGAATTGAAGAACGAGGAGCCCGACATTATTTCACTGAGCTGGCACTTAACACAACGAGAGAAGCTACGCACCACAAATTGCATGAGCACGAACTTCAACAAAGACAATCTGAACCGATACAGAGAGTTGATGCGAATTCAGTAACTCCAAATTACTGCAACTCCACTAAATACCTCTTGCGAAGTGTAGTGCTTCGAGTTTCTGGAATCAGGAATGGGAATGTCAAAAACTGCACACTGAAGTGCGGATATTCCTTCACTGTTTTCACCTTCCAACTTGAACTAAGAATTTCTTCATAACCAGCCTCGTCAGTGTAGATATAGACACTACCAAACTCCTTCAGCTTAGGCATAACCGATGACGAATCTAATCCGATGTATGCTGGAAAACTCCTCGAGTAAAAATCAAGCGAGTGCGATGAAACGTCATGATACATGAAGAAACTGTTCGTTGGAATATTTCGTTTTGCAATTTCGCGACCGGCAACATTGGTTGATTGATAATTCAATAACGAAGGATAGAACTGAGAAAAACCAACGAAGTATGCTGCCATCAGCGCTGCAACTAAGGGCAGCAGAATACGCTCGGCTCGCGATTTACGAATTACCCAAAAAGCCACGGCAGCGATGAATAGTGTAATCGTAATTAACCAGGTCATCAGTGAAGCGCCCGGGAATATGAAGACAAGAATCAATGCAATCAACACAAAGAGCGCTGTGGAAAAAAGTAATGAGAATCCAAGAGTCATGGATGAAAGATTCTTGCGTATGGGATTCAAGACATCAGCAACAAGAAAACGGGCGGCAATAATCGCAGCCAAAGGAAAAGTCACGTAGATATAGTGCGGTAATTTATATTTTGACGCTGACAATGCCAGAAAAATGAGAATGAATCCTCCTGTTGCAATCATCTCATGGAGATAACCAGTTTTGAATCTCGACTTGACTAGCACAATACAGTTCTTCAGAACGCCAAGCACCGTTAGGATACTCCACGGAAAAAACGCCCACAGGAAGGTATGCGTGAAAAATAGATTTGTTGCGCCATTATCAAACTTTGTACCCCACTCGCTATCCCCTGTAATACGACCGAAACTTTGCGTCCAGAAATAAAATTTCAATCCAGAGACACCTGTCGTTCCATTCACTGTTCTCTCAGGGTGTAGGTCGAATTGTTGATAGAGTCCAATGCACATTGGCATCAAGATCAAGACAACAATGCCTAATCCTGGTATCCACTGCCAGCGGAAGAAATTTGTCCATTGACGCTTATACACGAACTCACAACTTAGCGCCATTGCTGGCATCACAATACCCAATGGTCCTTTGGCGAGCATTGCCAATCCAATTCCCGTGAATCCAAGCACTAAACTTCTCCAGGACTTTGTTTTCACGTAGAGCAAAAGTTGCCACAGTGCAAATGCGAACGACCCCATCAACAATGTATCAGTACGCACATCATTCATCATGATGAAGAAACCCAAACACGATGCTACCATTAACCCGGCCAATGCAGAAGTTACGCGATCGTAAATGAGTTCTGTTAATTTGATTGTAGAGAAAACCGCGAGTATCCCAAACAAAAACGAAGGCAGCTTGTAAGCAAAATTAGATACCCCCAAAATCCACATGCTCAAAGAAGAAGTCCAAAAAAGCAAGGGTGGTTTGTCAAGGTAATTTGCCTCCCTATTATGGAGTTCCAACCAATGACCGGTGGTCACCATTTCCCTAGCCATTGATGCGTATTGAGCAGCATCAATGTCCATAACATCAATGAGCAAGCCTGGAATGTAAACTATAAAAAATACAATAGTAAACAGGGATAGTATTCCCGGACTAATTGTGAACCCAGAGTCATTACGTTGCTCGAGTGTCATATCCATTAATACTTATGCAGTTCCACCAACTTCTCTTCGAAACGGGAAACAGGAAGAAAGTTCTGTTCCAGCTCTGCTGCGAATGGCACTGGAGTATCCAAACTTGCAGCACGCATTACAGGCGCATCCAGTGAATCAAAACAATGCTCATTAATCAATGCACTTATTTCTCCTCCAATTCCTCCTGTCAATGTGTCTTCATGAAGCACGATTACTTTTCCAGTCTTGCGAACGCTCTGATAGATTGTATCTGTATCTAATGGCAACAACGTCCGGAGATCAACTACTTCAGCAGAAATCTCAGGGTGGCGTGCAAGCACTTCTTTCGCCCAATGCACTCCGTAACCATACGTGATTAAAGTTAGATCATTTCCTTCAGCAACAACTGCCGCTTTTCCAATCTCAACAGTATAATAACCGTCAGGCACGTTTCCACTAATACTTCTATACAGAGCTTTATGTTCAAAAAACAAAATCGGATTTGGATCTTCAAAAGCAGCGAGCAAAAGTCCTTTAGCATCATGCGGATTAGAAGGATAAACAATCTTCAATCCTGGAGTATGAAAAAACCAAGCTTCGTTGGACTGGGAGTGAAATGGTCCCGCCGCAACTCCGGCACCAGTTGGCATTCGAATCACCACATCGGCCTTTTGTCCCCAGCGCCAGTGAATCTTCGCCAGATTGTTAATGATTTGATTGAAACCTTCAGTGACAAAATCTGCGAACTGCATTTCCATCATCGCTTTCATTCCGCTGATAGAAAGTCCAAGCGCTGTTCCCACAATTGCCGATTCACACAAGGGTGTATTGCGAACTCTTCCTTTGCCGAATTCCTTGACAAATCCATCCGTAATTTTGAAAACGCCTCCATATTCGCCAATGTCTTGACCCATTAACACCAACTGATCGTGTTTCCGCATCGCCTCACGAAGACCTTCAGAAATTGCATCAATCAAACGCTTCTCTGAAACAGCCGTTCCAGGAGCTGATGGAGAAAAGGTGTACGGCGCAAATAAGTCGGTGTATTCTTGCTGCGTATCTGCAACCGGACGAGGGTCTGCAAATGCTTTTTCTAAGCCGGAATCAATTTCATTCTTGATTGCGGTGCGCGTGTCATCGACAAACTGCTTAGTGATTACTCCAGACGACAACAACCATGCTTCGTAATTCGTCACGGGATCTTTCACTGACCATTTGTCCTGCAAGCCATCTGGATAATATTTTGTCCCCGAAGCTTCTTCATGTCCTCGCATTCGGAATGTAACACACTCCAGTAACACTGGACGCGGACGAACGCGCAGTTGTCTGTTCAAGTCAGTTACCGTATGATAAACTTCAAGAATATTATTGCCGTCCACCTGAACAGCTTCCATTCCATAACCAATTCCTTTGTCGATAAACTGCTTGCATCGAAATTGTTCCGATGAAGGAGTAGATAATCCCCATTGATTGTTTTCAATGGCAAAAATTACGGGCAATTCCCAAACAGCGGCCACGTTGAGTGCTTCGTGAAAATCACCTTCACTTGCTCCACCATCACCAGTAAATACCAATGTAGAACGCGCCTGATTCTTAAGTTTAGTAGACAATGCAATACCATCAGCAATACCCAGTTGCGGGCCAAGGTGAGAGATCATTCCCACAATCTTGTATTCTTGCGTACCGAAGTGAAATGATCGATCTCTTCCATTTGTGAATCCAGTTCTTTTACCTTGAAACTGTGCAAAAAGAGTGTGAAGTGGAATATTTCGCGATGTGAATACACCGAGATTGCGATGCATTGGAAGAATATACTCTTCCTTATTCATAGCCAGTGCAGCACCGACAGAAGTACCTTCCTGTCCGTAGCCAGAAAACCATTTTGAGATGCGGCCTTGACGAAGAAGAACGAGCATTTTCTCTTCGATCATGCGTGGACGCACGACATGAACATAAATATTCTTCAATTCTTCATCGGTAAGATTCTTCCGATCGAATACAATAGACGTTTCAGCTGTGATCATCGCAGATAATATGGCCAAAAATACGAATAGGAATCGGTGAATCGGGATTCATCCGATTGAATTTCCTCTTGAAAGTGAAGTGCATAAAAAAAGGAGCGCAATCCGCTCCTTTTTTTTACTGTTGAAGTTAGACTTCAGTCAGATTACTTGATCAGCTTCTTAGCAACTGAATCAGCGTGAGCAGCAGCAGCTGTAGAATCAGCAGCAGCTTTAGCTTTCATTTCCAAAGCAGCGATAGAATCAGCTCCTTTAACAGAGTCAGCAGCAGCTTCCATAGCTACTTTAGCCATTGAATCAGCTTTGTTTACAGAATCCTGAAGTTTCTTTGCAAGGTCTTCAGCGTTACCACAGCTAGCGAATAGTGCCATTCCAGCAACGGCAGCGACAGCGAATAAATTTTTCATTTTGGTAGTTGGTTGTTTTGGTTAAAACTGGCGCAAAGATATAATAAGATATCATTGGCTCGCAAATATTTATACTTTTTTTTAACAAGTTACTGACAAAAAAAAGAAAAACCGCCTCAGGCTAGCCGAAGCGGTTCTCTGTTCTTTGGTAAGACCAGCTTATTTGTTAGCGCCTGGACGTCCGCCTGGCTTCACTTTAGGCTGCTCAGGACCTGCCGGAGCTTTAGGAGTCTTAGGCTTGCCACCTCCTTTAGGAGCAGCAGCAGCAATAGAATCTGCTTGCTTAGCAGAATCAGCCTTACGCTGAAGTTCAAGACCAGCAACTGAATCAGCTCCGCGAGCAGAATCAGCTTTTGCTTTAGCAGCAGCTTCAACAGCAGCTACAGAGTCAGCTTTACGAGTTGAGTCAGCTTTAGCAGCTGCTTCGTCTACACCACCGCCGCAAGAGGCAAGTGATACCATTGCAGATACTGCAACGAATGTGATGATTTTTTTCATTTTGAATTGATAGTTTTGGTTAACCGGCGGCAAAGGTAGAATTATTTTTGGATTTGCAAAAATAATTTGCATAATAGGCCAAAACACTTACTTTTGCATGGCTTTTGTAAAGATAACCCAAAACAACCAAAAACTATAACATGAAAAAGCAAATTTTCGCAATTACCTCTATGGTAATGATCGCAGGTGTAATGACTTTCACGTCTTGCACGAAAGAAGACATCACCGCACCGGTAATCACCATTGCAGGTGGCAACACAATCAACCACACGTTGAACGCAGCTTTCACAGCCCCTACTGCTACAGCTACTGATGACGAGGATGGTGATCTTACTACATCCATCGCTGTTTCTGGAACAGTTAATGAAAACCTTACTGGAACTTACACACTTACTTACACTGTAGCGGATGCTGCTGGTAACACTGCAACTGAAACGGTGACTGTAACGGTTGCTAACTCTGCTGCTTACCTCTCTGGTTCTTACAGTGGTGCTGACACTTGCCAAGTAACTGGTAACTACACTTACACTGCTACAACTAACGTAAGTACTACAACAAACGGCCAGATCACTATCAATAACTTCGCCGCATTCGGTACTAGCATCAATATCACTGCTACTGCAACTGGAACTTCAATTGCTCTTGGTGCACAGCCAGTGGGTACACTTGGAAACATCCTTTCAGGAAGTGGAGTTGTTACAAACTCAACTACTCCGGTGATGCACTTCACTTTCACTTGGACAGACGGAACTAACACTGAGTCTTGTCAGTCTTGGTTGACTCACCAGTAGTCTTTAGCCTAACTTTACAAAAACCCGCCTCGGTATTCCAGGCGGGTTTTTTGTTATCTTCAAGTCCTATGAAAAAGAAAACAGACCAGAATTCGGGGTTTGTGTACTCAACGAATCCTGATTTCAAGCCAGAAGAAGATGTTTTCGATGATGATTCCGTTTCAAGCAAGGATCAAAATCTACGAATTCATCTGGACCGTTTAGGAGGAAATAAGCTAGTAACTAGAATCACTGGCTTTGCAGGGAACTCATCTGTCGTGGATGAACTTGGTAAAACGCTCAAACAAAAATGTGGAACTGGAGGCTCCGTGAAGGGTATGGATATTCTATTGCAGGGCGATAAGCGAGATTTGGCAATGGGAATTTTGCTCAAGCTCGGATACAAGGTTAAAAAAGCAGGTGGATGATAGGGACAAATCCGAAAATACTAGATGGGTTACGCGTAATTGAATTGGCCTCAATTCTTGCGGGTCCGTCGGTGGGAACATTTCTTGCAGAACAAGGTGCGCATGTTACAAAAATTGAAAATCCGAAAACAGGCGGTGACCCGACTCGTAATTGGAAGACTACTGCAGAAGATCCAACGAGTACAATTTCCGCTTACTATTGCAGTGTTAACTGGGGGAAAGATAGTCTTAAAATCGACCTCAAGGATGCTTCAGGGCATGCTCAACTATTGTCGTTGCTAGGTTCTGCCGATGTGCTGATTCACAATTTCAAAGGTGGCGATGATGCAAAACTTCAACTCGACTATGCGAGTTTGAAATCTCAATTTCCAAAGTTGATTGTTGCGCATATCAGTGGATACGAAGTTAGTGACACCCGACCCGCATTTGACCTCGCAATTCAGGCTGAGTCTGGCTTATTGAGCATCAATGGAACCAAGGAATCTGGACCTGTAAAAATGCCGATTGCTTTCGTGGATATTCTAGCTGCGCACCAATTAAAGGAGGCAATTCTACTTTCGCTAATTCAACGCGGAATAAGTGAGAAGGGTTGTTATATCCACGTTTCACTATTTGATGCTGCAGTTTCGTGCTTGACCAACATTGCAAATAATGTTCTGATGGGAGGAATGGATCCAGGTCTTTCGAGCAACTTGCATGCTAATATCGCGCCGTATGGTGAAATGTTGGTAAGTAGCGACGGACATTCAATCGTTTTAGCAGTTGG
>Ga0114981_10002024_pt1 | contig 13208 bp, 11 predicted proteins | sample S_140806_MF_Meta_FD_87028 | JGI IMG/M metagenome (GOLD analysis project Ga0114981, IMG submission 87028) | Freshwater microbial communities from Lake Simoncouche, Canada to study carbon cycling - S_140806_MF_MetaG | ecosystem: Environmental > Aquatic > Freshwater > Lake | place: Lake...
AAACCATGGTGTACCGATGTTTTACGAATATGTATATTTTCAAACCATGCACTTTCTAAAAAAATGGAAGTGGTTGTTGCACGCACCCCACTATGTAATCCACCGAACACACCCGCAATACACAAAGGCTTTTCGGTATCACAAATCATTAAATCCTGCGCCGCTAATTTTCTTTCTTTTTCATCCAATGTCGTGAATAAGCTGTCTTGTTGACATTTTTTCACTACGATCTTTTTCCCTTTAATTGCAGCTGCATCAAATGCATGCAAAGGTTGACCAGTGGCATGTAAGATGAAATTGGTAATGTCTACGATATTATTAATAGAACGTGATCCAATGGCTTGTAATTTATTTTTCAACCATGTTGGAGATGGGCCCACTTTAACCCCTTCAATCAAAATACCACTATACCTTGCACAGGCTTCTGGATTTTCAATCACCACCTCCAATGGCGCAATGGCCGCGTTGATGTTGGGCGTTTGATTCAAGGGACTAATTGGTGCTGCTTTTTTAGCATGGTAAGTCAAATAAGCGCAGACATCTTTTGCTACGCCGTAATGACTCATCGCATCCATCCTATTGGGCGTCAACCCTATTTCATAAATCCAATCTTGATCATAATCAAATAAAGTTGCTACAGACGTTCCAACTTGAACTGCAGGATCTAACACCATAATGCCTGCATGGTCTTCACTTAAACCAATTTCATCTTCTGCACAAATCATCCCTTCACTTTCTTCTCCTCTAATTTTAGCCAATTTCATCGTGATAGGCGCACCTGCTTTTGGATAAATAGTTGTGCCTATTTGAGCTACCACTACTTTTTGCCCTACAGCAACATTAGATGCGCCACAAACAATATGCAATGGTCGCGCCCCACCCACAGCCACTTTAGTCAATTTTAATTTATCTGCATTGGGATGTTGGGTCAATTCAAGCACTTCTCCAACGACCAATCCTTGAAGTCCTCCTTTAAAATTTTCATACATTTCTAAGGATTCAACTTCTAAACCTATCGATGTCAATATGGTAGATAATTCTTCTTTGGGAATAGGAGCTGGTAAATATTCACACAGCCAGCGATAACTAATGGTCATGATGCTACTTTAAGGTACGATTCAAAAATACAATTTTATGTTTAAATAACCCGTGTATAACCTATGAATAACCCGTGAATAACTGTAATTTTAATGTGCAAATCCCCTTAGAACCGGCTGTGAATAAGCCTATTGGATAATTAAATTTCGAGATGCCGAATTTTGAAGGGATTTTCGCAGTAAGAAAAGCAAGTATCATTATGGCCCTACCTAACCTCAATACAAGATCAACCACAAGAAAAAAAACTAGTTCTGTAGATGTGAGTGCCATGATGTATGGAAAAATTCCACCGCAAGCTAGGGAATTGGAAGAAGCGATTCTTGGTGGGATTCTTTTAGAGAAAAGTGCATTTGATACGGTGACAGAAATATTGAAGCCAGAATGTTTTTATGTAGAAGCGCATCAAATGATTTTTCAGTCGATGCAAAGCTTACAACAAAAGAACATGCCTATTGACATGTTAACGGTGGTAGAAGAATTAAAAATGCGCGAGTATTTGGATCAAGTGGGTGGCGCTTATTATATTTCTAAATTAACCAACGTCGTTGTTTCTACTGCGAATATCGATGCGCATTCTAAAATCGTTTTACAGAAATTTATTCAAAGAGAGCTGATCCGCATAAGCGGTGAAATCATTAGCAACTCATACGAAGACAGCACTGATGTATTTGACTTATTAGATGAGAGTGAAACAAAAATGTTCAACATCACTAATAATTATCTAAAGAAAAACTTTGTTGACATTGGCAATGCTTTGGCAGAATCCATTACACGTATTGATGAATTAAGAACTAAAAAAGACGAAATCTCTGGTGTACCTAGTGGATTTGCATCATTAGACAGGATCACTTTTGGATGGCAACCAACAGATTTAATCATTTTAGCAGCCCGTCCTTCTGTGGGTAAAACCGCATTTGCATTGAACCTCGCGCGTAACGCAGCTTTGCATCCAACAAAACCTCAGGGTGTAGGGTTTTTTAGTTTGGAGATGAGCGCCTCGCAATTAGTACAACGTATTTTAAGTGCTGAGAGTGAAATTAAAATGGAGAAAATTTCGAGAGGTAAATTAGAAGATTACGAATACCAACAATTGCATACCAAGGGAATCAACCGACTAGAGTCTGCGCCTATTTATATTGACGATACCGCTGCCTTGAATATTTTTGAGTTCAGAGCAAAAGCTAGAAGGTTGGTGAACAAACACGATGTTAAAATCATCATCATTGACTACTTACAATTAATGAGTGGATCGGGTGATAGAAATTCAAATAGAGAACAAGAGATTAGTCATATCTCTCGAAGTTTAAAAGCCTTGGCGAAGGAACTGAATGTGCCCATCATCGCATTGTCTCAGTTGAGTCGTGCTGTAGAAACTAGAAAAGAAAGTAAGATGCCGCAGTTGAGTGATTTACGTGAATCAGGTGCGATTGAGCAGGATGCGGATATGGTGATGTTCATTTACAGACCAGAATATTATGAAGTGATGAGTAATGAGATGGGTGAATCTACCATGGGCGAAACACATATCAGGATTGCGAAACATAGAAATGGCTCATTGGATTTAATCAAACTGAGAGCTAGATTAGATGTGCAGAAATTCGAAGAGTGGGATGGAGATACTGGTATCCCTGGACTAAGCAATAATTATAAACCACTTACACAAAATTTAGGTGCAGGTGATGCGCAAGATGGTGGTCGTTTTTTTATTCAAGGCAGTAAAATGAATGGCGGAGAATTTGATGACGACTCAAACGATGATCAACCATTCTAAATTGTGACTATGCCTGTTCCTTTTTTTTACGAACCATTGATTGCCACTGGCCAAACACAGTTTACATTGAGCGAAACCTCTAGTAAACATTGTGTTCAAGTGCTTAGGATGGAGGTGGGGGAAAATGTTGATATCACCAACGGAACAGGTGGATTGTATCATGCAAGCATTCTGGTAGCGCATAAAAATAATACCCTTGTTACGATTACCAAGGCCAGTCAAATAGAGCGTCCAAAACAAAAAATACAATTAGGGATTTCTTTATTAAAAAATGCCGTGCGCTTAGAATGGCTTTTTGAAAAAGCAACAGAGATGGGTTTAACAACGATTACACCTTTAGTTTGCGAACGCACCATTCACGAAAGATTCAAAACTGAAAGAATGCAACAGATCATTCTATCTGCGATGATTCAAAGTCAACAAACATGGTTGCCGGTTTTAACTGAACCAATGCCTTTCCAACAATTTATAGAACAGGCTGCTGCTGTTCAAAAACTCATTGCGCATTGCGAGCCATTGAACAAAACTTCTATTAAATTGATTGATGCTAGTGAGGACCTAGTACTTTTAATTGGACCCGAAGGTGATTTTACGCCTTCAGAAATTGAAGCAGCCATTGCCAAGGATTTCACGCCCATTGATCTTGGACCTACCCGCCTCAGAACCGAGACTGCTGGTATTTTTGCGCTGAGTGTCTTAAAAAATTTCTAATTTACAGCTATGAAAGTGATTGAAGTCAATACGCCGCAATTAGACCATTCTTTTTTGGCCATCAATGCGCATGTAAACAAGAACAACCCAAACTATATTAGAGCTTTGGATAATGAAGTGTTAGCGACTTTTGATCCATCAAAAAATAAGTTATTTAAAGAAGGTGCAGCAAAAAGATGGGTTGTTCAAGATGAAAAAGGCAAAACACTTGGACGTATTGCCGCATTCCATTACGCTAAATATAAAAATAAAGGCACCGATTATGCGACCGGCTGTGTGGGTTATTTTGACGCCGTACAGGATCAATTAGTCGCCAACTTATTATTTGATACTGCAAAAGCATGGTTAATTTCCGAGGGCATGGAGGCCATGGATGGGCCAGTGAATTTTGGCGATCGAGATAAATGGTGGGGCCTAATGATTGAAGGCTTTGACAGGGAACCTATGTATGGCATGTCTTTTAACCCATCTTATTACGAAACATTATTTACCAATTATGGTTTTGAAAATTTCTACAACCAGTATTATTATCGCAAACCATTATCAGCGGAATTGCCTGATAGATTCAAAGAGCGTTACGAAAAATTCATAACAAAGCAAGACTACAGCGTCCAACATTTACATAAAAAAAATTTGGATAAGTATGCCAATGACTTTGTGCATATTTACAATTCGGCATGGGCACAACATGGAGAAGCAAAAGCCATCACGAAGGATCAAATCATGCAACTTTTTAAAACCCTTAGCCCTGTGATGGATGAGCGCATGATTCGATTTGCTTATTACAAGGAAGATCCCATTGCCATGTTCATTAATATCCCAGATGTGAATCAATACTTTAAGTACTTTAATGGACAATTAGGATGGAAACAGAAATTGCATTTGTTGTGGATGAAGTTTAGAAAAACAAATACAAGATTAACAGGATTAGCATTCGGGGTGGTGCCAAAATTTCAATCTCTGGGCATAGATAGCTATTTAATTTATTCCACTTCTTTGTTGCTGCATGAACTCAAAATCTACGAGGAGTATGAAATGGGATGGGCCGCAGATTGGAATCCAAAAATGGTCAATATCTACAAAAGTCTTGGCGCCGATCCAAGCAGACATATGGTGACATTTAGACATATTTTTGACACCCAAAAACACCCTTTTGAGCGTCATCCTCTAATGGAATATAAGAGCCCAAGTCAAGCCAGTTAAGGATTTCATAAATAGGGGATAAGATTTGCGCCCTAGCTCAGAAAATTACCTTTTGATGCAGTATATTGCAACTCAAGTATGGAGAATTTTATCGTATCAGCAAGAAAGTATCGTCCTCAAAACTTTAACACCGTTGTGGGTCAGGCGCATATCACAACTACATTAAAGAATGCGATCTTAAACCAACATCTAGCACATGCATTTTTGTTTTGTGGACCTAGAGGTGTAGGTAAAACAACTTGCGCGCGTATCCTCGCAAAAACAATCAATTGTACCCAAATCACGAAGGAAGGCGAAGCTTGTAACCAATGTGAAAGTTGTGTGTCTTTTGAAAAAGGGGCAAGCTTAAATATCCATGAATTAGACGCAGCAAGTAACAACTCTGTAGACGATATTAGAGCGCTTGTTGAACAGGTTCGTTTTGCCCCACAGGCTGGCAAATATAAAGTGTACATTGTGGATGAGGTCCACATGCTAAGCGCCAGTGCTTTTAATGCATTTCTAAAAACATTAGAAGAGCCCCCACCCTATGCTATTTTCATTTTAGCGACCACCGAAAAACATAAAATTCTTCCAACCATTTTAAGTAGATGTCAAATTTTTGACTTCAAAAGAATTGTGCCAGAAGATACCGTAAAACACTTAGAGGAAATTGTAGCAAAAGAAAATATCAAGGCCGAAAGAAATGCGCTTCAACTCATTGCTCAAAAGAGTGAAGGTTGTATGAGGGATGCATTGAGTATTCTTGATAAAATTGTTAGCTTCTCAAATGGTGCATTGACATATGAAAACACTTTAGAGCACTTAAATATTTTAGACGAGGGTTATTTCTTTAAATTATTGACCCACCTTACAGAGGAAGACCTAACAAGTGCCATGTTATTGTATGACGAAATCAATCAAAAAGGTTTCGAAGGAGATACTGTGTTGTATGGCATGGCTGCATTTATTAGAAATATCCTTGTTTGTAAAGATAAAGCCAGTGCACATTTACTTGAATCTATCGAAGGATGGAGAGATCAATATTTAGCTGCTGCCCAAAAAATAAGCACCCCTTATTTAGTGAGTGCATTGAATATTTTAAATGAAGCCGAGATCCAATTTAAAATGGCGCGTAACAAAAGATTGCATGTAGAATTGGCCTTGATTAAGCTCAACTTTTTACAACAAGCCATTGAATTAAGTATGGAAGACGGCCAGCTCGTAAAAAAAAAACTAGTTGACGCGCATTACCCTATTCGCACTAAAAAGATCATTCCTTTAAGTAATATTGTTGTTAACGCTGAGGCAAAATTAGTCATCGAGACCCCTGCGCCATTAACCAACCCGATTTCCACTCCAATCGTTCCTGCTAAAAAAGTTGTTACCCCTGCAGTGCAAGACAAACCATTAGTTGAACCAGTTATTACAACTAGCGTTCATCAAAGTAATGGGACTATTCAATCAGTTACAACAAATGCTGGTGGCAAAAAAAGCCTATTGGCTGTATTGCAACAGAAGTATGGCAATGATTACAATATCGAAGAAGTGAAAGAAGCTATTTCTCTCAACATAGAGACATTGCAATTATGCTGGAACGACTATGCTAATAAAATGGAAAAAGACCTGAAACACTCTGTAGCAGGGACTTTTAGAATGGCCACACTACAAATCGAAGATCCTACCCATTTTACCATTACCGTACCGGCATTGACTGCTCAAAAATTTGTAGAACAAGAACGCATGCGTTTAATGGAAATTATTTGGGAGCGTTTTCAAAACAGGGCTATTCAATTTAGTATTCTTGTAGATGCGGGTGAAAAAGAGGCTGTGCCATTGCATTTAAAACTCAATAGCAAACAAAAATTTGACCATATTGCAAAGCAATATCCTTTGGTGCAACAGTTGAAAGAACGCTTGAATCTAGAAGTGAATTTTTAAAAATACAGGACCTTTTATAATTTTGCCTTGTTAAAACCTTTTTGCTTAAGGTATTGAAATACTTTTTGACGGTGGTCCCCTTGTATTATAATTTCTCCCTCTTTAACTGCACCACCAGTACCACAAAAGTTTTTAAGCGCTTTCCCCAATGCTTCAAGGTCCGCATCCGCGCCTTCAAAGCCATACACAATGGTGACCGTCTTGCCTGCTCTATGCTTGGTTTCCAGAATCACCCTAAGCATTTGTTCAGCAGGAGCTAAAGTCGCTTTTGCAGCTTCCTCACTAGGTTGTATATAATCTGGATTGGTACTATACACTAAAGGAATACTAGAAAAACTATTGAAGGTATTTTTTGGCTTTTTACTCATCTTCTTTCTACTAAAAATTAAGCAACTAGTTTACCCTCATGCTCACAATCATAAATCCTTTTTTAGTGGATTGAAGCAATAAGGTCAAATTGTATTTTTGTTGACTGGATAATAATTTACCAGTGAGGTATAAAGTATTGCCTAATTTTCTTTCAGCACTTTTTTCAAATCCAACAATATTTTTTTGATTAAAAAAAGCTTGTAAGGTTTCATTGGCTTGTTGCGCATTCAAAGGCTTGGCAGACACTTGATCTAAAATACTTGACTCTACTTGGTTATCCCAAAAAATTTGCAAAGCACTAAAATTGCCTGTTTGCAAATGTTGCATCAATTGTTCTGTTTCATTTTGCGCATGCGCGCCAATGCTGCAGTGTAAAAGGGCGAATACAACTAGTATTTTGGATATTAACTTCATTTTTGTCTATTATAGTAGGATAAAGTTTGTAATGTGCCTAGTATTTTGAAACTTTGAGGTATAAAAATAAACAAATTATAGGCAACCCTATACAAAGTTAAAGAATATGTCAAAAAAAGTAATATTGGTGATCATGGATGGATGGGGATTGGGCCAGGTATCAAAAGCAGACGCAATTCAGCATGCGCATGTGCCTTTTGTTACAAGTCTCTATCAGCAATACCCAAATACTACTTTAGTGACTTGTGGAGAGGAAGTTGGTTTGCCAGATGGGCAGATGGGCAATAGTGAAGTAGGTCATTTAAATTTAGGTGCAGGCCGAATTGTCTACCAAGAATTGCAAAGAATTAATGTCGCTATTAAAACTGGAGCATTTGCAAGTCATCCCACACTGCTTCAGTCTATCCGTTATGCGAAGGAAAATAATAAGCCTTTGCATTTAATTGGTTTAGTAAGTGATGGAGGCGTACATGCACACACGACACATTTAAAAGCATTATGTGATGTATGCAAAGCAGAAGGTTTGACCAATGTATTTATCCATGCATTCACCGATGGTCGTGATACGGATCCAAAGAGTGGACAATGCTATATAGAATCCTTAGAAACCCATTTAAAAAAATCTGTTGGGAAAATAGCGAGTATAAGTGGGAGGTATTATGCCATGGACAGAGATAAGCGCTGGGAGCGTGTTCAATTGGCTTATAATGCTATGGTGAAAGGGACTGGAAGTACTGCTAGCAGTGCACTTGAAGCCATTCAAGAAAACTATGCTAAAGACACCACAGACGAATTTATTTTGCCAACGGTGCTTACTGAAAATGGACATCCTGTCGCAACCATTCAAGATGGAGACGCTGTCATCTGTTTTAATTTTAGAACAGATCGATGCAGAGAAATTACAGAAGTATTGACACAAAAAGATTTTCCTGAATTTGATATGCACGCATTGAACTTGCATTACACAACGATGACCAAATATGATGAGACATTTAAAAATGTACACGTCGTATTTGAAAATGATAATTTAATCAATACACTGGGAGAAGTATTGGCAAAAAATAATAAAAAACAAATTCGAATTGCCGAAACAGAAAAATATCCTCATGTTACATTCTTTTTTAGCGGCGGACGCGAGCAACCTTTTGAAGGCGAAACAAGAATCATGGCGGCTTCCCCTAAAGTGGCCACTTATGACTTACAACCCGAAATGAGTGCAGCCGAATTAACGGATAAAATCTTGCCTGAAATCAATGCTGGCAATCCAGACTTTATTTGCCTTAATTACGCCAATGCAGATATGGTAGGCCATACAGGTATTTTCAGCGCTGTTGTAAAAGCAGTTGAAACGGTAGATGCCTGTGTCGAAAAAGTAGTCACTGCAGGTTTAGAACATGGGTATACCATTTTCTTAACAGCGGATCATGGCAATGCAGATTATATGATGAACGAAGATGGCAGCCCAAACACAGCCCATTCATTGAATCTAGTCCCTTTCTTTATCATTGATAAAAATTGGAAAGGCAGCATACAGTCAGGAAAATTAGGCGATCTTGCACCCACTATATTACAGATGATGGAATTACCCATTCCAAAAGAGATGACAGGAACGGTTTTAATTCAAGCATAAAAAGTGCTCCTTTAAAAAACACAATGAAAATACATAAAGCTACTTACCTCATTTCGAGTCCTAATTACGACCAATGTCTTGTTTTACAAGCACCTGAATATGCATTTATAGGAAGGAGCAATGTAGGTAAGTCCTCCATCATCAATGCGATTTGTGGACAAAAAGGATTGGCTAAAACCTCTTCAGCACCTGGAAAGACACAGTTGATCAATCATTTCGAAATCATCAGCAATGAAGTCGTAAAAGGACGTCCAGAGAAATGGTATATCGTGGATTTACCGGGCTATGGTTATGCTAAAGTGTCTCAAAGTAGCAGACGTAGATGGGAGCAAATGATTGAAAATTATTTACGTAAAAGACCCAATTTAAATATGGTCTTTGTATTAATTGATGCTAGACATAGTCCTCAAAAAATTGATATCGAATTCGTTGAACAATTGTTTCAATGGCAGATACCATATACCCTTATCTTCACCAAATCAGATAAAGAAAAGCCAGGTGTTGTAAAGCGCAATGTAGAAGCGTTTTTTGACACATTAAAAACAATACTCCCCTATTTACCTGAAGGATTTGTAACGAGCGCAGAAAAAAAATTAGGTACCGAAGAAGTACTTGACTGCATTGCACGCTACAATCTACTTTACAACGAAGACAAAGCCAAAAATTAATATGAAAATTCTAATCCAATACATTAAGCCTTTTAAAGGCTTAGTTTTTTTAGCCTTTTTACTTGCAGCCATCAACCAAACTTTTTCCTTATTTGATCCAATGATCTTTGGAAAATTGATTGATGGATTTGCAAAGAACCCATTTTTAGATCCTGCAGGCAACGAGCGGACTCAAGCCATGTTTTTAAAAGGTGTGGGCAATATGTTATTACTTTTAGTAGGTACTGCCATGGTGAGTAGAATCGCCAAAGCTTTTCAAGATTATACCGTAAATGTAATTATCCAAAAATTTGGCGCTGCTTTATTTACAGATGGCTTAAGGCATTCCATGCAATTACCCTATCAAGCATTTGAGGATCAAAGAAGCGGGGAAACCTTATCCATCCTTACAAAAGCACGTGCTGATTGTGAAAAATTCATTAGTTATGTGATTAATGTGGTTTTTGGTATTGTGGTCAGTGTGGTTTTCGTTTCTATCTATGCTACCCGTTTACACTGGTCCATCATCCCAATTTATATTGGAGGTGCGAGTATGATTGCTTATGTGACCAATTTATTAAGTAAGAAGATTAAAGTCATTCAAAAAACAATTGTAAAAGAAACCACTAGTTTAGCTGGTACTACGACAGAAAGTTTAAGGAATATTGAATTGGTGAAAAGTCTTGGCTTAACAACACAAGAAATCAACAGACTCAATAACAATACTTATAAAATATTAGCACTTGAATTAAGGAAAGTAAAAAACATCCGTTCCTTAAGTTTTATACAAGGCACGATGGTGAACGCTTTGAGACAAGTCATCACTTTCACATTAATGTGGTTAATTTTTAAGGAAATCTTGACAGTAGGTCAATTGATTTCATTACAATTTTATAGCTTCTTTATTTTTGGACCTTTGCAAGAAATTGGAAGTATCATTTTGAGTTATAGAGAGACCGAAGCGTCTTTAAATAATTTTGAGGCCTTGATGAAAAAGCCCATTGACACGCCACCAGCAAATCCAATTGCGATTGGAAAAATTGAACATTTGGCATTTAAGCAAGTAGGGTTTCAACACCAAACTGCTAATTTTAAAGCCATCGATCAAATTAGTTTTGAAGCCAAAAAAGGTGAAACCATTGCATTTGTTGGTCCGTCAGGTGCAGGTAAAAGCACTTTGGTCAAATTGCTTGTTGGTTTATATGAACCTCAAGAGGGTGAAATTTTAATGAATGGCGTGCATACTGCACAAATTGATATGAGTGCGCTTAGAAATCAAATTAGTTTTGTGACCCAGGATACACAGCTTTTTGCTGGTACTATAAAAGAAAACTTAGCATTCGTTGCACCTGCTGCTACTGAAGAAGAAATGCTACTGGCTTTAACCAAGGCGAGTTGTGCCAATATTTTAGACAAGGGTGGCAATGGCTTAGCCACTGTCATTGGCGAAGGAGGATTAAAATTAAGTGGAGGAGAAAAGCAAAGACTCTCCATTGCAAGAGCTTTACTTAGACATCCACATTTATTGATTTTTGACGAAGCCACTTCTTCATTAGATAGTTTAACCGAAGAGTCTATTACAGATACCATCCGTGACCTGTCTAAAGAAAGAGAGCAAATCACCATTATGATTGCGCATAGACTAAGTACAATTATCCATGCAACAAGAATTTATGTACTAGAAAAAGGCTCGGTGATAGAATCTGGAAACCACCAAAGTTTACTAGAAGAGAAGGGCTTGTATTACGCCATGTGGAGACAACAAATTGGAGAACGTAAAGGGAACTAAGTACAATAAAGATTTTATGATCAATAATTAAATCAATAAACGATTATTTTTTATCGTCTCTTTCAAACCTCTTTTTCAAGTACTCCAAAACAGTTGGGTCTTCGAGTCCTTCCATGTCACTTAATTCCAATTCGAGTGCTTTTGTACTTAACCGAATTTCGACCAATGAGATAAAAATGGAAATTGAAAAAGTAATTAAACTGACTGCAAATATAAATTTTGCAATGTCTTGGTATTGAATAAAAATAAAAAACATCGAAAGCAAGGATAACAATAAGGATGCAACTCAATAGGTTTGCATCCTTTGGATGAGTTTAATTCTATACTTAAGGTTCTTAATTTGACTAAATATCACCAATCGATTTTCCTCTTGTTGATACTTATCGTGTAAAGCCCTTACACGGTTAGACAAAGCTAAAAATCGGTTAGTATAGGCCAACATGATCAGACTAATAGCTGGGAATAATAAAGCAGGGATATTGACTGAAAGTTCCATGATATAAAAATAGTAAAAATAAACCGGTATTTTTGTATCTACCTTATGGAGAAAGAACAGTTTAAGCATATACAATCTAGCATACCCCAGGAGCCGGGCATTTATCAATATTTTGATGATAAAGGCAAACTATTGTACGTTGGTAAAGCAAAACATTTGAGAAATCGAGTGAGCTCTTATTTTCTTTCCAATCAGCATAATTTAAAAACCATAGAACTGGTGCAACGTATTGCAGAGATCAAATTCACCATTGTCAATTCAGAACACGACGCTTTTATTTTAGAGAACGAGCTCATTAAAAACTACCAGCCCAAATACAATATCAATTTAAAGGACGACAAGACCTACCCTTATATTGTCATAAAAAATGAGGCTTTCCCTAGGGCGTTTTTAACAAGACGAAAAATAAAAGACGGATCTACCTATATTGGGCCATTCACACATGTATTTGCGGTAAGAGAATTGATCAACCATATTCAAGAAACCATTCCTTTAAGAACTTGCACTTTACCCCTCACCCCAAAAAATATTCAACAAGGTAGATTTAAAGTTTGTTTAGAATACCATTTAGGGAATTGTAAAGGACCTTGTCAAAACTTTCAAACAGAAGCAGACTATGCCAATTCGATTGATCAAGTAAAGTATTTGCTAAAGGGGAATGTAAAACCGTTGGTGCAAAATTTAAAAGAGACCATGCAGGCCGAATCCGCTGCACTTGCTTTTGAAAAAGCCAATGCCACCAAGAAAAAAATAGATGAATTAGAACGTTACCAAACTAAATCAGAAATTCTAACAAAGCAACAAGAATCCATGGATGTATTCAGCATTGCTATGGAAGAAGATCAAGCCTATGTCAATTACCTGATGTTACAAGAAGGTCGCATTGTTCAAACACATATGTTGCCTTTAAGCACCCCATTGGAAGAATCTAAAGAGACCGTGCTTGCATTTGCAATTCATTATTTTAGAACCCAACTTGAATCCGAAGCCAAAGAAATTATTGTACCTATTCAACCCGATGAAAAAGAACAAGGCGTTAAGTATACTGTTCCAAAAATGGGTGAGAAATTGCATTTATTAGCCCTCTCTCAAAAGAATGTAGATTATGCATTAAAGGATTGGAAACATCGACAGGCTTTAGTGAAAGTCAGTGAGCATGC
>Ga0114981_10002027_pt1 | contig 13201 bp, 16 predicted proteins | sample S_140806_MF_Meta_FD_87028 | JGI IMG/M metagenome (GOLD analysis project Ga0114981, IMG submission 87028) | Freshwater microbial communities from Lake Simoncouche, Canada to study carbon cycling - S_140806_MF_MetaG | ecosystem: Environmental > Aquatic > Freshwater > Lake | place: Lake...
AATGGCGGTTATTGAATATCAAGATTTCGTCTATTGCAAATAAGATGGCCATTCGTCAAATCACGGCTGCTGCCAATCCGGATACGATTGAAATTCAGAAATCACTATGAGCGAATTACCTTGCAATAGCCCAAGGCGTACACCTGGAGAGCGCAAGAAGTTTGTTGTCCGCGCCTGTCAGAATGGTCAGTCCAAGACTATTCGATACGGAGATCCGGATATGAAGATCAAGAAGGACAATCCTGCTCGCAGGCGTAGCTTTAGGGCTAGGCATGGTTGTGATTCAAAGCCACCAAGCAAGATGACTCCTAGATACTGGTCATGCAAAAATTGGTGATATGACAGCCATTGAATACATCGAGAAAAGCGGTGTTCCGGAGGCTATGTGGCCAAATCTAGTGGGTTGGTTTGGATGGTTTGAGAAGCAGGGGATGGTTGGTATTGTGAGAGATGAAGATGGCATAGTAGGAGTAGCCCTGGCTAGGTGCGTAAAGGATGGGCAAAAGCCTGATCATTATGTGCATAGCGAAGATGGCGAGAATGTATTTGTGGACTTGACGATCTCCTCAAAAGGTGCTAAATCCTTGAAGTGCTTGCTGTTGCTCTTGGCGGAGCGTTTCGGTCCTCGCAAGCGGATCACTTTCAACCGTTCCGGTAAACCAAAGGAGTATGATTACATGAAGTTTATGAGAAAGGCATTTCGCTAATGGGATCGCCGTCCATTCCTGCACCTCCGCCTCCTCCCAATCCAGTGGATGCGTCAAAGGCCAATGATCTTTTCTACAGGTCATCCCTTGAGACTTACATTGCGACACAGCCCGATGTGGCTAAACTTGAGCAGAACCTGCGCGAGAAGTATATGCCTCGCCAGCGCGAACTAGAACGCCAGATGTCGGCTTTGGACTTGCAGAAAGCAGCCCAGGCTGGACTACAGGTAGAGCGTGAACTTGGCCCACAGCGTTCACTCGAAGCTATGCGCCGTCAGTTTGAAATGTCTCCAAATGCATTTGCCACACAGCAGGGATTGGGTCAGCAGGCAGCGATTCAGTTTGCCCGTCTTTATGGTCAGTCTCCTATGAGTGCAGTACCGCAGGAAGTTCAGCAGAACCAAGGCGTTGCTCCGGTTGACTATCTGAAAGGCATCCCAAGGACGGGAATAATTTAATATGGCTACTACTGCGAATCCCTACTATCCACCTGGAACAATCGTAACTAATCCGGATGGGAAGGTTTACGAAGCTGACAAGAAGGGCGTGTTGGTTTATCAGGCTCAAAAGCCAGTAGCAAGCGATGTGACTTCCAGCAAAGAGAAGTATGCTGCGCTTGGTCTTACAGATTTAGATAAATATGTTTCCAAGGGAAGATTCAACGAAACAAAGGCACAGGCCGATGTAATCAAAGACATCTACAAGCTTGACCCTGCCGCATATACCTCCAAGAGGGGGATCATTGATTTCAATGCCGCGACACAAAAATATCAATATGAATTGCCAAAGATTCAAGTTGGAGCAGAAGCAGGAAGCTTTACACAGGCAGTAAATAATTATTCAAATGCATTGGCTTCGATTAGGTCTGTTGGTGCTGATAACATAAATGCAAAAGATTATGCATCTCTGCAATCTTTAGCAAAACAGGTTCGTGATTTTGACTCCAAGGATCTTGGTGAAGGCGGGAAGCAAATCATTGCTAACTCGCAACAGGCGATTGATGCAATTGACGCAATCAGAAACCAGCAGGAACTTGTCAAGAGGCAGGAAGCCAGAATAGGGCAGACCGCCAAGGGATCGCAAAGGCAGAGCGAGCAGGGCAAGTTCTTTGTTGAGCAGGATAAATTGGCTAGGCTTGTTGCCGAAGCCAACCAAGCCACTCCAAAGTATATTGAATCATTTTCTAGGTTTGGCCTGTCCGACCTTGGATTGAATGCAAACAAGAATGTTGCCGGAACAGCAAAACTCTCAACAGGGCTTGAGGCTTTGCGCGGTGATAATGTCATGCAAACCGGCGGGCTTGCTGGAAAGCTGAATGTCCAGGTAACAGATGATCAGATTCTTAACGACATCAATACAGCCAGAAAGAACCAATATAAAAGCCTTTATGATATTGGTACTGCGGCGACCATAGATTTACAAAGCCAGATTTCACAGGCGAACAAGTTCCTAACCGATCTTCCTGCCGGTGATAAGCGCAGGGCTGATGCACAGAAAACGATTGATAATCTAAATACCCAGCTTGCCTCTGCTCAAAAGGACACACTCGAAGCGCAGAACCTTTATAACAATTATCAACCTGTAACTGGTCAGCAGGCAGCAGATTCCATTTCAAAGTTTAGGGAAACACTCCGTCTTCCGGAGGAGCGCACAATTGCTCAAATTGAAAGCATTGATCCAACGATTGGTGCGACTGTTCGTGGTCTTTCCAAGCAGTACCAGACAATGGCAGAGACTCCGCTTGGAGCCACAACGACACAACAGACTGAAGACCTTCGCAATCAGATCGAACAGGAAGCACTCAATCAGCTTCGTCTTGGCTCGACTTTAGGAGCCGAAGAACGGAGGGGTTACGAACAGGCCATCCGTGGCGCGCAAACAGCCCGTGGGAACATACAGGGTCTTGGACCAGCGGTACAGGAAGCAGCGCAGATCGGCGCGGCTGGCGAACAACGCAAGCTTGCCCGTTATGGTGCGGCTTCTGCTTTCCTTGGTTCTGGCGAGACAACAGGAGCAGCCGCAGCCCGCGATCTTGGACTTCGCAATGCGCTTGAACAATCTCGTCTTGGTGCCGCCCAAGGCTTTATTGCTGGCGGTCCGACAATGTACAACCTGGCATCACAGCGTTTGGGACAACAGCAGGGCATGCTTAACAACTACCTTGCAGCTTCACAGCCACAGCAGACAGGGCAATTCCAGGCTGGATCTTCTGCTGCAAATCCATACGGATATGTTAATCCTAATGCTGGATTTATGGGTGCGCAGAATGCCACAAGCATTTACAATACTCTTGCCGATTATGCTGCCAATACTTATGGTGCATATAGCAGGGCAATTGCTAGCCAGCCTTCGGGTGCGCAACAGTTTGCTCAGATTGCTGGAGGAATTGCTGGGATTGGTGGGGCTGTTGCACCAAAAGGATTATTTGGTGGCCCTGGTAGCGGATCAATATTCTTTTAATTTATGCCAGCAATAACAGAAGCAGGGAAAGCCTGGGAAAAGGCTTACAATCAAAAGTTGATCAACGATCAGATTAAATCTGATTCAGAAGCAAGAAAAGCGCAGCTTGAAGAACAAAAGGCAATTCTTGAAAATCAATTGCTAACTCCTCAAGGAAGGGCTTCTATTGCTTCTGAAAATGCAATTGCATTGGAACAGATGCGCCAGAAAGAGCAAGGCGTGGATATTTCAAAAGTTCCAAATGTTATTGGAAAAAGCCTGCTAGACATGAATAAAGAAGAGGGTCAGAGGCTTATTGAAGAACGTGCGGGACAAGCAAAACAAATGGCAATTGAAAATTATCTTGCAGGAGAAAAATCAATTCTTCCATCTGCAAATATAGATATGGGTGGAATCAAAAGAACTGTTTTGGCACCTCAAGCTGGACAGGCAATGGGTGATGCTTACGAGCAAACATACCAAAGTATTGTTCCAAGAGCAGCAAATACATATATGGCGGAAGGATATGATAGTGATACCGCATATAAAATGGCTTCCGCTGACGCAAGGAATCTTCTTTTGAAAGAAAGATCCCGTGGTAATGTAACGATTATGAGTGCTGATATGCAAACCAGCTATCCAATTCCATATTCACAAGCAGAAGCAATGTGGCGTGATCCCAAAACACCTGCGGCGCAAAGAAAACAATTGAACAAAGTATTCGGAGAACCAGAACAGTCTAAAGCACCAAGTTGGATTCAAACAAGACTGGGTAGATAAAATGGCTGAAGCCCAAGTACCGGAGCTATCTTCAGCTAATAAGATTCGTCAATTGGCAGGAGTGCCTATTGAGCCACAGGCTGCACCGTTGCCGGAAGAACCTCCAGCTTGGGGCGAGATTAAGGATTCCGAGGAATATAAAAAGTTAACATATCCGGAACAAGTTAATCTTGCCCGCCAATGGGGAGAAGAAACAAAACAGTACGCAGCCTTGCTTCCTGACTATACCGATGAACAGGGCGCGCAAATTGATGATTTTGTAAACAAAGATGCGGTTGATGTTCCGACAAACGTAAAGGCTGCTGCTGCCACAGCAGGATTAATTAAGGGGTCTGCTGGAGTATTGGGTGGTATTGCTGGACTTACTGTTGGCGCGGCTACTGGTCCATCAGCACCAGTACTTGCCCCCGCGCTTGCCGTTGGTGGTGCTGTTGCCGCAAGCGGCATGGCTGAAAAGGCATTGGAGAAATATGTTCCTAATGTTGCAAGGGCTGGGAAATTTGCACCAGGGTATGAAGCTGCTGGTGAATTAGCTCCAGCAGCAATTACTGGTGGAATAGGCGCAAAGCAACTTTACACATCCGGAAGAACTTTATTCGCTGAACTTGGAGCCAAAAAAGCAGCAGAGGAAATGGGTAAATATGCTGGCAAGGCAGCAGTTTCTGGAGCCGGAGTTGGTACAATTGCAAGGCTCGCAACTGGCGGAGAAGTAACTCCAGGTACAGTTGCGTCAGATGCCTTGTTTGGCGTGCTTTATTCCGGACTTAATGCGAATACAAGAGTTAAGGGTTATAATTTTGAAGAATTTAAGGATCTTAACTATAGGGTAAAGAATGGTTCTGCAACTCAAGCTGAAAAAGCGGACTGGGCAAACATTCTCAACGAGGCACAGAATGTAAACGCAAAAGGTGTTCAGCGCGCAGAAAGAACTACTGTTGATCTAGGTAGAAAGAGTGTCCTAGATAGGACAAGATTCCAGCAGGGAGAGCAGCCCGTAGAAGTTAGGCCATACTACGAGCCACTTCCATCTGCACCCACAACTCCATCCACAGAGATTGAACTATCACGTCAGCCGCAGGCGCGTCCAATCAAACCAGCAACTGTTGTCACTCCGGAAGCATTGCCTGAATCCGGTGTTCGCGGAAATGTTCGCGGGACACAGGCTGACACGGCAGAGATGCAGCGGCGCGGGATTCCTACCAACATCCAGTCCGAGTTCACAGACCTTACTCCTGCCGCAAGAAGGCAGAATGTTTTCTCGGTAGAATCCCAGGGCATTAACCCTGATGCAATTTCTCCAAGCACTCGCGGACTCCAGGGCGAGATTGTGCGTGAAGGACCAATCGTCACGCCAAGGACACAGTTACCTAGCGGTGAGAGGTTGGCATTGCCAGAAATAAAAAATATACAAGACACAAGAGGACTCGGAGTGCAATTTCACGGAGCAAGATCACCAATTCAAAATCTTGATGAAGGCTATTATAGTCCAGAAAATATATATGGAGGAGAGTCAACATTCTACACAACAGATGCAATAGATGTTGCGGCTGGGTATAAACGAAAAAATCCAAATTCAATTATTTATGAAGTATCAGAAAGAGAACCAGTCAAATTTTTTGATATGGAGGGTCGACTACCTTCGTCAAGATGGATGCAACTTTTTAAGCCAAGCGGAATGAATTTGCCTTCTGATGATTTTATTCAATTTGGAATAGGATCAGCATCTGAAAGATCGTCTGGCAATCCAAATCTTAGAGAGATTATGGACGAAATGAGGCTTGAGTCTGCAAATGAGGGATACTCAAAAGATACGTTACAAGAGTTTTTTGGAATTATTACAGAAAAACTTGAAAAAATGGGTTTTGGTGGGATGCAACATATTGGTGGAATTAACACCAATAAACAAAGGCATCTTGTAAAAATATATTTTCAGCCATCAAAACAAATACAGTTGAAACCAGCAGAGGAAACTGGTTATTCAAAATCTTTGCCAACTCAAGCTGGTAAATCAACCATCCCTCGCCCGATGCGTGGCAAGGCTGGTGAGGCTGGGTTTGTTTCAACGGACGTATCTAAACTCGTAAAGAACTACATGACATCTGCGGGCGCGCTCACCAATGATATGGCTGACACGCTTTTGGCATCCAAATACAACAAGGCTCAATTGCAATATGAGGCTCAATTTAGAATCCGTGATTTCAATAGAGCTTTAATCAAGGAAACAGGATCGAGCAATCTCACTCCGGAATTGAGCAATGCAATCAAGAAGTATATGTACGGAGAAACGGAAGATGCATCTTTAATTCCTCCGCAGACTCTTGCAGCCACAAAAAGATTAAGATCATTCCTCGACCAAGGCGCAAGCAGGATTGTCAATGAACCAGGGCTTTTAAGTGAGGGGCAAAAAGAGACTGTGCTTGGGAATATTGGATCTTACATGAGTCGTGATTATGCAAAATTTTACGACAAAAACTTCACAATGGATAAGCTTGAGGCAAAGGATAAGAAGAAATTTGCGCAGAGCGTTGATTTTGTGCGAAGACAATTTTTAGACCGAGCCAAGCAGGAGGTTGATGATGCGGCAGAAGCAGGAAGACCTCCCATTGAATGGCTCCGCAAAATAAACGAAACTCAATCTGTGCCTATGGAAAGGCTGATGGGCGAGGTGCAAAGAATAGTTGAACAGGGCGGAATCAGGGAGCTTGGTCAAAAGGCAAGATTTAATCCTGAGTCATATGGATTGTCAAAAGACCTTACAGGATTAAAGCGGCGCAAGGATATTCCAGAAGAGATTAGATATTTGATGGGAGAGTATGATGATCCAAGGATTGGCTTCCTAAAAGGCGCGATGAAGCAGATTAATCTTTTTGTTGATAATCGCACATTGACAAAGTTGCGCGAACAGGGATTTGCTTCTGGCTTATTCTTTGATTATCCTGCGCCGAACACAGTAGAAATTGCGCCCAAGGGTAGCGAGGTAATGTCTCCGCTCAATGGCGTTTACGCAGATCCAATGGTTGCGCAAGCATTGAATAATTTTGATGTTGCATTCACTTCAAATATTCCAGGTATTTCAACTTTCTCAAAGATGAACGCTATTATCAAATGGTCCAAGACAGTTGGATCTTTGAGAAGCCAGGCTAGAAACTTTATATTCAACATTCCAATCCAAATTCAAAACGGAAATTTTGATTTTCTTACTGGAAAGGATTTTGGAAGGACAACATCCATGATCATGGCTGATTACGGATTATCCGGAGATACCCAACAGATCAGAAACCAATTGCGCCGCGCAGTTGGGCTTGGCGTTATGAACAACGCAAAGTTTAACGAGATGGAAGCATTAATGAAAGATGCGGCCATTGACAAGGGTGACATACGGAATTTCATTGAGCGCAACTTTTATTCAAAGCTTGCTATGCCAGCACAAAAGGCACTTGATTCAGCAGTAAGCATTAAAGAATTTCTTGATTTCTTATACCGCACCGGTGATAACTTCCATAAAATAGCCCTTTGGAGATATAGGGTTAATTCGCTTATGGACGGGAAGAAGATGAGCGAGGCGGATGCCGAGATTGAAGCCGCCGATTGGGTAAACGACAGGTTTGCAACTTACGAGAAACTTCCTCCAATGCTGAAAGCTTTTCGTGCCAATCCTTTTGCAAAGAACTTTATATCTTGGAATGCTGAAAGAATCAGAAATTCATACCACAGCATAAAGGGCGCAATCGAAGATATGAGGACTCCTGGCATGGAGAAGTACGGCATGCGCACGATTATTGGAAATATTCTTGGACTTACAATTTCGCTTGGTTCACAGATGATGGCAGCATACGCGCTTGGCTGGTCATATGAAAAGATCAAGCAATTAAACGATCTTGCTCCAGGTTACCAGAAATCGGCAACACTTCTTCCGGTTGGATATGATCCAAAGAACCAGGAAGTAACATATATTGATATATCCTATTCTGATCCTTTTGATATTATTAGGCAGCCAATCAATGCATTCATGTCGGGTGATACTTTGGACAAGAAATTGATTGGAGCGATTGGCACATTCTTTGGTGATTTCCTTGGGTTCAGTATTGCAACCGAAACCCTGGCCGGTGTTATGAAGAATGAGCGAGCGGACGGCACTCAAATTGTAAATCCAAAGGCAAGTCCTATTGCGAAGCTTGGAGCATGGGGTGAATATCTTGGTAGAACAATTGAACCAGGAACAATTTCAGACATGCGGCAGCTTTACTTTGCGATTAAAGGCCAGCCCGATCCGTTCTTTGGCCCGCGCGCGCCTGTGCCATCTATCCCTGGAATGATTTCCTCATTTGGAGGATTTAGGGTTCAGAAATTAAATCTTGGTGATGAACTTTTCAAGAAATCTAGGTCATTCAACAATGCTATGGGTCAATCCACAAGATTGTTTACCGGAGGATTAATGGGCAGGGGCACACCCAACCGCGATGTCCTAGCAAGCGGGGCAGAACAAATGGACCGCGCAAGAATTGAAACATTTAAAGACATGAGCAAAGTTTATAATTCAGCACTATCCTGGGGGCTGAGTGAGGATCAGGCTGTTTCTGAAATGCGTAGGGGCGGAATAAGCAAGGAGAACATAGCCGCTATTATTTCTGGAGAGGTTCCGCAATTTAGAGTTGGAAGATCAATGCTCAAGGAACTTTACAGGGATATGCCAGAAGACTCTGAAAGAAGAATGCAGATAACTAGAGAGCTCTTGAATCAGGAAAAATAATGGCAAAATTTGACATCGCAGCATCTTCCAGCCGGATCAATCAGCTTGAATCATATATGCGTAATAACGCCATTAGGAATCAATTTGAAGGATATACCCGCGCACCTAGCCAGGAATCGCAACAACCCATGCAGAAAATGCAGGAGACACCACAACCAGATCCTATGACCACAAAACCACAGCTAGATCGGCAGGGTCTTCCTGACCCATACAAGACGGTTGAGTGGGAGGGACGCAAGGATAGGCAGGGAAATCTTGCCATCTACAAGTTGCCTTCCGGCGATCAAGGTGGAAGTTATGAAGTAGCTGGAATTAATGACAAATATCATCCGGAAGCATTCAAAGCCATCTCAGCGTTGCCTGCGCAAGATAGAGCGGCAGCAGCGGCAGAATACATCAAAGGATACACGGCACCATTTGTGTCGCAATTGCCTCAAGCCATGCGCCCCTTCGCGCAGGATCTTGCGTTCAATCGAGGGATGGGCGGCGCAACAAAGTACATCCAGCAAGGATTGAATGCGCTTGGTCAAAATGTATCGGTTGACGGAGGCCTTGGACCAAAAACATTGCAGGCAATCGGGATGGTGCAGCCGCAAGCATTAATGCGGGCAGCGAGCGATGCTCAGTTACAGGATGAATATAGAAGGGCCGAACTAGACCCCAACCGGCGCAAGTTTATTCCTGGTCTTGAAGCCAGGATTCGGAACAGGCTGTCAGCTTTTGGGCAGGGTTAACGGCTAGACCAAGATTTACGAAAGACCGTAGATCCAGAAGAAATTGCCGTAGCCTGACCAACGAAAACATCGCCAGCTTTTACCTGTGCAGTACCGCATCCAACAAATGAATCACCAGCGCGAACTACCGTTCTGTGCGCTGAAACGTAACTATCTCCAGCTTTCACATAAACTCCGCGCGGGGTAAAGTATGTATCTCCGGCCTCTATTACTGCCCCCCGCGCTCCAACCGCAACATTCCCAGCGGTCGCATATATTCCATCCCCATCATAAACGCCGCCAACAAAGTCGTTCATAGCACCTTCATCCTGACCCAATGCAACCGAAGCCAAAACCGTCATCAATAAGATTTGAATTGTTTTCATGTGAAAACTATTCAGCATATTTAAAATGGAGTCAAGCATGAAACTAGGATCGCGACAGGTTGGTGCAATTGGAGTAACGCGCGTTACCGGCGCGTTGCTACGATGTGGCTACAATGTGCTTTTGCCTTATGAAGACTTTTCCGGATATGATCTTGTTACGGAAAAAAACGGAAAGTTTACAAGAATCCAGGTGAAGACTGCACAAGCAATTGAGCAGGGACGAACAAAGTACAGGTTTACCACATCCATTGGAAATGGGTTTAATATTCCAAAACGTCCCATTACCGGAGTGGATTACGTTGTATGTTGGGCAATGCAGGATGATCTTTTCTGGTTGTTGCCAATAGCCAAGTGCAAAACATTAACCACAAAACTTTGTCCATCGACAGGGCAAGGCTGGCGGGTATTTCAGAGCTTATGACTGAGGAAGAAGCTTGGGCAAAATTTGAGGAAGCCATGAGGGATGTTGAATCCTTCGATGAGGCCATTGCATGGTTGAATAAAAATCCGGAAGTTAAAGAGGGTCTTACTGTTTACGAGATGATGCGCCAGTTCAATAGGGATATTAGGGAAGCTAATAAGTATTATCGCAATTAAATTTGGTTGTTGACCCGACATGGGTCGTTCCGCTAGAACCAGCGGATGGGAAAAATCAATAGCAGGGCAAAGGGCGCAGCGGGAGAGCGGGAGTTAGCAGGATACCTACGCGAGCAAGGGTGGCAGAAGGCTAGGCGCACACAGCAGTACGCAGGCAATCCAGAGGGTGGTAGCGGGGATGTGGTTTGCGAGAACTTTCCTTTTCATATCGAAGGCAAGCGTTGCCAGCAGTTAAAGCCGGAAGCCTGGATGCAACAGGCTATGCGTGATTGTCCCAATGGAAAGATCCCAGCGGTGTTCTTCCGGCGCAATGGCGAGAAGAAGTGGCTGGTTATTTTGACAGCCGATGACATTTGTGAACTTGCCCGAACAATCGCTCCTCCTCGCATGGAGATTGAGCATGCCAATGCTTTAACGCACACCGCAGTAGGCGGAGGCTTTTGGGTTAAAAAGCCAGACGAACTTCACCCCACATACATACAACCAATACAAAACCCAAATAAATAAAGGAGATAACATGGCACTAACCATAAGCGAAACATCAAAAAACACGGAGCGCAAGTTGCCCGAAGCCGGTGCAACAGTTGGCGTTCTTTACAGTCTGGTTGACCTAGGTCACCAGGAAACGAATTGGGAAGGACAAAAGAAGTTCTCACCCAAAGTTCGCCTAACCTTCGAGCTTCCGGATCAAACGGACGAGTTCGAGGTTGAGGAGAATGGCAAGCGTACCAAGGTATCCAAGCCGATGGTCGTATCCATCGAGCAGACCCGCAGCCTTGGCGAGAAAGCTAGCCTGCGGAAACTCTTGGAACAATGGCGTGGACAGACATTCACGGCCAAGGAACTACAGGCATTCAGCTTGAAGAACCTTCTTGGCAAGCCAGCCATGCTGACTCTGATCCACAAGACAAGCCAGCAGGGGCGGCAGTACTGCGCCATTGCCGGAGCTTCCAAGCTTCCCAAGGGCATGACTGCTCCTGCCAAAACCACCAACGATCTTATGTACTACGAGATCGAGGAGAAGGAGGGCGGTCAGTTCAAGGATATGCCGGAATGGTTGCAGGATAAGATCCGCGCATCCAAGGAATTTGGCGCATCCGGATCGTCTTCTGGTCCTATCAAAATCGGAGACAAAGACGGCAACGGCGAAAACGTACCGTTCTAAGTTATATGGCACTTACTATTACCAGTAAGGAGCCATCCAATACCCGTCTGGTCCACAGCGACCAGGCGGGTCATTGGTACACAGCAGAGGGTGAATCCGCCCATACTGTGCTGGGCAAAAATGGAAATTTCCGCAACACGACTGTGGCTGATGCCAGAAAGATGCTTCTGTACCCTAGCGTCACAAGCATCCTATCTATTCTGGACAAGCCACAGCTTACCAATTGGAAGATCGAACAGGCAATCATGGCATGCTTGACGCTGCCAAAGGAGGAAAATGAAACACTCGAAGACTACGCAAAGAGGGTCGTTAAAGACTCGAAAGAATCGACAGGGAAAGCTGCAGAACATGGAACAAAAATGCACACCGAAATGGAGAACATCCTACTCGGAAGAGCCGTATCCGGAGATGAAACACTTGCTCCGTATATCGAAACCTTTAAGAAGTGGTCCGATGCAAACATTGAGAAAACGTACTGGTGCGAAAAGGGTCTTGTCGGCGCAGGCTATGCGGGAAGGTGTGATGCCTACGTCAAGCTACGCAATGTGGGTGACGCTATCATCGACCTAAAGAACAGAAAGGTTAATCCGAAGTACGATCCGTTCTACGATACGGACTGCGCCCAACTTTGGGCTTACAGATCGGCAAGCGAGAATCCGAAAGCAGCATGCGTCTCGGTAGTCTTGGCATCCAATGATCCAACCAAGTTGATGACGAAGGTTTGGGATGAGGATGAACTTTACCAGGCGGGAATAGCTTTCTGCGCGATGCAGAAGGTTTGGTCATGGGTGAAGCAATACACTCCGCCAGGGATGAAATTATGAGTGATGCATGGGACTTATTCATAAAAATTACTGACATGGTACTTCGCCTATTGAATGCTGCCTTCTTCTTAATGATTGCGTGGTTTACTATAAAGGAATGGAAGAAATGAACGCTCCAACAATCCAAGAGATGGGCAATGCTGCACAAGAGATTGTGTGGCGTGTGATGGGTAAGGGATCGGATAAGTCTGCCTACGGAGATTGGCTGGAGAAGGATCGCCCTACGCATGATTATCATATTGCACGCGCGATCCGTCACCTAGCCACGGCGCAGATGCAGCTTCACAAATCCTCGCCATGTCCTGACAACAACGGTGAAACAAGTGTTGACCATCTTGAGCGTGCATTGGTAAGGTCGCTGTTCGTGTTAGCTCAAATAAAGAAAGAGGTACCAAGATTATGAGATGGATTAAGAAAGAGTTGGATGAAGATGGAAAACCAGAGTGGTCTGTTTATATTGATGATCCTGGTTATGGGAACGAAGATGATTGGTCGCACTTCGATACCTACGCTTCGAGAGACGATGCAGTAAAAGCCTGCTGGAATTATACCTGGGAAGATTACGACAAGAGGGACAAATGAAACTTGCTCTGTCTTTAGCACTATATTACTTAGGGGATATAACCAGCCGGACATTGCTGCGTGCCGGTATTGGATACGGAATCTACAAGAACCTTATGCTTTGGTCAGTTCAACTTGATGACAAGTTTGATGTGTGGAAGGAAGCAAAGCCCAAAAGAAGGAATAAGAAATGAAGCGCGCATTAGTTACGCAGGCATTCGGGGATGACTGGAAGAAGGTCTTGGATCTTACAAGGCCAAGGATGGAGGCTTACTGCCA
>Ga0114981_10002028_pt1 | contig 13197 bp, 14 predicted proteins | sample S_140806_MF_Meta_FD_87028 | JGI IMG/M metagenome (GOLD analysis project Ga0114981, IMG submission 87028) | Freshwater microbial communities from Lake Simoncouche, Canada to study carbon cycling - S_140806_MF_MetaG | ecosystem: Environmental > Aquatic > Freshwater > Lake | place: Lake...
GTAATTTCGCTAAATGTCGGGATTTGAGAGAAAGAATTTACCTAATGGCGACGCCAATCCTAAATATATCGATTTGTTGGACGAGGACGATGCGCTCGCTGGACAAAAATTCGCGTGTATGTCTTTTGTGTCTCCTGAAAAGATCCTAAAGAGGCGCGAAGCTTATTTGTTTGATCAATTCGTGCAACAATGGGATATGACTAAATCTATGTCCAAGTTTTCGGATTTCGTAAATTTCATTTCGTATAAATACAACCTAAAGGTGGAATCGGTCATTGAGGACTTCAATGAGTTTGTCAAGGAGGAAGAGTCTAAAATCAAGGCGGACTCCGTTTTGGACGACTATAAGACGTTTTTGGATAAGCACGAGGACCGTTTGACGCAGGTTTTCCAGCGCGAGAACGCTTTCCAGACTTCGACGCGCGGGCTAAAGATCCGTGGCGTCTATGGCACTCAGGACGAGGCGGAGATTCGCTGTAAGAAGTTACGCGAACTCGACCCGAATCACGATATTTACGTGGGTCCTGTAGGTATGTGGATTCCTTGGGATCCCGATGCGTATAAGACGGGACGCGTTGAGTTTATGGAGGAGGAGCTCAATCAGTTGCACCAGGAGAAGGTGAAAAATGAGACGAAGGCAAAGGAGGAGTTTGACCGTCGCGTCAAGGATACAAAACGTAAGGCAATCGAGGAGAATATTAAGCTGGCAGAGAAGTCGGGTAACGTGTTGACTCAGACCATGGATTCAGAGGGAAATTTGATTGGTGTGCGCGATACTGTGGATTTCGATAGTCGTGAGGTTGCGAATGCGGCGGATCAGCGTGCGGAGTTTTTGAAGACGGCTGCGAACGCTGGTGTGACTTTGGATAATATCGCAGAAGAGTCGGCGGAGGCTTAAATCTGCTATTATCACGGTCTATCATAAGTGGGCGTGGAAAAGATACTCGGAGGATAAACGGGGTTAGACATAATTACTACGATTACGCAAAATAGAACAAAGATCTTGCTTAAAAGAGGATATTTATCTTGCTTTTGGATATATTCAAAATCGCAGAATTTATTGTAAAACTCTAGGTCCGGGTGCAGAAGTAGACCGGTATTCGCAGGGCAAGTATTGTTTTCAATATGATAATGACTTTGAATAACTAAACACTGTTTACTAATATTTGTTTGGTATTCTATTTGACGCGCTAACTCGGCGGAAGCTTCAGTGGCGCGTCTGCGACGCCTAGAAGCGCGAAAAGCTGAAATGTTCATGCTATTGGTAAGCATGAACATTACGAAAAGGATACGACGGATCGACATTTTGTTTGGTGGTTATCGATTTTGATGAATTTTGAGTCAGGATCAATTTTTACACCATTTCGCAAAGGATTAGAATTAATGTCTTACACCATTTCGCATTTTCAATGCGAAATGTAACGTTGCCGATAAATGAATTAAAAAGCAAATCTCCGTAGGAGATTTGTCCCATTTTAAATCTTCATCGGTGTAAAATTGAAACCGGCTTATATTAATATATAACCTCCACCCTTAAACAATGGAACAACAATCTAATATAATCACCGCATTTGAATATGCTACATCGTTGATAGGCGCGCCTTTTCGCTGGTATGACCCAGAATTGGATTCTTTTATTGGAACGGATAAGTTTTGGTGCGAAAACGCTTCTCCTCCTACTGCATCAGATATTATAGAAAATGATAAATCTATTGTATGCGCTGGATTCCCAAACTTATTGAGAAGAAAACTAGGTTTATGTATTCCCGGGATAAACGGAAACATCAACGGAAAATACAAAGAGTTATATAAGGCGATCCCAGGTGGAACCGATGCCTGGTTTCTATATTTGTTTCAGAGAAAACGTCTGGAAAAGCTGGATATGAAAAAGCGATATCCAAAGGGGACGTTACTTTTGGCTAGATTTAAAGATAACGAAAATGATCAGGGACATCTTGCGGTTGTATATGAAGACGCCGACGAAAGTAAAACTATAAATGACCAACTCATTATACATTCAGTTCCGGACATTTTATACACGGATAGGGATAAACATAAAAATCATGGTTCTGTGAAAGCCGAGCTTTATAGTATCTCAAACAATGAATTCAAATACAAAGGAAAAAAGAGTTATTATACGTATATTTGTCTTCCGGAAAATTGGTTGTTATTGGATTAATCGTCCTCGCTATCACTCTCGGACTCTTCGTCACTCGTATCGTGTTGTTCAGACTCGGTTTGAGCAGGGTGGCGAATTTTATCGAGCTCCTCTTTGGTCATGATTCTCCCCGTGCTAAGATACGTATCCACTTTGGTGCAAATACGCTTAAGTTTATCTACTGTAATATTATTTGCTCCCGCCACAATATACGCCTCAGAAGCGCCTTCGTCACCGCGTCTCAACATGGACAAATAAGTTGCCCATTTTTTCTGGATTTGAACAATAGTAGTCGGATTCATCAAAATATCATACAGAATCGCGCCAAAATATTTTCCGACTGCCCATTGAGACCTCGCCGCGCGCCTATTGGCTAGAGGGAATAGTTCATCGGCTTGTAGAAATACATCAAATACATCGTCAAGGACATCGACTACACAAAACCTATCAATCGGCGTCTGATCTTCCACATTGTCCTCTTGGCGCGCAAACGATTTTGTAATAAACATGGGTCCGTGGAGAGCGCCAGACACTAGAGCAATTGCGTTCTCCAAATTCCGCTTTCCATCGTTATCCTTGTTACGTGTATCAAAGAAGACGTCGTTGATGCGAGTGCGCAATGGATAATCGTCATCATTAAGGAGCGAAAGTGCCTCTCTCACAAGCGGAGAATCTTCCTCAGACATGGAATAAAGCTGACCATCGGAAACGCGAATATTTTTATTGAGTCTACGAAACATCTCGCGGGTTTGCTTACTCGTGAGATTACGCATCACAACCAAAGTAATTGGATGTGATTCGACCACGCGAATTTCAGCGGGAGTGAGTTCACGGACATCGCCGTTCAGAAGACGGCGGAATGTAGTAATACGGTTTCCGCCTTCCATGACTTCGCGTCGCTCTACTCCGTTCACAATACGCGATGAACAAATAATCGGGGGAATATAATAACCTTGTAGAATACTATCCAAGAGTTTGAGTTGCATGTCCTTCGACCAAACAAATGCACGATTACGGCGATGGATATGAATCGGTTTGGACTCATCGTATCCGGGGGCATCTCTACGTCCGGAGAAGTCTCCGTTGAGAGCGCAGATTGTGGTTTGAATATTTTCTGTGCGAATGATGGCTGACATTTTTGGAGTGGGTTTTGCTAATGATTTGACGGGCGTTGGTGGTTTCAATTTTTGTCTGTATTTTGTAATATTTTTTGCTCTATATTACAAAACTTTGGTTTGCGATCAACTGTGGATTTTGATCAATTCGTCACTGAAACGTAGCAATAATCGTCATTAAATCGAGTCGCTGCTTTAATTGCGCGACTCATCTTAGAGGTAGACATGCTTTCGGAATTCGCCGCCTTGGCTATCGTTTCCCATCTTCCAAGGACATTGTTGTCCTTGTCTCGTTTTTCCACGCACTTTCCATTCGTAGAAGTGGCTTTATGCTTATGTTCGTCGCTCTTCAGCATCACACCGTAATACCCCTCGTTTGATCCTTCGCCCGTCCAAACCGTAGCCTTCAGAGTATACTGACATGAATTCAAATAGTCTTTCAGTTCTTTCATATCGTCTTCGGAACAGGGTTTTCCGATGCTCTTCTTCCACCGTTGATATTCGCTCAATAGCGCGCTATTCAGCATTTTTCCTTTCGGTGAGAATTTACAGACTTGGAACAAGAAGGTTTCGGCGTTATTGTCTACGAATTTCTTCTTATAAATAATCTCCTTTAGTTTTACCCCGATATAACCATGTACAATTTGATCGTGAGTTTGGTTCGAAATCCTGGCGGGCTTGAATCTCGTATCCAGGTAGTTTTTCAGCGCATGGAATGTTTCCTTCTTTGGTTTAGTCTTGGACCAAATACGGAATTGTCCCTCCATATTGGTAGACGCCTCTTCGACGTCGGGTCGGACGATACACATGGTGGCAATGAATTCGGCGAATTTTTGAGTTTGCTCGTCATCCGATAATAGTGCGTTTTGATAAACAGATTGCGATTCGGCGGCTACCACAGTGAGTGTGACATTCTGTTTATCGATGGTCTCCTTCAATTCCGCCAATTCGACGGCTTGTTTTGTAATAAGGAGCTTGGCGCGCTCTAGTTCCACGCGGAGCGCCAGGGTTTCGCTTTCTAAGTCCTCGTTTTGTTTCATGAGACGATTATAGTTATCTACGCAATACGTCTTTGAATGTATAATATCTTTGATGCACTTGGAGAGCTTTTCTATGGTGAAACCGGTGGCGTCATAGGCTATGATCTCGGTTTTCGTTTTGCAGTTTACCTGGATTTCTCGAATATGTCTCTTGATCTTCGGATGCGCTTTAATGAGATTCTCGATTTCGACCTTGTTCTGGACTCTAAACGCCTCTATTAAAATGAAATTATCGTATTTCTTATGATGATCGCGGACTCTCGTTGCCAGGTCGTTGGAATGACCGAACTTGATGAGCTTTTCGTTGGATTCGTTCGTATTGTCTATCGTTCCGAAATAAACGCACTCTGTGTTCAATGGGAATTGGGCGACGATGGTCTGTTGCACGGCTTTGAGCTTTTCTTTCTTTAACGCCAACTTTTCGTTATCCGTGGATTCCTTGATTTGCATTATTATGTTTTCCTTTTGTTCCAACTGAAGGCGTAGCTCGTCTGTTTCTTCTTCTACGATCTGATGTAACATTTCTTCCATTTTCATGTAATACTCGTGAATTTCAGAAGCCTTTTTCGTTTGAGCCTTTAAACATAGGGATTTGAAACATTTAATTGTTAGCATGATGATTTGACGATTTTGTCCGCCATTAATTTTTGTCTGTTCCGAAGCTGATTTAGTATCTCCCGAATTGTCCTTCTCGGTTGAATCTTGCTCAGGTTGAAACCTAAACGAAACGTTAAAGTCTACATCAATCTTAAAATGTTTCTCCAGTAATCGTTTTGAATCTATTTTTTGTTTGAATCCGAGCCATTTCCAAACATTGTCCAGATCAACTACAAAATCGTTATTTTTATCATAGTTCAAATAGCAATAAAAACTGCTTACAAATAACTGTTGCTCAAAATTACTGAAGGATTCCTTTATTTTTATCAATAACTTATTATTGTAAACAGCAGAGAGGCGTGAGATGGGGTTCTTTTCAATAAGATCGACGATATTAAGATCGGTCATCTTATTATAACATTTATTCGAATATTTTCTTTAAGTAGTTTCGGTCGTTTATTATTTTTCAAACCTTTATTTTTCAAAGCGGTTTTAAATAAATTAACTTAAAATTAAACATTTCTAATAAAAATAAAACCGCTTTGGGCTATCCCAAAGCGGTTTTTATTAGCATAATGGTAACAAAATTTTTTCACGTAGGATATTTATAAAACATGCTTTTGAAAATGTAAAACGAGTTATCTTGCTTTCCCACCTGGGAAAGTAAGATTCCATACCATTATGCTAACACGTTTTCCGGTCCATAAACATCATCGAGTCCCACCGTAACAAATTCTACCATTTACCTCCCGTGGTTTTTTTCACGTTGATAGATGGTGCGCTCTTTTTCTTCGCCTTACTCGGATCGTATTCCTCCTCGTCGTCTGAACCCATACCCTTGGAGATATCCCAGAATTCTTTAGAACCCAACTTGAAATCGGGTCGCGGTTCTGCCTTATACCAGAAGATCTGATCGTTCAGTTTATTCGATTTCGCGTTGTTATTTATGACCAGACATTCGAAATTTTCGGTAGTTTGATCCATGACAGAGCAAAATGACTCGAGAGTTGGGAACATGGACGCGTAGTTCTCCCAGATGCGCTTTCGATTGGCGAAGTATGGCTCGCGAAGAATAAAAACATAATCGATGTTAGTGCGTAGATTGGGTGGGATACCCAAGGGATATTGCATTGTGATGATCAGCATGACCTTCCAATGACGTCCGTTCATAAATAAAAGCCGCATCATCTTATCACGAGTCCATGTTTGGTCATACAAACAATCATCTAAAATCACGAAAGTCCTGGGATCGATGGTGGTGCGACGATATTGTTCAACCTCTTTATTCATCTGCTTCAAGACAGCGCGCTGTCTTCGCAAAACATTCTCGATCAATACCGTGTTGTATTCCTCGTGAATAAAGAGCTTAGGAACGTGACTCGCATAGAAGCCGTTACCAGCTTCTGTTCCTGAAATCACAGTGCCAATAGGAATATCTTGGTGGTGATATAGCAAATCTCTTACTAAATAAGACTTACCTGTATCACGACGTCCGATCATAACAATTACGGGACCCTTATTTTCGTCGGGACGAAAGGTAATCCAGCGCATATCGAATTTTTTCAATTCTAACGACATTTAGAATTAAAACATATTATAAATTTATCGAATAAACTCAGCGTTTTCGATTACGCTTTGTTTTGCGAATTCTACGTTTGCGTGTTTTTTTCCCTCCAGATGTAAGCTTAGGACTTAGTAATCCTGAAAGTCTCCTTCGAGTAATATTACGTTTGCGTTTGTTATCTTCCTCAATTGCTTCTCTAAATCTGCTCGGAGATATAGGATTACGCGGTTTTGCCTCTTCCGCTTCCGCTTCCTCTTCCTCTGCTTCCTCTTCCTCTTCCGCTTCCTCTTCCGCTTCCTCTTCCTCTTCCTCTTCCTCTTCTATTATAGCTTGCATATTCGCCTCCTCCTTAGAAATTCCAGGATTTCTCTCCATAATCGATGGCGTCCGATCTCTGATTCTATCAAGTTTTTCGTTTAGTGCAAAAACTCCTTTACTCACGGCTTTCCTTTTTTTTTCAGACGCAGAATCACTAGGAGTTCTTTCTTTACTTCTACGCGCACTTTGTTTTGCTATAGTTTTTGCCATACGTTTATGATCTTTGTTTAATCCCTCTATCAATTCATTAGTCTCAGCTAAAGGTTCATAATATTTGCCATACTTTTCTTGATGTTTTTTATGCTGATGCCTGTTTCTTGATTTTTGATAAGCAGTCTTAGGCATATAATATATCAAGAAAAATAATAGTTCGTAAAAACCGGTCGTTTTTATTCTTGAATACCTTATATTTAGGATATGACAGATAAGCCTATGAAAATACATTATTATAAGTATGCTCGATCGGACGAACATGCAAAACAAGATAACAACGAAAAACCCCGCATTATTGATTTAGACGATCTTGGAACTCCTTATAAAAACGAGCACAGAAATCCATTTTCGATCCGAAACTTGCAGCTATATAATCCTATTTACTCCCAGTTCTTCGAAATGACCGAAAAAAACGCCGACGTTATTGGTCTAAATCACGTTTATCATATGCGAAATATGAATCTTATCTATGATATTCGAAACAATAACGTCTTGGAAAAGCCAGTGTTTATCAAGTTCTCTCCGCTCTTGGATCCGATCCGATATATGATCGGCAAATACAACGTCGAAGATCCGCGCATTCGCACCATGCCTTCCATAAATAGCACAGAAGAAACGGTTAATTCCAAGATTTTGTCGCATCAAAACTCGTCCTATATCGACTGTTTTTTCAGTTATTTAACGAGCGGACTACTTCATAATCACGGGTTTTTGAACGGCGTGGATTTCTACGGTTCCTATTTGGGCGTCCAAGATAGTTTCCGCGCTTGTTTAACCGACGACTTGGATTATTTACGCGAATCCGAATTCTTCAATAAAAACGTAGGAGTATTATTTTCCGTAGAAGACGAAGGATCAAGACACGGTTCCGAAATATATGGAATCGCGGGTTCTCGTGGAAATAAAAACCGGTTGAATTTTCGTGAAACGCCTCATAATAACACTGAATTATCTTTTACCGTCTTGGATCTAGACGAAAACGAAACACCAAATTCCAGTGACTTGACCGAAGTAGAAGAGCTCGTATATGAAAAGCAATCAAATAAATCATCTAGGTCATCGTCGAATAGTTCAAATGATAGTCAACTTAATTATAGCTCGGATGGTGAAGATAAGAGATCAGAAGACAATGACGAGGAGGACGACGACGAATCGTGGGAAACGGATAGTGATAACCAAAAAAGCGCCGGCAGTAGTTCATACGAAGAAGAAGAGGAGGAAATATATGGATATATAAATAACTTTCCTGTTCAACTCATATGCTTGGAAAAATGCGACGGAACTTTGGACGAACTATTCGTAAAGCATGAGATCGACGAACAATCCGCGGCTGCGGCTCTTTTCCAAGTAATTATGTCTCTTTTAGTCCTACAAAAAACGTTTCGTTTCACGCATAATGATCTACATACGAATAATATCATGTACGTGAATACGCCCTTGGATTATTTAACTTATAAATTTAATGGAAACGTATACAAGGTCCCTACCTACGGAAAGATATTCAAACTCATCGATTTCGGACGCGCAATATACCGGTTTCAAGATAAGATATTTTGTAGCGATAGTTTTGCGCCGGGTGGAGACGCGGCGACTCAATATAACTGCGAACCGTTTTTGAATAAGAGTAAACCTCGACTAGAACCCAATATGAGCTTTGATTTATGCCGACTTGGATCGTCCATTTTCGATTTTTTAATGGACGAGAGCCTTCCTATTTCCAAGATGGACGACCTACAAAAAACCATCAATAGATGGTGTTCCGATGATAACGGTAAAAATGTTCTTTATAAGAAGAACGGCGAAGAAAGATACCCGAATTTCAAGTTATATAAAATGATTGCGCGCACGGTTCATCAGCATACCCCAGAAGCACAACTCGAGTTTCCGTTTTTCTCGCAGTTTTTGTCAAACGAGAATGAGGATGTAAATATCGATATTGATATCATTCCTTGTTATGCAACCAAATAATTGATTTTTCAAATACATATTGTATCATAATGTATTTGAAACTAAAATGCAGGCACATCCGTAAAAATTTCAGTAGCTACGGGATTGAGTGCCTTTGTCTCGGTAACTGCGTTGAAAAAATCGATAAGCGTGCCTTGGAAATGGAAGAATCCGAAAGCTCCGGTAATCGAACATACCAATACTACTAAAGCATCGCGGACAACTTCTTTCAACGGCTTAGGATCTTGACCAAGAAAACGTTGCTCCACGTATTTTGTAGCACAAAAAAGGATCGTAATAATAACTGCTAGAACAAATGTCTTATCCATATACAAAATAATAAAACAATTTCTTATTATTTTGGACGCAGGAAACCCTTTGCTTCGCTAAGGTTCTTCAGAAATACGAAGGATTTCCAGACCGCCGCTTCGCTTTAATTTGCGATTGTGCTTATATAAACCGGCTGTGCTTATATAAAAGGGAGGGGTTCGGGGAACCGTAGGTTCCCTGATTTAGTGCAACTCTTCAAATTCCAAGAGTGGCGCACTATCTACCATAGAACTCATCGGTTTCACCGGGTCTAAATCCAAGATATCTAAAGCCGAAAGATCCAAGGCGTCAGTATGAATCTTAATGCGATCTTCGTCCTCCTCGGCTTCTTCCTCCAACTTACGTTGAATCGCGCGCGATGTGCTAATTTCCTCCAAGCGTTCAATCGTCTTTGGCGCCACTACGGCTTCCACATCGTCAGATCCATTCAACACGCTATCCACGTCGTTGAACGTGAGGCGCGTTACAGCGGGTTCTTCGTCAACGTTTTTCACTGAAGGAACTACAGGCGTTGACTCTTCTTCGGATTTCTTGGACTCCTCCGTCGGGGTCTCTATTTGAGATGCGTCACTGGTTTGCTCCAAGACGGGTTCTTTTACGTTTTCAATAAACACTTCCTCTTCCTGTTCCACGCTCTCGTCCATATATGCGCGAATAATAGACTCCGTCGGAATAGACTCGCGGATCGTAGTCAAAATACATTCTTGGATAATATTATCAAGTTCGCGGTTATTTTTCTGGATTTGCAAAGGACTCACGTTCTTCTCAAATAAATAAACATTCATATATACCTTACGAGCAACATGGATATATACTTTATGAACAAAGTGATCGAGCTTGGGAATCGAAATATCGATTTTCTTTTGTTTGCTTCCCACGCGAATACAGGTCAATACCTTAAGTTGAATGATATGGACACAAGTGATCAAATCCTCTAAATAATTACAGCCGCTTCGTTCAATGATTCTCTTTCGTTCCTCTTCAACTATCACGGAATTCCACTTGGGAACTCGCGATAAAAGGTTCTGAAAGGTCATCAAATACTTTCCGACCTCATCGGTTTCCACACACATCTTCCAAGCCTCGTTAAATATAGACCGAAGACCTTCTGAAACTAACGGCGAGAAAATGCTAACTAAGCGCGCGCACCATTCGTTGCGCGATTCGTGTAGATTAGCAATTACGAAATCGTCCATTTATATTATATTATCCAAACATTGCTTAAATAGGTTTTAAACGAGTATTTTATATACTAAATATATATCATGAATGTTACACCAACGAAAACTAAAATAACAGGCGAAATGAGTTTAGGAAATCACCATTTTACTTATGAAGTGTATTTACTACCTATACCCGACAATCATCCAGAAAAACAAAATATTGAACAAGACCTTGTTCGAAGACTTGGATCCAGAATTAAAAATGGATCTGCTTGTCTAGGCATGGACGAAACCGTGGCGAGAAATAACATAACAAATAATCTATACGCAGCGGTGGGCTTCGTTAAAAACAAAAACCACGACGACGCAGCGTCAGCCACATTACAGCATTTTGATTGGTGCACCAATGGAAAACCCGACGCAGAAAAGCGCGGAAAACAAATATGGATATGCGATTTATGTAGAATCACAAATGGCATAAAACCCGACCAAAGCCCCGTTAAAGTATTATTTTCGGTCTTTGAAAAAGTCGTCATAGAAACATTACGTCTTAAATTAAAACATATCCATTTAATGGTGAAGAATGAGACACCCATGCCTGCGATATCGAAAGAAGCATCCATTTTGGTAAATATATATAAAAAATACGGGTTTTCGGTCGTTGCTCCGTCGGAATGCCACGTTAAAGACATATATATCATTATGCGTAAACCAATATCTTTCCGTTCAAAGCGAAAACATAAAACAAAAAGAAAAATCGCAGGCGGGAAAAAACGCACAATTCGCACTAGGGCGTAAAATACAAAAAATCCAATAAATACAACATCAATAATTTCTCGCATCGATATTCTGCCTTTATTCTATGGAATTTCATGACAACCTCGACTCTTTTCAATGGCGACCATTCATGACTCGCAGTTTTGACCCAGTCGATAAAATCTAAGCACGAAATCCCGGCTTCATACGCATTGGATGCAATATCTATAAGTTCTTCGTGTGTTTCGGGCGTCTTGGAAATGGCGGTATCAAACCAGTCAGCCTTGGACGGCGGCGGACCGTATTTCTGCTGTAAATGGTATTGGTGTAGATTCTGCACACTTCCGTCAACATTAATATACTCCGGGACGTAGATCTCGCAAAAACGCGATAAAATCGGATTCAGTAATTTATGTTTGTTTTCGACGACGATGAAAAATCGCGTATTATAACTGAAAAGCTCAATGCATCTACGCAGTGCCGACTGGGCATCGATCGTCAAACTATCCGCGTTGAATAAGACAATGGTCTTGAACATGACCCCGTTGATACTTTGGACGCCTTGGATATTAGTTTTAGCGAAAAACTTGAGCTCGTCGCGGATGAATTTAATACCCTTCCCATGAGCGCAATTTACGAACATAACGTTGTTTTTGAGTTTTTGTTTATCGTAGCCGTAAATCTTATTTAGGAAATCGTAGACTAGGGTTCGCTTTCCGGTGCCCGGAGATCCATGGAAGATCAGATGGGGGATCTTCTGCGTCTCGTAGAAATAATGGAGCTTTCGTTTGATATTTTCGTGGAGATTTAACTGTTGATTCATTCTTGGATATTCGACAAATGTATTTAAGTGGTTTGATTTTTATATGCGTATAATATATAATGGCTAGAAACGCGAAAAGCAGAAAACTTAGGAATAAAAAAATGAGAGGCGGAGGAGTTACACCACCAACGGAATCGTTGTTGTGTAGAACTTTTGGATTTGGTTGCAATAAAAAAGTAGCCCCCTCAAACAATACTTCTGAATCACAATTCCAAGGCGCTAGGGATTCTACGCTACAGGGTGATGGGTCATCTGAAGCTATGACTCCTGAACAAATGGAAGAAATGCGCATAAACGCAGCTAATACGTTGAAAGCTAAGGGAGTTTATGCAGACGGCAGTGGAAAATTCAGAGGTGGAAAATCCAATCGCCGTCGCAACAAGAAATCAAAGAAATCACGTAGAACTAGACGCCGTTAGTCGATCTTTACGATCTTGTCAGTCGATTTTCACAATCTTGTCAGTCGATTTTCACAATCTTGTCAGTCGATTTTCACGATCTTGTCAGTCGATTTTAACAATCTTGTCAGTCGATTTTCACAATCTTGGACATTGCTTTGGTCTGTAAATACCGATCCGAATGCATCGTCCGCCGTCTCAAATTACATCGCAAACAAGACAAAACCACATTATCGCGATTATGACCCTGAGAGTTATCCAAGCGTTCTAGAGTCCATTGTTTCGGATCGCGAACGTATTCGTATAAAACCAACGTTCCCTCTTTACAATAATAGCATGACAAACAAGACCCCCTCATTAGTTCCAAGACGTCCGCCTTGGAAACTAATAAATCAAGATCCAGTAATTCTTTTTCTGCATCTTGACTTCGGTAGCCCGATATTTTATTGGCGATTTGCGTTAAAATAAACTCACTGGTTTTTGATAAGGGCGTTGATGATTCGGTAAGCAACGGTTCCACCGCTGAAAACTGTGTTTCGGGCAACAAATCCTCCTTGGAAAACGTCCATTTTTCGGTTTCCGTTACAACACGCTTTATTTTGGGTTTTTCTGTGACTACCGTCTTGGATTTAGGTGGCGGTAAGACCACGTTTTTTATTTCATTCATTTGTTTGTAGTATAACCCTACAAAGTAATATATAAGAAAAACGAGATAAACATAAAACGAGATTACTACATAAAAGGATATCACCTAAATAATGTTTGCGTCCGTAGA
>Ga0114981_10002029_pt1 | contig 13192 bp, 8 predicted proteins | sample S_140806_MF_Meta_FD_87028 | JGI IMG/M metagenome (GOLD analysis project Ga0114981, IMG submission 87028) | Freshwater microbial communities from Lake Simoncouche, Canada to study carbon cycling - S_140806_MF_MetaG | ecosystem: Environmental > Aquatic > Freshwater > Lake | place: Lake...
CCCTCCCAGCCCTATCCAACTGTAAATAGCAGGTACTGATGGGTTAACAAGTAAAACAGATGCCGATCCAATAGGGTTACAATTAGTATTCGTAGATTCTAGTGTATCAATTATGGGAGGTGGTGAATCAAGTAAAACTTCTATACTATCAGTTGTCGAACACCCTGCTTGAGTTACCGTAACGGTATACCAACCGGGATCAAGTGAGGTCCAAGTTTGCATACTAGAAGATCCTCCCGGCCCTGTCCAATTATAAGTGGCAGGAAATATTGGGTCAACAATTGCAACAGAAACAGAACCATTAGCTATACACACAGCATTCGTAGATATTAGCGTATCAATAGTAGGTCCATCCCAGACATAAATTATACCATCTGAAGTAATGGTATCGCCACAAGGATTGATGATATTAACAGAAATAATAATAGACTCAATACCTTCTATTGAGCCATCTTGAATAGGAGTTAAATTTAAAATAACAGTATCTACTCCTGGTAAAAACACAATCGTATCGATTAAATTATTATAATCAACACCTTCCGTTGCAGTTCCTCCAATTGTATAAATTATAGAGAGTGTATCAAGCATGTTCCCCTCGGGTCTTGTAAAAACAATATCTGCAAAATTACAACCCTCAATAATTGTAGTATCTCCAGACACAGTTGCCACAGCAACTTCTACAACATTTGATGAAAAACTATTCGCTTCTAGAAATACTCCTGAATCATAAGCCTGATCTGAGACATTAGAAATCGCAAGTTTTATATGATAGGTTTGATTGCATTGAACAGATGCAGCTGCAGTTAGTAGAACGGTGGTTCCATCGTATTGGATTGCGTTTCCATAAGTAGAGCCGTTATCATTAAAAACGTAATACTGTGTATTAGAAGCATCTCCTACATTGTTTATTGTTACAGGAATTCCCCCAGGAATTGTAGCAATATTAGCGCCATTAGAATATCCTGCTAAGGCATAAGGCCCAGTAATTCCTGGTCCCCACAGAAACAAACCAAAAGCATCATTATATGTTGAAGGTGAAAATTCAGGGTATTCTTCCGAACCAAAGATGTACCTAAAATTTAAGGTGTCACCGGTGGGGATGAAATCAAACTCTAAAACAACACCATTTGTTACAGTTCCAGCCGCTAAAATATTTAAATGCGGATCGGTAGAAACACTTGCAGTGGCAGGCAGATTGTTAGCAAGGTTTGTAGAATTATTCGGCCCTTGTGCTGCAATGGCATTCCCTGTGGTTAATAATAAACCCGAACTAATTGGAAAAGCAGGATTTGTATTTGTAAAACTCGCCACATTTCCTTGCATAGCATTTGCGGTGACAGGGTTTCCATTAATAGTAATGTTCGATGCAGTCACCCCCATTCCCAACAAAACATTATTTACAAGTTGTGTTGGAGTTTGAGCGTTTGAAACTACTACACTTTGAGAAAATACCATTAGGTTTAATGACACAAAAACAAATGAACTGATAAATTTTATCATATGAATAGATCGTTAAAATTTAAAAAACAAGACACTACATTTTTCTTATTAGTTGCATGACAAAAATAATGTTTTTAATTAAGTCTAAAAAACCAGCAATATTTCGCAATTTTGAAAGCCTAAAAATCCAGCAATGAAAAACACCCAAAATTTTATTTCTAAACAAGCAGATCGCTTTTTAAATGAATTAATAATCTTACTTAAAATCCCTTCTGTTTCCGCTGATCCAGCGTATAAATCACAGGTCAACGATTGCGCAAAGCACTTGGCAAATAGCTTTAAAGAAATTGGCTTGGATAAGATTGAAATTTGCCAAACGGCAGGTTATCCAATTGTTTATGGAGAAAAAATAATCGACCCTTCATTACCAACAGTTTTGGTATATGGTCATTATGATGTCCAACCTGCTGATCCAATTCATTTATGGACTTCTCCACCTTTTGATCCTATAATAAAAAAGACAGAGATTCATCCAGAAGGAGCAATTTTTGCTCGAGGGGCCTGCGACGATAAGGGACAAATGTTTATGCATCTAAAAGCTGTCGAGGCGATGTTAAGCGCTGCTGAATTACCCTGCAATGTAAAATTTATGATAGAAGGGGAAGAGGAAGTTGGAAGTGGAAATCTTGCAATTTTTGTAAAAGAAAACAAAGAAAAACTGAAAGCAGACATCATTCTTGTATCTGATACAGGAATGTTAGCCAATGATGTTCCCTCTGTAACTACCGGACTAAGAGGTTTAAGTTATGTTGAGGTGGAAGTTACCGGACCTAATCGTGATTTACATTCTGGTTTATACGGCGGTTGTGTTGCAAATCCAATTAATGTTCTTGCAGAAATGATTGCCTCGTTGCACGATGAAAATGGAAAAGTTAATATCCCTGGGTTTTATGATAAGGTTGTTGAATTAACAGATGCCGAACGTCAAGAAATGGCAAAAGCACCGTTTTCTCACGAGGCATATTGTAAAGCTTTAGACTTAAAGGAAACAATGGGTGAAGCAAATTATTCTACAATGGAGCGAGGATCTATTCGTCCAACCTTAGATGTAAATGGTATTTGGGGTGGATACATTGGCGAAGGCGCAAAAACAGTAATCGCTTCTAAAGCATTTGCAAAGATATCAATGCGCCTTGTTCCAGACCAAAATCCTGAGGAAATCACAGCGTTATTTACAGATCATTTTAATAAAATTGCGCCCAATTCGGTTCGAGTTTTGGTGAAGCCACACCATGGCGGAGAAGCAGCGGTTACACCAATTGATTCTATTGGCTACAAAGCAGCAAGCATGGCCTACGAAAAATCTTTTGGAAAGAAACCAATTCCCGTTCGCAGTGGCGGTAGCATTCCGATTGTTGCGCTTTTTGAAAGGGAACTTGGTTTAAAAACAATTTTAATGGGATTTGGCTTAGATAGCGATGCAATTCATTCGCCAAATGAGCACTTTGGACTTTTTAATTTTTACAAAGGAATCGAAACAATTCCGTACTTTTATAAGTATTTCACAGAGTTAAATTCAAATCCATGAAAATACTAAGCTATTTTATTATTTTCATTTTTGTAACTTCCTGCGCACCGTTTGAGCTTCCAGAATTTATTGGTTATGAAGGATTTAAAATGGGAAAAATGGACGCTAAGCAGGTTTCTTTTTCCTTAAGCGTAAAACTTAAAAATCCAAATTCATATACCTTGAAAGTAAAAAAAACTTCATTAAACTTAAGTGTTGATGACGGAAAAATAGGAATACTTGCTTTAGAAAAGACAATTAAATTGCCTCGAAAAAAGGAAACGATAGTTGAAATTCCCATGAATTTATCACTTGAAAAGGGAGCTCTTATGAGAATGTTGACCTTCAGCATGCAAGATTCTATCAGGTTAAATTTAGAAGGCGATGTGCGTGGCGGCGTATTGTTTTTCTCAAAAAAATTCCCGCTGTCATTTTCAAAATCAATTTCTCCAAAAGTATTAAATACCTTTAACCAAAAAGATTAATGTTAAGCCCTGCCGCACCTAAAAAATTATTTCTACTTGATGCTTTTGCATTGATTTACCGTGCCTATTTTGCTTTCGCGAAGAATCCAAGGGTTAATTCCAAAGGTCAAAATACATCTGCAGCCTTTGGTTTTACAAATGTGTTAATTGACGTTATAAAAAATGAAAAACCTACGCATCTAGCTGTTGTATTTGATCCGCCAGGAGGTTCGGCACACCGACAAGAGCAATTTGAAGCATACAAAGCACAGCGCGAAGAAATGCCAGAAGATATTCGGTCTATGATACAACCAATAAAACGCATTGTCGAAGCTTTTAATGTTCCGATTTTAGAAGTTGCTGGTTTTGAAGCAGACGATGTGGTTGGAACAATTGCTAAAATTGCCGATCAGCGTGGATTTATCACCTATATGATGACACCAGACAAAGATTATTGTCAATTAGTTACAGAAACAGCGTTTATTTATAAGCCTGGACGAGGGGGAAATCCCCCAGAAATATTAGGTGTTAAAGAAGTTTGTGAAAAATTTGAAGTGCAAAATCCTAGTCAAGTAATTGACATTTTAGGGCTTTGGGGTGATGCTTCAGATAATATTCCAGGAATTCCAGGAATTGGCGAAAAAACATCAAAGCTGCTAATTGCACAATATGGATCCATTGAAAACCTCATCGCTAATGCCCATGAATTAAAAGGAAAGCAGCAAGAGAACGTGATAAATTTTGCAGATCAAGGGCTTACATCTAAAATGCTTGCAACGATTATTACGGATGTAAAAATTGATTTTGAGGAGGAAAAACTAATCATGTGTGATGTTGACAAAGACAAAATAAGAGAGATTTTTACAGAGTTAGAATTTCTAAACCTCAGCCGTAGAATTTTAGGTGAAGAAATTACTCTGACTCAAGCGCCAAGTCCACTTGCCCCAAATAAAGCACAAAGTTCCAATTCTTCTCAATTAGATTTATTTGGAACGCAAAGCATGGTTGAAGTCCATGAACCAGTAATTACAGCAGCGTATAAAACAATTGTTACAGAAAGACCAAGTTATCACTTAATTAGCACAGTAGCGGAAAGAAAAGAGCTTTTAGAAATTTTACTTACCCAAAAACAAGTTTGCTTTGACACAGAGACAACAAATATAGATGCAAGGCAGGCAGATTTAGTGGGAATTTCTTTTTCTTATAAAGCCCGCGAAGCATTTTATGTTGCGATACCGCAGGAATATGCCTCCGCCAAAAGTATTATCCATGAATTTATTTCCTTCTTCCAAAATACTGGAATAGAAAAAATCGCGCACAATATTAAATACGACTTAAAGGTCTTGTCACGCTATGGTATTTCCCTTGCAGCTCCTACTTTTGACACCATGATTGCTCACTATTTAATCAATCCTGAAGCTCGGCAAAACATGGATTTTCTAGCGCTGCACTATTTGAATTATCAGGCAATTTCAATTGAAACGCTCATCGGAAAAAAAGGAAAATCGCAGGGGAATATGCGCGATTTAGAACCTTCTGAAATTTCAGACTATGCCTGTGAAGATGCAGATATTACACTTCAGCTAAAACATATTTTTGAAAAAGAAATAAAGAAACCACATCTCAAGGATTTATTTTATGACATGGAAATGCCGCTCGTAGAAGTCTTGATGGAAATGGAAGAGGAGGGAATAGCGATTGATTCTAAAGCATTAGCTGAATACTCAAAAGAACTAGACAGCACCTTAATTGATTTAGATTCTCAAATTAAAGAATTAGCTGGAATGGAGTTTAATACAGATTCACCGAAACAAATGGGCGAAGTTCTCTTTGAGAAGTTAAAAATTTCAGCGAAAGCAAAAAAGACAAAGACGGGGCAATATGCAACTTCTGAAGATGTTTTAGAAAAACACAAGCACGATCACCCAATTGTTCCTTTAATTTTAGAATACCGCCAATTGCGGAAACTGAAAAACACGTATGTGGATGCGCTTCCTACTTATTGCGACCAAAATGATGGCCGTATTCACACAAATTTTATGCAAACAGTAACTGCAACTGGTCGCCTAAGCTCTAATAATCCAAACCTCCAAAATATTCCAATTCGTTCAGAAAAAGGAAGGGAAATTCGCCGCGCTTTTGTTTCGCGAGATAAGGATCATAAATTAATGGCTGTGGATTATTCGCAAATAGAATTGAGAATTATCGCCGCTTTAAGCGAAGACCCAAATATGATTCAATCATTTAGAGATGGACTTGACATTCATGCTGCAACTGCCGCAAAAGTTTACGGAGTTTCTATTGAAGCGGTAACGAGAGAACAACGGAGCGCTGCGAAAGCAGTAAATTTTGGGATAATTTATGGGCAATCAGCCTTTGGTCTTGCGCAAAATTTAAAAATTTCAAGAACTGAAGCAAAAGAAATCATAGATAGTTACTTTGAACAATATGGTACAATAAAAAACTATATGGACAAGGTAATTTCTCAGGCTCGAGAAGAGGGATATGTAGAAACAATTATGAAACGTCGCCGCTATTTACCAGACATAAATTCTGGAAATGCCATTGTTCGAGGTTATGCTGAAAGAAATGCGATTAATGCCCCAATTCAAGGATCTGCTGCAGACATTATTAAAATGGCCATGATTTCAGTGCACGCTGAGATGAAAAAAAAGCTGGTAAAATCGAAAATGATTTTGCAGGTGCACGATGAACTTGTTTTTGATGTGCACAATTCAGAGGAAGCGCTAATTCAAGATTTGGTTCGGAAAGCGATGGAAAAAGCAGTAAAACTTTCTGTTCCAATGCAAGTAGAATTAAAACTTGCAGATAACTGGCTTGACGCACATTAATGAATCATTAAACGTTGGCAAACCTAAAACAAAGTATAAATCTTATATTTGCACTTTAATATTTATTTTATGGACATTTGGATTAAAGCAGCTCAGTTATTTCTTTCATTAGCAATTCTTGTAACATTACATGAATTCGGTCATTTTCTCCCAGCTCGATTATTTAAAACCCGCATAGAGAAGTTTTACCTTTTCTTTAATCCTTGGTTTTCGCTTTTTCGCTATAAGAAAGTAAATGGTGTAAAAAAAACAGCGTGGTTTAAAAAAGACTCTCCAAAAGAATGGAAGGAAGATGAAAACACCACTGAATGGGGACTTGGATGGCTTCCCTTGGGTGGCTATGTAAAAATTGCCGGAATGATGGACGAATCAATGGACAAAGAGCAATTAAAACAGCCGGTTCAAGATTGGGAATTTCGCTCTAAAAGCCCTTGGAAACGTTTAATAATAATGGTTGGAGGTGTAACCGTTAATTTAATTTTAGGATTTCTAATTTATATTTGTGTTGTCTTTGTTTGGGGACAAACGCAAGCGAAACCTACAGATTTAAGACATGGTCTGAGTGTTCACCCATATTTACAAAAATACAACTTAGTTTCAGGAGATAAAGTAGTTGAATTAGATGGAAATCCAGTTTTAAGCGTCGAAGAATTAAACAAAGAAATTTTATTGCGAGATGCTCGAAAGCTAAAAATTCTTCATGTAGATGGAAAAGTTTCAAATGTTACACTTCCTGAGAACATTGATATGGAATTGTTTACAAATGGCGCTTTCCCAGCTTTTGGATATCGGTCAAAAACAACTAAAGTAGATGAAGTTGTCCCAAAATCTCCTGCTCAAAAAGCAGGGCTGCAAAAAAATGATGTTATTCTTTCAATAAATGGCAAAGAAATCGAATTCTTTGATGAACTACAAGGTGCTTTTTATGCTGTTAAAGGAAAAACAGCAGAGCTAACCGTTTTGCGTGGAAATACACTCAGTGACACAACACGTTTAACTACAAAAGTTAATTCTGATGGAACAATTGGCTTCCAAACAAGCACAAAATTAGCGGAAGATTCAAGCGCAATTAAAACTGCCTACTACGGATTTTTTGAAAGTATTGCTGTAGGTTTCCAATTTGGAAAAAATACACTTGGAGATTATGTATCGCAGTTCAAATTTTTATTTACCAAAAAAGGAGCTACATCAATTGGTGGATTTGCTGCGATTGGAAACATGTTTCCTCCTGTATGGGATTGGCAAGCTTTCTGGTTAAACACCGCCTTACTCTCAATTATTTTAGCGTTTATGAATATTTTACCTATTCCAGCTTTGGATGGAGGGCACGTTGTATTTTTAATTTATGAAATAATTACAGGGAAAGAGGCGCCTGCAAAAGTATTGGAAGTTGCTCAATATATCGGCATCATTCTTCTTTTGGGATTAATGGTGTATGCGAATGGCAATGATCTTATACGTTGGTTATTTTAGGTACGGCTAAACCTACTTTATCGGGCAAACAATTTTTCTAATTATATTTACAAGTACTAATTCGTGTAAATAATATGCAAGTTTATCAAAATTACGTTCTTGGAAAGTGGCAAAATGGAGAAGGAATTGAAACCCACTTATTCCATGCAATAACGGGAAAAGAAATTGGAAGCGTTTCGAGCGCGGGAATTGATTTCTCAGCAGTCTTAGACTACGGACGTATTCATGGAGGCCGAGCGCTTCGTAAAATGACTTTCCAAGAAAGAGGTAGAATGCTGAAAGCTTTAGCGCTTTATCTTTTGGAAAAGAAAGAACAGTATTATGCCCTTAGTGCATATACAGGCGCTACAAAAATAGATTCTTGGATTGATATTGAAGGAGGAATCGGCAACTTATTTGCCAACGCATCTTTGAGAAAACAATTTCCCGATTTACCTTACTATGTTGACGGATCTGCCGTTCCCTTATCCAAAAACGGGACATTTATTGGACATCACATCATGGTTCCAAAGGAAGGCGTTGCTGTGCACATTAATGCTTTTAACTTCCCTATTTGGGGAATGCTTGAGAAGATCGCTGTAAATCTAATGGCTGGCGTTCCAGCGGTAGTTAAACCTTCTGAATACACAAGCTTTCTTTCAGAAGTTGTTGTCCGAGATATTATTGCTTCCAAAATTCTCCCGGAAGGAGCGCTTCAATTATTAGTAGGTTTAGGAAGAGGAATTATCGACCATGTTGATAGCAGAGACACCGTTACATTTACAGGAAGTGCTGCAACGGGAATTTTACTTAAAGCTCATCCTCAGATTATTTCCCAAAGCGTTTCATTTAATTTAGAGGCAGATTCTTTGAATGCAACAGTTTTAGGTTTGCACGCAAAACCAGGAACAGCTGAATTTGATTTATTTATCAAAGAAACCGTTAAGGAAATTACAGTAAAGGCAGGTCAAAAATGTACTGCAATAAGACGAATTATTGTACCTGAAGATTACATTGATGAGGTACAAAAAGGAATTTCTTCGCGTCTTGAAAGCACAAAGATTGGCGACCCAAGTATTGAAGGCGTTCGTATGGGAGCGCTTGCAACTCGCTTGCAAGTTGAAAGAGTTCGCGCGAGTGTTGATACACTTTCTAAGACACAAGAGATAGTTTTCGGAGATCTAGACAATTTTGAGGTTCATGGTGCAGACAAAAATAGTGGTGCGTTCTTTTCTCCTATTTTATTCTTGAACAAAGATCCTTTTAATAATAAAGATTGCCACGAGATTGAAGCATTTGGTCCAGTTTCCACAATTATGCCCTACAAAACGCTTGATGATGCAATTTCTCTTGCAAAAATGGGGAAAGGCTCTTTGGTTTCTTCGATTGTTACACCAAATGACAAAGAAGCCCGAGAGTATGTTATTGGTGCAGCAAATATGCATGGACGTATATTAATTGTAAATGAAGCGTGTGCGAAAGAAAGTACAGGTCATGGCTCACCAATGCCACTGTTGACACATGGTGGACCAGGTCGCGCTGGAGGTGGTGAAGAAATGGGTGGAAAGCGCGGGGTTTTACACTATCTACAACGAACAGCTATTCAGGGTCACCCAACAACAATTAGCGCTATAACAGAGCAATTCCAAGTTGGTGCAGAAATGCCTGAGGCAAATCCACATGTTTTTCGAAAGCATTTTGAAGAATTAATAGTAGGAGAAACGGTATACACACATAAACACACCGTTACGGAAGCAGATATCGTAAATTTTGCAAATGTATCTGGAGATAATTTTTATGCTCACATGGACGCCACTTCATTAGAGGGAACAATTTTTGAGAAGCGCGTTGCCCATGGCTATTTTATCTTATCTAAAGCTGCAGGTTTATTTGTCGATCCTAAAAAAGGTCCGGTACTTTTAAACTACGGCATTGAAGAGGCGCGTTTTACAAAGCCTGTGTATCCTGGAGCAACAATTGGAGTGCGATTTACAGTAAAAGAAAAAATAGATCAGGAAAAGCGCTCGGAAGAGGATATTCCAAAAGGTATTGTTAAATTTCTAGTAGATGTTTTTGACGAGACAGGAGATACGGTGGCATTGGCGACCATTTTAACAATGGTTAAGAAATTATAAATACTTAATTTATTGCATAAAAAAATGGCCGGAATTTCTTCCGACCATTCGTGGCTTTAAAGCCCCTTTTTATTTTAAAACCAAAAGATTTTTTATTTAATTACAACGTTTTTAGTTGTTGTTGCTCCATTTGAGGCAACAGTTACAATGTAACTTCCTTTTGCTACATTCTCTGTAGAAAAAGAAACCACTTGCTCGCCACTTGCATTTGCAATTTCTCTTGAAGAAATAACACGTCCTTGAATATCCATAAGTGAAATACTGTAATCTGTATTTTCTCCTTCAAAAGAAATATTTACTAAATCAGAAGCAGGGTTTGGATAAACATTAAATGAAGTTTCAGTTAATGCTTCAATTGAAGCCGTTCCAATGTTGATATTGTCAACATAAATATTATTTCCGTAGTCAGAAGTTGCTTTAAATTTAAATAACGCATTATTTGCAGATGCAAAATTAGCAATATTTACATATTCAACTCTCCAATTCGCAGCAACGGGTGTAAACGCGGTAGTAACATATGTTCCTCCAGCATTAGATAATTGAGCTCCAGCTTTTGAATAGATATTTGTCCAAGTTTGTCCACAGTTTGTAGATACTTCAACATCTAACACCTCAGCGTAAGCAGCAGAATATTCTCTATGTGCTACAGCAAAAGAGAGAGAAGGATTCGTAATGGATGATAAGTTTACAGGAGCAAGGTAAACCTCTCCAACTGATCCAGCAGGGAAAGTGTAGGCATCATACTTTATAGATCCTGAACTTGCAGTTGATCTCACCCAATTTTTACTTTGTGGAGATGTTACAAAATAGTTAGCATAAGGAAATGCCGAACTCATGAAATCTTGATAAAAGCTGCTTGTGCTTGGCGTAACTGAAATTGTAGCAAATGAAGTTGAAAACTGACCCATAGGAGTTGTGCTTCCGCTTCCATTAATATTTGTTAAATAAACACTTAAGGTATGCGCACCAGAAGTTGTTGTTGTTGTGGGAATTGTAAAATTTGAAGTGCTTCCTACAGTTAAATTACCGTTAAAAGGTGCAGTTTGTACTGTTCCGTTGTCTATTTTGTAATTTACTGTTGCAGAAGTAATCGTGTTTGCACCATTGTTGTTTAATACAGCAACCGCTCCAGCTAATGCCGTCCCACAAGAATACAAAGTCGTATTAATAGAAGCAACTACACCATAATTTGGAAGAGGAATTGGCGCAGAATAACCAGCTTGGTAAACTTCTTTTGTCGTATTATTTTGAACCCATGCAACAAATCCAATCTCATTTAAGTTATAAATGTAAGAAGGTATCGCAACCCCTGTAAATGTAAATGTTTGAGTGCCATTTGCAGATGCAAAATTTGATGCTGTAACAGCAGTTCCAGTTGGGCTTGGAAGCATTTTGCGCATTACATTGTGGAATACCGTTTCACCATTAGAACCTGGCGCACTGGTAAAGGTAATGTTTCTTTCTATCATTGCTAGTTGCATTACTGTGTTGCTAGGATTCCATACAGCAGGCGCAGTTACGGTTACTACAATATCTACTGTGTTAGTAATTGAATTTACTACGTGATTTAGTGTCATGTTAACAGGAGAGGCAACAGCATATCTTGCATCGATTGCAGCTTGCGTCACATCCATATTTGTTCCATCCATAACTCTATCGGGAACACCAGAAATATTGTAGTAAGCGCCTTGGCGAGCAGAAACATCTGTTGGATTTTGAGCATTCATCGGATCGACTCCAGGCCAACTAACTTGATATTTAACAGCTACAACTTTCGTTGGATTTGCAGCCATTAGTGCTTCTAAAGCAGGGTTTTGAGATGCACAAGGACCACAAGAAGCTTGTGAGAAACTCTCAGTAAGAACCATTCTTTGTTGAGAGAATGCTGTTCCAACTAATAATGATACAGACAGGGATAGTAAAATTTTCTTCATGTTTAAAATAGATTTAAGTTTTTGTTAAAATTATGTATAATTTAAAAAATAAACAAAGAATGTAGTAGTTATTTTTAATAAGCGCGCCTTAGCTTACTTAAGAATCTTTGTTTCGGCATTTTCTTTATACCAACCTACAATATCTTTTGCTTCAGTAGACACAGTAGCTTTAGCGCTTACTTTTCGCTGAAAATTCATCCAATAAGCAAAACCTGCAAAACCAAGAAGCACAAGAAAGGTATTAAAGCTATTGCCAATAATCTCAAAAACAACAAATATAGCTTGAGAGAAATCACCGATAGCGTAAACAATGTCTGAAAGTGTCATATAGAGCGTGTTTTAAGTTTGCAAAATAACTAATAATCTTTTTGAAAAACAAGTTTTTATATTTCCCCAAGTTCTTCTAATGTTTTTTTTGCAGCTTCTTGTTCCGCTGTTTTTTTGTTTAGCCCTTTTCCAACCCCATATTTTTTAGTGCTAATTAAAGCATTCACTGTGTAAAGAGATTCACCAGCTTCTTTTTTTTCAGAAACCACGGTAAATTCAAGCCGTAATTTTTTCTTTTGGCACCAAATAAATAACAGTGATTTAAAGTCGAGTTCTTCCTCTAATAAACGTTGAACATCTATATATTTTGGAAAAACATGCGTGTTAAGTGTTTTTTTTGTCCTTTCAAAACCAGCATCTAAATAAATTGCTCCCACAAGTGCTTCAAAGGCATTGCCCTCTATGCTTTTTAGATTAATTGAGCGTTCGTCGTTGTATTTTAAAACATCTCTAATGCCCATCTTTTCTCCGATAGTACTTAGAGTTTGGCGATTTACGATTTTTGATTTTAGCTTTGTAAGGTAACCCTCATCATCTTTTGGAAATTTGTGGTACAAGAATTCTGCTACTACCGCATCTAAAACAGTATCCCCCAAAAACTCTAAGCGTTCATTTGAAAATTCAGAATTAGGATCACTAAGAAATGATTTGTGTGTAAGTGCAGTATTAAAAAAAGAGATGTTATTTGCTTTATAGCCAAAACGTTGTAAGATAAAACGGATTATTATCAATTCATTTTCCGATCTTTTCGGAGAAAATAGTTGAATTTTCAGAATACCTTATCCGTTAAATTTTTTAACAATTACACTTGTATTGTGTCCGCCAAATCCAAAGGTGTTTGAAAGGGCAACATTAACAACACGTTTTTGCGCTTTGTTAAATGTAAAATTCAATTTTGGATCTAATTCAGGATCCGCAGTAAAATGGTTAATTGTAGGAGGAACTATATCGTTTTTTACAGCTAAAATACAAGCAATTGCTTCAATCGCTCCGGCAGCACCTAGGAGGTGTCCTGTCATAG
>Ga0114981_10002032_pt1 | contig 13182 bp, 12 predicted proteins | sample S_140806_MF_Meta_FD_87028 | JGI IMG/M metagenome (GOLD analysis project Ga0114981, IMG submission 87028) | Freshwater microbial communities from Lake Simoncouche, Canada to study carbon cycling - S_140806_MF_MetaG | ecosystem: Environmental > Aquatic > Freshwater > Lake | place: Lake...
ACACAGGCATCCACTTCCATTCAGAAACCTCATCAAGATTGATAAGCGGCGATTCGTTGGTAGTTCCGAAAAAAACGTGATCGAACTCATGCTCAATCAAGTCGCTGTCGAGTTCGGCCTTGTATATGAAATCGAATGCCTTGTTCATCGTACAAAATATTCCCATTTCCTCCTGTAATCTTCTGCTTGCCGCCACTTCAACTGTCTCTCCCTGCATGGGATGCGAGCAGCATGTGTTGGTCCACAGACCGGGGCTATGATATTTGGTGAGTGCTCTTCGTTGAAGCAGCATTTCGCCTTTGGCATTGAATAGAAATATCGAGAAAGCCCTATGCAGTGCGCCCTTTCGATGCGCCTCCATTTTTTCCATTACACCAAGAGCAATGTCCCTTTCATCAACCAATATCACTTCATTGATATTCATGCAATGAGCAATTTTAGATAAGATTCAGATTGTTCTTGATATAACAAGACATCAACAGGGCGTACTTGCTTGAATTCGGAATTCGAATTCGTTCTTCCATGATTCGATGACTAGGGATGGAGCGGATTTTTGCAAATAGTTGTCGATAATACACATAGGCGATTAGCACACCCAAGCGGGCATCTTTCGGCAGCATCAGTATACCCTTGTAGGCCACATCGAAATCTTCTTCAATTTCCTCCTCAATACGCGCTTTCATTTCATCATCAAAGCGATCAAAATCCAATCCGGGGAAGTAAGCACGTCCGAGACCGCTGAAATCATCCTTCATGTCTCTCAAAAAATTGATTTTCTGAAACGCAGCCCCCAATCGCATGGCGAAAGGCGTGAGCTTTTTATACTGCTCAATATCGCCTTCCGTGAAAACCTTCAGGCACATCAAACCAACCACTTCAGCCGACCCAAGAATGTAAGCTTCGTAGCCTGCCCTGTCATATTCCTTCTGCTGCAAGTCCATCTCCATGCTTATCAGAAAGCGGTCTACCAATTCAAAGTCAAAATTGTATTGGTGATAGACCATCTGAAAAGCGTGCAGTATAGGATTAAGAGACACACGATTCTCAATGGCGTGAATCGTATCACGACGAAAATTGAGCATGAGTTCTTCCTTATTGAATTCGTGCAATGTGTCCACGATTTCGTCTGCATAGCGCACGAAACCGTAAACACCGTAAATAGCGTTTTGGAATCGTTGATGCAACAAACGAATTCCCGCACTGAAACTGGTGCTGTATGCCTGAGTAGCGGATTTACTCGCTCTAAAAGCAACTATATCAAATATTTCGCGTTGGTTATGCGCCATGGTAGTGTTTATCTTTTTTGGAAATATTTCTCAACTTCATCGGCCACAATTTGACCGCTAATAATACTTGGAGGTACACCTGGTCCCGGCACCGTCAGCTGTCCGGTAAAGAATAGGTTCTTCACTTTTTTACTTTTCATCCGTGGCTTCATTATCGCCGTTTGCATGAGCGTATTTGCCAACCCATATGCATTGCCTTTGAAGGCATTGTAGTCGCTTATGAATTCTTCATGCGCATATGACCTCACATATTCAATATCCTGTTCCAAGTCTTCACCCGTGAGTTTTTTGATGCGTTCCAAGCAAACTTTGAGGTAACTCATTCTTTCTTCTTCAGTACTTGTAAGTCCTGTTGCTACCGGAATCAGAATAAATAAATTCTCCTTGCCTTCGGGGGCGGCAGACGGATCTGTTGCCGAAGTACAACAAAGATAGAAAAGTGGGTTTTCAGGCCAAGAAGGTGTGTCATAGATTTCTACGGCATGTCGATCGAATGGCTCATCAAAAAAGAGGTTGTGATGGAGAATTCCCTTGACCTTTCTTTTCACCCCTATATAAAACAGCAATGAGGAAGGCGACATTACGCGACTTTCCCAGTAATCATCGGTATAAGAACGATGTTCATTTTTCAGTAGCTTCGATTCTACGTGATGGTAGTCTGCGGCTGCAACAATGGCATCGAACTGCTCGGTAATTCCATCAAACGAGATAGCATGCGCCTCGTTGTCGCTTACATCAATGGCATTGACCTGACTTGAAGTGATTATGCGCACCCCTAGTTCCCTGGCCAACGAAGTCATCGCCTCTGCGATTTTGCACATTCCGCCTTGTGGAAACCACGTACCCAACATGATGTCGGCGTAGTTCATCATGCTGTACATGGCCGGAGTTTTCTCTGGCTTTGCCCCCAAAAAAAGGATGGGAAACTCCAGCAGTTGAATAATCTTGGGATGCTTGAAGAACTTTTTAGCATGACTGGAAAAGCCGGAGAACAAGTGAAGCCTGAAGGATTCTATTAGCAATCGAGGCTGAGCAAACTCCAATATGCTGAGCGACGGCTTCCAAACGAAGTCGGCCATGCTCACATCATACTTGATTTTGGCTTCGGCCATGAATTGGTCGAGTTTGGCTGAGGATCCCGGTTCAATGGCTTCCACCATTTTCTTGAACTCAGCGTAAGCAGCCGGCACATCGAGTGGAGCACCATCCTGAAAGAAAACGCGGTAAGAAGGATCCAGACGCTTCAGCGTGTAATAATCACTTACTTTCTTGCCGAAGCGATTGAAGAACTGTTCAAACACCTCCGGCATCCAGTACCAAGAGGGCCCCATATCAAAGGTATAGCCTTCAACTTTGAAGGAACGACCTCTGCCACCGGTCTCTGCATTTTTTTCAAGCAACGTCACATCAAAGCCCTTTTGGGCCAACGAAGCAGCTGAAGCGAGGCCGGCGAAACCGGCACCAATCACAGCAATTTTCTTTTTAGATGCAGTTTGCATGTTTGTTTAACGATAAGAGCAATTCAATAAACAAACAGAACCAACAATGGTTCAAGGGATTGCCTCGTAAACTCTGGTGACAGAAGTCAAGCGCTTACTTGACTCGAATGCGCTGGCCTAATCGCAGCGTGCTCGACTCTTTAATACGATTGATTTTGCATAAAGAGTTTATGGATGTTCCGTTTTTGCGAGCTATTGAATAGAGGGTATCTCCCTTTTTAACGACATGATATTTAGCCTTGGTAGATTTAGCAGGCTTTGCCGCAGCATTGCGAGCCGCGATGGTTTGGGGTGACACACCCGCCGGCTCATAGTGCACGGGAAGCAAGGTAAAAGAAGAGGCTAACAAGGCTTGTGCAGAAGGATTGACTATTAACAGGGGGTCGAATGCCTGACCCATGTAACGAAACTCGAAGTGCAGGTGTGCACCATATGAACGACCTGTATTTCCTCCAAGACCAATGATGTCGCCGGCTTCCACATGATCGCCTGGCAGCACTTTACGCTGCGACATATGCGCATAGAGCGTTTCCAGCCCATTGTTGTGACGAACCACCACAACATTACCATACGAAGAGTGGTACTGGGAGATGCGAACCATACCTTCAAAAGCCGCGAACACATTGTCGCCCACTTCCAGGTCGATATCCAATCCGTAGTGCATCCTACCCCAACGCGGACCAAAAGGTGAGGTCATCATACCGATTGCCGGATAGTGAAAATCGCAATCACTGTGGGCAAGGTGGAAATTGATGCCTGTGCCAACAGCCGCTTGATCGGCACGGTAGGCAAACAGATTCTTGGTATCCCAATGACAATACGTTTCGTAAGCCGGAATGTGTCGGATGGAGTCGCGCACGTTCAACAATTGAAGCTCCACTGCACGTTCGTTGAAAATTGCCATGGAGTTCACCTCTTCATCGGAAGCACCGCCGGCGTGGGGAAGCGCATTCGTATCGTCTACCATCTCAAACTCAGAAAACAACTCAGGTTCTTCCCCCTGTGACCACGCCGAAAAGGCGAGCAGAGTGAACATGAATATCCCTAGGAATGTGTGGATTTGTTTTCTCAAAGCGCGGCAAAAATAGAAAAAAGGAGACAAGTCTATGATTTTCAAGTCGAGCTAAGTTCTAAACGAAACGTTAATTTAATGGCTTGGGGCTACATGTAACGTGTTAACTTATTGATTCACATCAACGTATTCGACCCCACACTTGCCCATACCTTTGCCCCCAATTCACTAAAAGATGAATAGAATCACGTTAGACATACTCGCATTCGGAGCCCATCCCGACGATGTTGAGATCAGCTGTGGGGCAACCCTTATTCGGGCTGTTGAGGAGGGAAAGAAAGTTGGGCTGGTCGATTTAACGACCGGAGAAATGGGGAGCAGGGGGAGCGGTGAATTGAGGCTGCAAGAGGCAGAAGCTGCAAGTCGATTGATGGGTCTAGTTGTCAGAGAAAATCTGGAATTTCGGGATTGCTTCTTCACGAACGACGAGTTTCATCGACTCAAGGTGATTGAGAAAATCAGGCAGTACAGGCCCGCAATCGTATTGGCGAATTCGCCCAGCGACCGACATCCTGACCATGCCCGTGCATCGGAGCTGGTTCGTGAAGCCTGCTTTTACTCCGGTTTAGCAAAAATCGAAACCAGTTCAAACGGAATTCTTCAGGAGCCTTGGAGGCCCCGATCTGTGTTTATGTACATTCAGGATTACTACCTAGCACCTTCATTCGTTGTGGACATTTCCGGATATTGGGAGAAAAAAGTTGCCGCATTAAAGAGCTACGGCAGCCAATTTCACAATCCTGTATCGAAAGAACCGAAGACGCCTATTTCCGGTGAGGAATTCTTTGATTTTCTGTATGGAAAAGCGCTCAGCTATGGAAGACCCTGTGGCTTTACGCTTGGAGAGGGATTCATCACCGATCGCAGTCCCGGCGTGCAAAGCATCAGTGATGTTCTTTAACGATCTTTCCACGTTTTAGGCCCCTGCCTATTGGGCACAGAAGCAGTTGCTATCCTATTCAGAAACGATTCGAAAAGTGGGTCCGAAGGCGCGGGACAAACATCGGCCACTACGACGCCCTTGGCGTCGAGCAACACCTGGTGAGGAATGGCCTTCAGGTTGAATTTTTCCTGCACGAAAGGCTCCGCATTGCCGTATACCATCTTAATGGGCAGTTTCAGGTTTTCTTCCAGGTATTTGCGATAATTTCTGTAGTCGTCGTCCATGCATACAGCCACAAATTGAATTCGCCCACTAAACTTTTCCTGCCAGCGCTCAAGAACCAACATTTCCTTCAGGGAGGATGGACTCCAGGAAGCAAAGAAAAGCAGATACAAAGGCAGACCGTCTGCATTCGATAGTGACCATTTCTCTTGGGTTTCATCTGTGAATACGAATTCTTGAACAGGCCAGCCTGCCCTGCAGCGCGTCAACTGATAGCGCGTAGATTCAGCAACAGCATCGACCAAGGAATCGCCCGTATGCACTTTGCTTAACAGAATGTCAATTGACGCCCTATCAAATGACTTGTTGTTGTAGAGGTCTTTCAATCCATTTAAGGCTGCCAGGTGCTTCAGTCTATCCGACTGCAATCCAGATTCGGTGCTCAACGCCTCTCCCAAACGTATCAAATCGCGGTCGACATTGACCGCCCTGATAATCGCGGCCTGCACGGGCGCCTTCTGTCCAACCAATATGTTTCGAGTAAACAACTTGAAACAACTCACAAATGCAGGATTATGTGCCTTTGGTGTCACAGACATAAAGTAGTTTTCATAAAAGACTTTCCGATTCATTCCGGAGAGCAGGTGCAACTCGCCCAACGCAAATCGTTTGTATGCACTGGTAAATTCCGAGTCGCTTGAATTTTCATTCATCTGCGTTATTGAATCTTCGAAATGAGTAACCCATCGGCTAAATCCCTTCTCAAGATTTTTATTCAGTGAGTCTGTACTGACAGATTTTGCGTACATATCAACCCCTTCCCTTTTGCTGCCGAGGTACTTGATGTATTCAGGAGCACCTCTATACTCATCGGCCGCAAAATCATAAAAGTGATTGCTGATGAAGGATGCATAGTCCGCATTGAATTTTCGTATAACCCAATTGACGTCTGATTCGGGGAGGTCAGTGAACTGAAGGCTTACTTCGGTATTGTCGAAACGCTTGTAATCGGCCTGCGATGACGGTGGGAAAACAACGGAGTAGGCATTTCCGGGCTGCACATACAGCGGAGCTTCTACGCGTTGAATGTGAATGTAGACACGGCGAGTAAATTCAGGATCAAATTGAATTGCAAAAGTGCCATTGTCATCCACATCGCACTGTCCAAGTAAAATTCTTTTCCCTGAAAACTCATCCTGAATTGCAATCACGGCGAGCTTTCGCCCCTCGTAACCTTTCGCCTCACCGCGCAAACTGCTAAGCTGCGCGAACAGATGAAAAGGCAAGCTCAGCAAGAAGAAAAAAATCAATCGATTACTCATAGACATTTACCCCCGTCGGTAAGAACTGCGAAACCTGACCTTTATTTTTGATAATCTCCCTAACAATGGTACTACTGAGGGAAACCCATTGCGTATCGGCTGCCAAGAAAACTGTTTCCACTTCAATAGACATCGCTTTATTCATGTGCGCGATGGACATTTCGTATTCAAAATCGACAGAGTTTCTGATGCCTCGCAGAATGAAATTCGCACGGTTCATCTTACAAAAATCGACCGTCAAACCTTGGAAGAATTCAACTCGCACGTTGGGCAGATCGGCAAAAGTGGCTGTGGCCCATTGACGACGGAGATTTTCAGAAAAAAGGTATGTTTTACTGGTATTGCTACCAATTGCAACGATTATTTCATCGAACATCGCAGCTGCGCGACGCACAATTTCTTCGTGTCCTTTGGTAATCGGATCGAACGAGCCCGGAAAGACAGCAACTCTTTTCATGTTTACAAACGTACAGGAAAAAAGCAATCAGTTTTCGAAGAAGCTGAAGGTTACGTTGCTGTACACCTTTTCCATTATGAATCCGGGTTGATCGGAGAGCTTTGTCCGTTTACCATGCTCCACAACCAATACACCTCCGGGCATTAGAATGCCGCTCTCGAGGATAATTCCGGGTAATTTAACGAGTCCGGGTATGTCGTATGGTGGATCTGCAAATATGAGATTGAACGTTTCGCTCACAGTTGGAATCCATTTGAACACATCCTGTTTTATAGCGTGGGCGTTGTGGGCTTCAAACTTTTTAAAATTCTCATTCATAAAGCGCACGTGAAGCGGCTGCAGATCGACCGCGAGCATTTGTTGCGCCCCGCGAGAAAAGCATTCCAGTGAGAAAGCACCGGTGCCGGCGAACAAATCGAGCACTTGGGCATTTTGCCAATGCACCCTGTTGTTGAGCACATTGAAAAGGCCTTCGCGAGCAAAGTCGGTGGTGGGACGTCCCTTAAAATTGCGAGGCACATCAATGGATCGCCCTTTCAATGACCCTGCTATTATGCGCATAAATAGTGGATTTGGGTGATGGCCGGCCCCTCCATGGAAGCATTGGCAGATAGTTGCTTTACTTCGTGTACATACCTAGCAAGCAACTCAGCAAGTTCATTTCCCGGGGTAACTTCCAGCAACTCGAGCAAACAGTTTTCCAAGTCAATTTGCAAGCGCATGGCAGCATTGGAAAGGTGGTAGAGCACGTCTTCAGGCGTTCTTGCCTCATGGGTTGCGAGCAGCAAGAGATTCTTTCCCTTTACAGCGGCCATCGTGACAGTGCCCGAGGAGTATGCAAGCAGAAACTCCTCACCGGGTCGTTGAACCTTTGCAACAGCAAGCTTCGTTAACAAAGCGCTCAATGGCAATACACGTGCATTTGGAAAACTACGCATCATATCCTGCTGCCACTCCGGTATTTCGTAAACTACCACAGCCTCCGCTTCGGGCAGCTCAAAAAACGCCGAAGGCAAGCCGGATATTCCATGCTGCATTTGCAAATAATCCGCATTCGATTCCGCATCAAACAACGACAAAGGCACCAAGGCATAAGCATCGGAGTCGAAGGTTACGGTGCATCTTCTAAACACACCCTCTATCCAGTTTCTTTGATAAATGAACTTATAGACCGACAAGTGCTCAGGCACCTCGGATTGAACATTCCAAAAACAGGTTGAAGCAGCGAAGTCGTAGAGAGCGGCATGCACATGATGCTCGCCTATATGCAGCGCCAAATGCAACTCAGGAGCTCTGTCGAGGAGCTCCTTGGGCATTTTCATGCGTGCGGCCAATTCCGGATCAAATGCTATCATGGCATACCATATTCGCTGCTAAACTACGCACAGAAAAACGGATGTCTTTTCTTTGCATCCTATATTCTACTCAACTTGAGCACGACCGTTGACAAATACATCGACCCTTCGCAGCTCGAGCGTGCGTTACTGAATGCGTTCGAGTTTGAGCCTACAGGCGGACAAAAGCGACTATTCCATGCGTTCTCTCGTTTTGCACTTAGCGACAAAGCCCGGTGCGCTTTGTTGTTGAGAGGGTATGCAGGAACGGGTAAAACCACCTGTGTAAGTGTTTTGGTGAATGTGATCGAACAGCTTGGCATTCGCTATGTGTTGCTGGCCCCAACCGGAAGGGCTGCGCGCGTGCTTGCGAATTACTCGGGCAGAAGTGCCGGCACCATACACCGCCACATTTATTACTCGAAGCAAATGCGCACCGGTGAGGGCGTGTTTGAGTTGAAGGAAAATGAACTCAGCGACACGCTGTTTATCGTGGATGAAGCCTCGATGATAGGGCATGCTAAAAATGAACCGTTCAATGACTTGTTGGATGATTTGATTAGTCATGTATACAGCGGTGATGGATGCAAGCTCATGCTCATAGGCGACACTGCTCAGCTTCCTCCTGTTGGCAGTTCGGAGAGTCCTGCATTGCAGATGGACACTTTAAAAAGTCAGTATTACCTGAATATCGCCGAAGTTGAGTTGAGCGAAGTAATTCGACAGCAAGAAGGATCCGGTATATTGGCCAACGCCACGGCGTTGAGAGAGTTAATTAACGGAAAGGAAACCAAGCTTCCCACGCTGGTAACCGCGAGTTTCAGCGATGTAAAGCGCATAGAAAGTGATCTGCAAGACTTTCTGGAGAATGCCTATTCGGCTTATGGGAAAGACGACATGATCGTCATTACCCGTAGCAACAAGCGAGCGAATCTTTTCAATCAACAAATCAGACAGCGCATTTTATGGCTTGAGGAGGAGATAAATGCAGGCGATCGAATGATGGTTTTGCAAAACAATTACTATTGGCTGAAGGCTGCAGAGTTTACCGCAGGCTTTATTGCAAATGGCGATACACTGGAAATCAAAAGAGTTTTGCGCTTTGAGGATCGGGAGCCCTTTCGATTTTGCAAGGCAATCGTGAAGATGCCCGACTACCCCGACATGCCAGAGTTTGAAACCATCCTGTTGTGCAATACCATTTGGGACAACTACGCATCGCTTCCACTTGAGCAGCGGCAGGCCCTTGCCCGTTTAATAGCAGAAGACTATCCCGACATAACGGATGGACGACTTTTAAAGAAGGCTGTCAAAAATGACCCGTACTACAATGCGCTTCAGGTAAAATTTTCCTATGCCATAACATGCCATAAAGCACAGGGTGGTCAATGGCCTTGTGTATTTGTGGACCAAGGTTACGTAACCGATGAAATGGCAGGTATTGAGCTGAACCGATGGTTTTATACAGCGTTTACCCGTGCCCAGGAGAAATTATTTCTGGTGGGGTTTGAAGATCAATTTTTTGAATCATGAGTGAAAACAGTGAAATAGAGGAAATAGAGGAAACCGAAAACCCAATGTGGAAGCGCTATTTTTTGCGCATTTCATACGATGGCACGAACTACCATGGATGGCAGCGGCAGCTCAATGGGAACACGATTCAGGAGGAAATTGAAGGAGCGCTGCGCAAACTGCTGCGACAGGAGAAGGTCATTACCATAGGATGTGGCCGCACCGATGCAGGTGTTCATGCGCGCGATTTCTACTTACACTTCAATGCAGAGAATCCGATTTTGAATAAAGAGGATATCTTGTTCAAGCTGAACCTTATGCTACCGAAAGACATTGGGCTTTTCGGAATGTGGCAGGTCGACTATCTCGCACATGCGCGGTTCAACGCAAATGAGCGCAGCTACGAATATCACCTCCACCAAAAACGCGACCCTTTCATAGAGCGATTTTCCACCTTTTACCCGTGGCCGTTGGATGTAGCCATGATGAATGAGGCGGCAGCCTTGCTCCTTAATTACCATGATTTTGCCGCCTTCTGCAAGTCGGGCGGAGGGCAAAAAACCACCCTTTGTGATTTGCGGCGAGCGCACTGGGTTCAGGACGACTACAAATTGGTCTTCCACATCACCGCCGATCGCTTCTTGCGCAACATGGTGAGAGCCGTAGTTGGGACCTTGCTCGAGGTTGGCCGCGGAAAGATGACATTGGAGCAATTCATCGCGATTGTTGAGGGAGGCAAACGAATACAGGCCGGTCAGAGCGCACCTCCTCAAGGTCTTCACCTCACTCAAATACGATATCCGGAAGAGAAAATTCGTGAAATGAACGATTGAGAGAAAGAAAGATGTATAACATTCTTTTCAAAATATGTTCGTCAATTTCTCGCATATTTGCGCTTCAACGTAAAAATTACCAATCATGTTAACCAGTTTTCTTATTGCTCTCAGCACTCTTTTCATTGCACCGACTCAGCCTGACACGACCCGCGCTGCGGAATGGAAAGTTATAGATCGTGGCGAATACAGCATCAGTCACCCGTCCGATTGGACAGTGGATGTAAGCGGCAACTCAGGTATGGACTTCATCATTTCCTCACCCTTCACCGATGAAGAAGACATCTACAACGATTTCGTGAATTTGACGATTCTGCAAATGACAGGGCTCAACAAAACGCTGGATAGTTATGTTCAGGAGGTTAGTAAAGACATTCCTTTCTTCTACCAGAAATCCATCATCACGAAAAATCAAAAGGAAAAGAAGGGCAACAAAGATTGTTACACGTTGACTTATGCCGGGCTTTTCAGCGAATTCCCATTGGCATTTCACCAATACATTTGGTTTGAGAACGATAAATCTTATACACTGACCTTTACTGCGGAGCAAAAATCATTCGAGCAGTGGAATGAAACAGCTTTGAAAATCATGGACAGCTTTACTTTTAAGAAATAACACTTGAGTAAAAGCAGCGGTAAGGCATTTGATTTTGCCATTTTTTTAAGACTCTACAAAAGAGGCAAGCCCTACAGGTTGCCTTTTTTTGTGACTCTTATTCTGGTCCTTGTTTTAGCAGCAGTAGTGTCGGTTAGGCCGGAACAGATGCGTACCATTTTGGATGTGGCCGTGCCCAACGGAGACAATGAGATGGTTGTGAAAGTAGGAATGGCGTTCATTGCAATGCTGGTCTTTGAAGCCATCATTCAATACATTCAAACGCAACTTGCGAATCGTGTGGCACAGTCGATCACCTTTGATTTACGTTCGGAGATTTATTCGCATGTTGTTAAGTTCAAATTGAGTTACTTCGACAAGACTCCGGTGGGCCAGGTCGTTACACGTGTTATTTCAGACGTTGATGGAATTGCAGATGTTTTTTCGGCAGGCATTCTAGACATTTTCAGAGATCTGCTGAAACTGTTTTTCATTATCGGATTCATGTTTTGGCTGGACTGGAAGATGACACTTATTGTTCTGATTCCCATACCCATTTTGTTCTATGCGACTCGGCTCTTTCAGCAAGCCGTTAAAAATTCATTCAACGATGTACGCGATCAGGTAGCGCGCATCAATGTGTTCATTCAGGAACATGTAAGCGGTATGCAAATCGTCCAGATTTTCAATCGCGAAACGCAAGAGAAACAACGATTTGAAACGATTAACCAGGAGCATCGCGATGCCCACATACGCGGCATTTGGGCCTACTCTATTTTCTTTCCCGTAGTGGAGTTGCTGAGTGCAGGCAGTGTTTCATTGATGATTTGGTGGGGCTTACGCGGTTCACTCAGTGGGGAAATGACACCTGGGATGTTGCTTGAGTTTTCGACGTTCATCACCATGATGTACCGCCCCATACGCCAGATGGCCGACAATTTCAATGTGTTGCAGATGGGGGTTGTGAATGCCGAGCGCGTATTCAAACTGCTCGACACCCTGGCTGCACAAGAAGACACGGGCACTATAGAAGCCACGCACTTGCAAGGCAAAATCTCATTTGAGCATGTAAACTTCGAGTATGTTGAAGGGCAGCCTGTACTGAAAGACATCAGCTTTGAGATTCCCTCGGGCAGCATGGTAGCCTTCGTAGGAGCCACCGGCGCAGGTAAGAGCAGTATTGCCGGACTCATCAATCGATACTATGACTTTCAGCAAGGCCACATTACCATCGATTCGACCGACATTCGGTCCTATCGCTTATCGTCGCTGAGAAAGCATGTAGCATTGGTATCACAGGATGTTTTCCTATTCAACGACACCATATTCAACAACATCACCCTTCGCGATGAAAGCATCAGCATGGAGGCGGCAATTGCGGCGAGCAAAGAAATTGGTGCCCACACATTTATTGAGCGCTTGCCCGGAGGGTACAATTACAATGTGCGTGAACGCGGCGGCATGCTCAGTGTTGGCCAACGCCAGCTCATTTCGTTTGTGCGGGCGTATGTTCGAAACCCTTCGATTCTCGTACTCGACGAAGCCACTTCGAGTGTGGATACCGAATCGGAACTTCTCATTCAACATGCAACAGAGCGCATCACGAGTAACAGAACGAGCATTGTGATAGCACATCGACTATCGACGGTGCAACGAGCTGATACTATCTATGTGGTCGACAAAGGCGTAATAGCCGAATCGGGCTCACACCAGGAGTTGCTTAAACAGGATGGCTTGTACCGCCGACTATTCGAATTGCAATTCCAATAGGGCCTTACATCTTCACGAACGGAATAGTGAGATCACCTTGTTCCGTGCGAATTCTCCACACATAATTTCCGTTTGACAGAGGCACGTCACCGATCACGACACGCTGAAGAGCCTGTGAAAATTGCTCTTCCATAAGGAGATAAACACTCTTTCCCTGCATATCGACAGCATCGATTCGAACTTTACCCGGCTTGCTGTTATAGAATGTAATGACCGAACCCGACTGCAGCGGGTTGGGATAGCAGCTTGGCTTTTGAGCCGCAGCATCCATTTCACCCGCAAAATTCACCGGCTGAAATCCCACAAAACGGACGGTATTGTTGCCCGAATTCGGAATGATGAGCGTGTCGATTTCCTCTGCGTATGCAATGTCAGCAGCATTATTAAGGCCTCCGGC
>Ga0114981_10002034_pt1 | contig 13182 bp, 10 predicted proteins | sample S_140806_MF_Meta_FD_87028 | JGI IMG/M metagenome (GOLD analysis project Ga0114981, IMG submission 87028) | Freshwater microbial communities from Lake Simoncouche, Canada to study carbon cycling - S_140806_MF_MetaG | ecosystem: Environmental > Aquatic > Freshwater > Lake | place: Lake...
GATTTGGCTCAATTTGAGATAGGGGTTTTCCCTTGTATCCAACAATAGCGTTTGTTACTGGATCAATAATTGGATCACCAAGAAGCGCAGCCTTTACTTCAGACAATTTTGCAATTGCTGGAGCATAGTGGTTTTTGTTAATCCCCGCCAAACGATTTGCTTCAGAGTCAATTGTTCTGAGTGTATTTGAAAGTTCCGCAGCCTGGACATCTGGCATTGCGGAGGAAACTCGACTTATGATTGAGTTTTTCTGACCAGTTAAACTGGCAAGATTTGCAGATCTAGTCTGGCCAAGCGATTTCATTACGTCATTTATGACATCTGAATCGGCAGAGGCTCCAAAGTGGGACAAAATATCAGAAACAGTAGCAACTCGATCTTCCTGCTGTTTTAGTCTTTGAGGCGCTGTTCCAAGCAAGGTTCCTTCTGTAAAATCTTGCTTTAGTTTTTGCCACCTTGTTTCTGGAGGAAACACATCAGAAGTCATCACTGATTTACCAGCGGCTTCTGCTTCAGCGACGGTTGTGGCAACCTGAGCCGGAGTCATTCCTGGCACCTTTGGCACAGAAGGAGCCAGACTACGGGATGCTCCAAGCCTTGCACCCGTCATGCCACCAGCGAGTCCTCCTACGAGCCCAGCAACAGTCTGTCCTGTTTCTCCAAAGCCGGCTGATTCTGCGCCAGATCTGGCCAACTCACCACCGGCTCCAGCACCCATACCAGCTACAACCTGCTGCCCAGGTCCTGCTGCCAATGCAACACCAATGCGCTTGGCGAGCGGAGAAGACAACTGCTGGAGCATTTTGCCCGCACCCACTCCACTAAGTGCGCTAACTCCTCCAGCAGAGATTGCTTCTATTAGCCTTTGCCCTTCAGAGCTGGAAATAGGAATTCCAAGCTGATCCATCAAATGAGACCAGGCTTCTGTGGGAGTCGTAAGTCGAGTCCCAAACAACTTATTAACTCCAGCAATTACTGGATCAGCAAGCATTGCCCCAGTAGCTAATGCCCCTGCACCAACCAATGCTGGCGCTCCAACTACTGTTGCTGCCGCAGCTCCAACACCCATCATAGCAAGGGTGGGCAATACTCCACGAATCACAGGGGCAGCATAATCAACTGCCTGCTTTGCCATGCCAGGTTCTGGCTGTTGTGCTTCTGGTTTTGGGCTGGCTTGTATTCTATCAATTTCTCCAAGCAAAGACTGAACATCAGCAACGGCTTGTGGGTCTCCGCCCTGTGCAGCAGCGTCAGCTTGTTTTAAGAGATCATAAAGCTCGTTGATGTCAGCCATAATTATTGCTGTTTGTAGCCAGTCTTTAAGCGGTTTCGGATTGCCTCAATATCAGCGGCTGGAGCAACTTGTCGTTGCGCCGGAGCAGCAGTCTGTGCTTGTGGATAACTAGATGGCAATGCTTCAGTTTGCTGCATGTGCTGAATGGGCTCAAACATTACCGCTCCCATTTGCTTTGCAATAGCCGGACTGGTTGGATTTACAACTTGCTGCTGAAGCTGGCCATTGTAACTATCAATATAACCGTTTACGCCATTAATTGCAGTTTCAAGAAAGCGTTTTGGATTTGCTTTTGCAACTCGATCTACCAAATCTTCAAGCATTTGCTTTTTCTCTCCAGAAGATTCAGCAGTTGAATACTTGTTAAACCAAATTGTTGGATTAAATGCACTCTTTCCAGCAAGCGCAGCAGTTTCTGAAGCGTTAAGCAAATCGCTGTAACGAATAAGCATTTCACTCAACTGAATTGCATCATTAGACAAAATTGAGTTAAGAGGCTTAATCAAGTTTGTTTTCATGTGACGAAGCGCAGCCTGTTCGTCTACAGCCATTAACTCTTTGGACTTTGCTACTGCTCCATTTACAAGGCTAATGCGCTCTCCAACCTTTCGTAGATCAGTCCAGTTTTTCTGTGCTTCTTTATACTGGGGAGTTTCATCAATTGGTTTTGGAAGCGGCAGATTTTCATCAATGCTATCCTTGATAATTTTTAACGCATTTTGGCCTTGAGGCGTTTCAATTCCGTACGTTTCTGAAACATGTCTTACTGCGTCATTGTACGTTTTAAGCCTAGTCTGCTGAATGACTTTTCTAGTAGCATCAAGCCGGTCAGCTTCGTAAGGAAGCGCAGCAATTTGATCCCTAATGGTCATTGGACGTTGTTGCCCAAATTGCTGCTGTGCTGCCATCTCTTGCGGCATTCCTGCCGGCGCAGGCATAGCACCTGGCTGTGCCTGCCTTGGCATGGACGCAGCCATCTCAGCCACGGCTGGAGGCACTGCAACTACCTTAGGAGGAGCCTGGCCCTCTACATAGTACTTTTGATAATCTTCACGAGTAGGAGCAGCATACTGGTCGTGTGGTAGGTATGGTCCCATAAGTGCTGCTGCGTTTTCCTGCAAGTACTGAGCGTATGGATCAAGCCCTGGGATGCTAGGCTGCTGATAGTCTTGTGCTGGAGTTTGCGCAGTATACTGTTGGGCCATGTAGCCTTCTTTGGCTGCCTGCATTCTGAGACGCTCTTGCTCTGCAAGGTAAGAAGTGTCAGGTCCAAGTGCCTGTAATCTTTTGCCAATATCTTCACGAATCCGCTGAGACTCTATTGCGTCTTTAAGAGAAAGCTGTCCGGCGTTCTGTTGCGCCATGTATTCCTCTTTGGCCTGTTGAGCCGCAAGGCGCATCGATTCCTGTCGCCTTTCAGGAGTTTCGTAAGGAGTTGTCCAGTTTTTGGCAACCTCAGAAAATCCATCAGGGCCGCGAACGGTCCGTGCTAAACGATCTCCGTACTGACCGATCTCGTCGTAAAGCCTGTCTAGGTAAGATTGATCGGCCATATTAGTAGTGGATGTCTTGCATCGGATTATCTATCTCAACGTACTTGTTAAGCCTACTGCTCCAAACTTCCATCTGTCCATTTGATCCAATTCGTGAAGCAGGTTGACCTTGCTGAGTCTGTGGCATTAATGCCCCAGGATTTCCTTGAGATGGATTTGCAGGAAGATCAGAAAAATTTGGACTAGCCTGAGGCTGACCCATCGGAGTCCCAAAAACTTGATCAAGCGTAGGCACGCCACCAAAAGTACTTCCAGGCATTGGCGGGGGCCGGCGTGCTCCAGCAGCAGCAATTCTGCTTCCAGCCATAATGTTTGAAACTTCTTCTCTGCCCTTTTGCTGCTGAGAAGCTGCAAGAAATTGCATTAACGCTGGAGCAAGTGCGTTCTTTTCTTTAACTGACATTGAAGTATCAGCAAATATCGACGCAATACTTTCTTTTTCAGCTTCATTAAGAGAATTACCAAACACATCCACCATTTTCTTTGTGGCATTGAACTTAGCCTGTTCCTGTTTGTGCTCATTGTATGCACCAGCAACAGAAGAGACAGCGCCTGCAATCCCCTTGCCCATGGCATCCATTCCGCGAACCTGTATTTCAGCGGCATTTTGCGCGGACTGAAGGTAGGCAGCAGTCGGAAACTGCATGTTTGACGGAGCAGCGGCCTGCCCAAATGTTTGATACGGAGTCATAAATTAAGCGGTAAGGTAGAGTTCAATCCTAGAGTCCATCCATTTGCGGATAATAGTTTTTAGCACAGGTTTGTTTTTAATGAAATCTGCAATTCTAGACCCGTACTTAATGTAAGCATTCCTAAACCAGCAAGGTGCTTCGTTTAGCAACCAGGCTTGAAAGATTCTCCACGTCCCAGTTTCTGTTCCGTAGACTTCTCGAGCAACCCAGCAAATAGCAACCGCAGCTGCCGATCCAGCTGCACCAATTATGCTGCCGGTCATTGCGCTTTGTCCTGCTGCTTTCGTGGCGTCTGAAGTCATTTGAGCCCCTTGAAGCGCAATATTACCCTGGTACGGCAAGAATGCAGACTGAAAAGCTAGCGGGCTTTCTGGCTGGAACAGCGTGTTTCCGGCAGCTTGTTGATTAGCAAGGCCCATTGACTGTGCCTGACCAACTGTTTGCTGCAAAATTGGTTGTTGGTAGTAAGCTTGAAGGATAGGAGCCTGAGCCTGTTGAAGCTGTCCCATTGCTCCCGCTCCGATCTGCGCCTGACCGGCTTGAATGGCGGTCCCAGACTGCAATCTTTGCTGCTGAGCTTGGCCGCGCTGAAGAGCCTGGTTAAACGCAGTCTGCTGTGCTCCAGCACTAAGCTGCTCCATTCCCATTGCCTGCTGGTAATTTTGGGCTTGAGCGCCTTGAGCAAGCTGTTGTTGCCCCATTGCTTGAGAATATTTCTGCTGTTGCACTTGTTGCGCAGCAGTCTCTCTAGCAGCAGCTTGGTCAAATGCTTGACCTTGCGCACCCATAAGCTGGGTGTATTGTTGCTGTTGCAAATTTGCTCCAGTAACGTCTTTGGCTTGGGCTTGAGAGAATCCAGCCTGCTGCGTCCCCATTGCCTGGGCATATTTTTGCGCTTGTGTTCCTTGGCCAAAAACATCTTGAGCCTGAGCCTGCCCGAAGCCAGCGGCTTGGGTTCCCATAGCTTGAGCATACTTTTGAGCTTGAAGCTGAGCTGCCATAGTATCTTTGGTGGTTGCCTGCTGAAACCCGGCTCCTTGCGTACCCATAGCTTGAGCGTACTGTTGAGCTTGAAGCTGAGCCGCCATAGTATCTTTGGTGGTTGCCTGCTGAAACCCGGCTCCTTGCGTACCCATAGCTTGAGCGTACTGTTGAGCCTGCAACTGCGCTCCAAGCGTGTTTTGAGCCTGAGCCTGACCAAAACCAGTGGCTTGTGTGCCCATCGCTTGAGCGTACTGTTGCTGCTGAAGCGCCTGCTGCATAGCAGTAATGTTTTGAGCCTGGCCAAATGAAGTGCTCTGAGTGCCCATAGCTTGAGCATATTTTTGAGCCTGCAACTGTTGAGCTGCCAGATCTTGGGCTTGAGCTTGAGTAAATCCGGCTTGTTGCGTATTGGTCAGTTGACCGTATTGTTGCGCTTGAAGCTGAGCGTTAAGCACATCTTTTGACTGTGCTTGCTCAAATCCAGCGGTCTGCGCACCAAGTGCCTGAGCGTATCGTTGTTGCTGAGCTGCTTGAGCAACGGCATCTAACGATGTGGCTTGCTGAAAGCCTGTTTGTTGCGCGCCCATAGTCTGTGCGTACTCTTGAGCTTGTTGCTGCTGAGCCAAAACGTCTCGTGCCTGTGCTTGGCCAAATGCTTGACCTTGCGCTCCAAGTCCATATTCAAGACCCGCCTGTTGCCGCTGCAAAGATTGAGCAAGTGCCGGCTGGTAGATTCCTTGAATCCCAGCAGCAGCATTTGCAGCCGTTCCAAGCCGTTGCTGAAAGCGTTGATTAGAAAGATCAGCGCGGTTTAAAACTTCTGCCGCTACTGACTGGCCGCCGAGCGCAGTTCCACGAGCAGCATAACCAGCCCTAGCTGCCTGTTGTGACATCCGTTCTTCCTCTGAAGTCAATCCTCGACCTGCCGCCATTTCTTGCTGAGCTACTTGAGCAAGGTTTTGAGCATAGCCCTGCATTCCAGGCATTGCAGAAATGTATTGATTAACAGCAGATTGATCTATGTTTTCAAGACCAGATTGAAGTTGAGGGCCATAAATGCTTGCAAGATTCTGTGCGCTTGGAACTGCACTAACGGTACCTGCTGCTTGTGCCGCAGTTTGAAGGCTTCTTGCAGTTTCTCCGGCTGGCACATTACCAACTCCTTGTAGAGCTGCATCAACATTCTGCATTCCGGCTACGTTTTGAGCTGTTGGAGTCGATCCTGCCAAAGCGCCTGCTTGCGCAGCAGTCTGCGCTGTTGCCATTCTTGCTGCTGTAGGTACAGCTCCCGCTGTTGCTGCGGCATTTTTGGCAGAAGTAACTCCTATCATTCTTGCCGCTGTGGGTACATTTCCAGAAGAGCCGGCAGCTTGAGCAGCAGTCTGAAGGTTTCTATAATCTTCAAGCGCAGGAACATTTCCAGCTAAAGCAGCCGCTTGGGAGGCAGTTTGCGCGCCCATAACATTCCTTGCTGTAGGAACATTTCCAACTAAAGCAGCCGCTTGGCCGGCAGTCTGCGCGCCCATAACATTCCTCGCTGTGGGAACATTGCCAGCTAAAGCAGCAGCCTTGCTACTCGTCTGCGCGTTTTGCATCCCAACTCCTCCTGGAACTTGACCAGCAGAAGCAGCAGCATTTGCAGCCTGCTGCGCTAGGTTCATGTTGTTCATTCCAGGAACATTCCCAGCCAACCCGGCAATCTGTTGCGCATTTCCAACTTGGTTGAGGTATCCGGCGGATGTTGGAGTTCCAGCAATTTGAGCTAAATTTGCAGCTTGATACGGAGCCACGTTGCCAACAAAGCTACCAGCTTGAGCCTGCTGAAGAGCTGTTGGCGTGCTGGACCCATATGGGTTCATTACGGAGCTTTCATAGTCCGTCAATTGCGGGGCCACATTAGCCCTGTTCATTGCATTTTGAGCTAACTGACCGGTGCTTGCCAAAGATTCAGCGTATCCAGGTGTTAGCGCGTTAAATGCCTTTTGGTATTGCGGAAGTGTGGTTTGAAGCTGTTGAAGCTGGTTGCCTCGAAGCTGGTTTTGATAAGCTGCTTCAATTGTACCAGATTGAGAATATAGCTTTGCCATCAAGTCCATCTGCGCTTGCGCAGTTGAAGCCTGAGACTGTTTTTGCAGATCCAACCATTGCGGCTGGTAAAGTTGATTTGCCGCTAAAAGCTGCGGCTCAATTGCAAGCTGAGCGTTAAACGCTTTTAGTAGCGTGTCGTCATAAGTAGGAGCCGCTGTTCCAGCTGCAACTGCTACTGGACCAGATTTGCTGCCTGTATTTGTGTTTTTGCCAGAAACATTTAAAGGATCAAGCGTATTAGCAATGCTTGGATTTTTATTTAATCCTCCAACTCCAACTGGATCAATAATTGGTTTAACTTCATTTGGAACTGCATCTTTAATTTCATTTGGAACAATTGGATTAATAACGTCTGCTATTGCGCTATTTATTCCAAATGGATCTGCTACAAAGTTTAAAAATCCCATAATTTTACTCCTGTGAAATCATTTGGCGATCAGTGGATATTCCGCTGACCTCTACCGTTTTAATTGAAGGCGTTCCTGCCACAATAGAAATTTCAATATCAACGCATGATCCCCTGGATGCAATCCTTGGACGCAGCGTGCTGTCTGGACCGCCAGTAAACGTGTAATCCATGATCATTTCGCGTGTATCTGGATCGTGTACGTTAGTGTAAATCTGAATCTGATCTCCAGCAGAATTATTTGTTTGAACCTGCGCTCTAGTAAACCTTTTTTCACTTAACGTGTCAAACGTGTACTGACGAGTCCTTATTGTTGCCGTGATATACTGAGGAATTGGATCAAGGCTTGAGTTTAAATTAAAAAAGTCATATCCAACCTCTTCGTCCATTAGCACTATTCCAGAGGCATCTTTATTTAAGTTTGTTCCTCCTGTGCCCAGCCAAATGCGGCACCCAGCAAACAGCCGGCGTTGATTGCCATATGATTGAATAAAAAACTCATCAATCGGCATTTTTTCTGGATATGAATCTAACGATTCCCACTGCTGGTTAAGCGTGTTGTACACCAAAACCTTATTGTTTTGAGTAGTTGCATCCAAGGGATTGCTCGACGGATTAATCGGAACGCTGATGTAAAATCTGTTGGCATAATAGCCAGCACAAGCTTTGTCTGCAATCTGGTAGTTTAGCTTGTCAAAAATGTCAGCAATCGGCTCGCTAAGTGGCAGCGTCTGTCCAATCAATTTTAGATCGAGCTGCGGAGTAAGCATGTGCACGCCCTTTCCAGACAGGAAGAAAACGTACTGGCCGGCGTTTACAATGCTTCTGCGACTAAGGCAGCCAACCTCGCTTGTGACCACAGTAATGCTGCTATTTGCTCCAGGAGGAGTGCCGGTTACATAAATTGTCGGCTCAATGTAAGCAACATAAATTGCCCTTTTCATAAAAATCAATATCTGATTTTCAATCCAAGGAAGAATGCCAATTATGCTATCTCCGCTTCCAACATTAATGTTAAAATTGTTAAGCGTAAGATCAACTGTGTCACTTAAAATATCAGATACAGCAAGTTCGTGTGGGCTTATTTTGCACACAATTCTGTTTTGATAATAAATACCAAAGTCAGCAGGAGGCAAATTGGCAGCATTTCCGCTTGTTGATATTTGATTAATTGGCTGAACAGCGTTGCTTCCATTGTATTCCCAAACAAGCGGAGATCTTGCTTCAAGCACTGTCATTCCCGTTGTGCCAGTGCTGTTTGCGGGAATGTTTGACCCAGTGTTGTTGTAGTAGTAAAATTGCAACACTCCAAGTGGTAGCGTGTTTTCTGGAAACTGTATTTGGTACGTCCCGTTAAAATGCGGTTCGTGAGTTGACTGTATGATAAACTCTCTATGTGGAATGTTGTCAGCTAATATTAGTGACATTGTTCCACTTGAAGAAGTTGAGTCTAAATTTGCAAAAGTTACAGAGGTTAAACCTGCTGTTAAAATTTGAACAGTTTGACTGTTAAAAACAGTGGCAGTTGACCCGGCAATAGTTATGTAGTCGTTAGCAACAAGTCCGTGCCCCATTGGCATGGTTACCGTCACAATTGTTGACGTTCTTGTAAAAGCCCTAGACGAAAACTGCTGAGACAGAGGAAAGTTCTCTACGGTAAAAGTGCCCCAGGTTCCGTTTGGAATTGCGCTGTTCCTAAAGGTTACGGGAACAATTGAGTTAGTTGCTGCTCCCCTAAAAATGTACAACTTGTCAAGAGCTTGCAAGATCTGAACATTTGATCCAAGCGGAATAAACGGAAAAGCATTTGGATCAGGAGTCGGGCCGCCGCTTCCCGTAAAACGATATTGGTTAAACGGAGTCCCGTCTTGATAGAACAAAATCAACGAGGAGTTCCCAACGGCAACAAGAAACTCGTAACCGTCAGACATTCGGACGTATGTTCCGACCGTTGTGTACTCTTTCTCTAAGTCACCAATAACATTGACCGACTGTGTTAGCCTTAAAGCTCCAAGCCGGGGCGCACCGGTGCCACGCTGCAGCCTCATGTTTGAGGAAGCTTGCAGTATCTTTTCAGGAATGTTGGATGGATCTAACCGGCTTGCAAAGCCAATGAACCAGTTGTCTCCATCCTTAATTGCCTGGGGCAGTGTGTCGTTAGTCGCCATTGACGATTAGCCGGTCAATTTTTTCCATAACACGCTGCAAATCGTTTTTAATGTCTACAAGAGCCTGCATTTTAATGCCTTCATCTGCTGACTCTTCCGTGTCATCTTGTTCGCCGTATCCACACTCCGGACAAGTTCCATTAGACTTCATGTCACAGCCGCAATCAGGACAGTAGTCTTTGCTGCCTCCGCCCATTAAAGACCCAAGTGCGATAGTTAGCTTGCTCATACGATGTATTCTTTAAGATGTTTAAGCCGATTACTCCAGCCATTACTGAAATCCTTTTGAGTTGAATCTAATTGCGCCAGTAGCTTATAAAAGCCATCACGTTGCTCAATGATGTTGTTACAGATGGCTTCGACTCCAACGTCATTTAATTTGTTCTGCAATTCCTTGATTGTGTTTGGGCCAACTGCACCATCATCCTTAGCTCCTACAGCTCGTTGAAGGAACTTGCCGGCCTGGCCAACGCCAGTGTTTACGCACCCATCAAAGTGAACCGCACACAGAGGCCAAGGCAGCTTGTAGCACTTTCCCTGAACCCAGTACTGGTTGTAGTAGATGTCTTCAACCTCGTCGTCAGAAATCTCCTTTACAGAACGCCGGTCTTCTTGGCGGTTGTCACGATATTCATCGTACTCCTTTTGGATGATGCCTTTGTTGGTCTTTCCTCCACGGTCGTTCTTGTCGTTACTGAAGCCACCTTCAGCATCAAGAACAAACTGCAAAGACCTCTCAAAGTTAGGATTAGCTGGAAAGATGTTCATTGCGGGCAACGTCAATAAGTCCAAAGATTCCAATAATTGCCGTGGTAATAGCGCCACCAACACCCGTTGAATAAATTCCAGCAGCGGCGCCAAGTTTAGCAATTCCAAGCCAAGTTGAAGGCTGACGTAAGTAGTCTTTAAAGATGCTCATTTTTGATCAGTGTGTTGAATTAACCGTTCCCAAAGTGCTTTTCTATCAGTTTCGCACTCCTTGATTTTGCCGTACAAATACCAAACCGCAACAATTGTGAATGCCATAGACAAGCCCTGTCCAGCGGCCTGCTCAAGAACATGGTTGATAAATGGTTCCATAAATTAGAAATAAGTTGTAACAACTACAATGCCGTCTGCTCCATTGCCACCAGCACCAGAATTGCCAACGCTATCGAGCCCTGCTCCGCCCCCGCCGCCTGCTCCGCCATAAGTCCCGCCATTGCCTCCATTTCCGGCGTTGCCAGTGACGCTTGACCCGCCGCCTGCGCCTGCGCTGCCACTAGCAGCAAAACCTACTGTGACGCTTGGCGCTGATCCACCGTTGCCTCCAATTGTTCCGCCTGTGGCAGTGCCGCCACTAAACCAACTGCCAAGAGCAGTTCCTCCCGCGCTCCCTGTAAATCCAACCGTTGCAGCAGCAGGAAGCCCTCCTCCTGCGCCTCCTCCTGCGCCTGAAACATTTGCATTTGAGCCAGCAGTAAGTGTCCCTGCCCCTGCGCCGCCCGCTGATCCGTTGCCCCCCTGAAACATGGCGCGGGAACTTGAACCTGCCCCAGCAGGGCCGCTTGCGTTTGTTGCAGCCCCAGCGCCACCGCCACCCGTTACTTGTATCCAAGCTCCAAAGGAAGAATTTCCTCCAGTAACCCCGATGTTTCCGTTTGTGCTATTAGCAGTTACAGAAGCACCGCCGGTCCCTCCAATGCCAACGGTTACAGCTTCTGTTGCGCCAAGCAGAGCGGCAGAAATGTTCCGCATAGAATACGATCCGCCTCCCCCTCCCCCTCCCCCAGACGCCTGTGCGGCAACGCCAGCCTTGCGGCCAGATCCGCCACCGCCACCAGCAGAGATAACTACTACATCAACAGCCACTGCTCCAGCAGGCTTAGTCCAAGTGCCGCTTGACGTAAATATCTGCACATCAGTGGGCGTTGAACTGCCACCAGCAGCCGCAATTGTAATTGCGCCAGGAGCGTTTGTGATAGTCACGTTTGCGCCGGCTGTCAGCGTAGCTTTACTTAGCGTGTTGCCGGTGCTGTTCCCAATAAGAAGCTGGCCATCCGTGTAGGAAGTCTGACCGGAACCTCCATTGGCAACAGCTACAGTCCCAGTGACGTTAGCCGCAGTGCCGGTAGTGTTCTGGTTGAGGATAGGCACATCACCAGCCTGAATAGCAGACATGGACACGTTAGTTCCATTTCCGCGCAAGAACTGAGCCGATGTTGTTGCTCCAGCAATAGCGTTTAATGCTCCCTGTTGCGTAGTTGCTCCAGTTCCGCCATTTACCAAGGCAACCGTGCCGGTCACATTAGCGGCTGTTCCAGTAGTATTCTGGTTAAGAGCAGGAACATCAGAGGCCTGAATCGCAGACATCGTGATGTTGGTGCCATTTCCTCTTAAGAATTGCGCAGATGTCACAGCACCGGCCAAAGCGTTGATAGCGGCCTGCTGTGTAGTCTGTCCCGTGCCACCATTAACAATAGCCACAGTACCAGTTACGTTTGACGCAGTGCCAGTCGTATTCTGGTTTAATGTTGGCACATCGGATGCCTGAATAGCAGACATCACAACATTGGTTCCGTTGCCTCTGAGAAACTGAGCGGATGTTGTTGCTCCAGCTAGTGCGTTAATAGCGGCCTGTTGAGTAGCTGCTCCAGTTCCTCCACGATTAATTGCAACAGCATTCGCATTCCACGTTGCGCTGGTAATTGAGCCCGCGTAGTCAAGCGTGTTAGTGCTCCACGTCACGTTTGACGGAGCTTGTTCATGCCTCTCCCAGGACCCTGCTGCCGTTGCATTAGACAGCAATGACACTGCCGTAAAGCCACCAGAAGGAATGGACGCAACAAGAGTGTTGGAGTTGTTGTTTACAGAGATTGCGCCACTGCTCTGATTGTTGTTGAACAGGTAAATAACGCCATTTTGAAGCGTGGTGGCATCAGGAAGCTTGATGACTTGACCACCAGAGCCGGTAACCAAATAGCTGGGAGTAGAAGCTACCGTTAAGACAATCTGCACTCCAGATGCAGCAACAGACGTAAACCCTTCAATTGTAGAGTTTACAGCAATGTTTTGATTGGCATCGCGCAACACAACAGAGTTTGCTCCTGTAGAAACAGTTACGCCTGTTCCTCCATTAGCTACAGGCAATGTGCCGCTTGGTGCATTAACAAGACTGCGTGCAGCCTGTTTTGTAACGCCAGACTGGTTAATGACAACAACGTCAAGATCATTGACGGTTGTTGCTACGGGAAGTTCGGAAATCTTGATGTTCGCCATAATTAGATCAGTTCAACCCAATTTAAAGTTGGCTCGTCCCAAATATATCTTTTGCCATCTTCAGGCATAGTTACGGGAGCTTTCCATAGCCAATCTGGAGCAGATATTGTCCACGAAGAAAACGGTTTAGGCGGATAAAATACATCGTTCTGAGAATCGTAGACGTATCCGATTCCCGCATAATTTCCACGAAACGCCACGCCCCCATCTGGCTGCCCATCGGCGCCGTAGTGGATGCCTCCCTGCGTGTTGTAACTGGTTTGCAGCCAAGTTCCCGGGGAATCATCGACAAACGTTTCAAAAAACTCAGGCTCAGCGACAATCACTTTTACAACCGAGCCGTCAACAATTTTTGCATAATGTCCCATAAATTAATTGGTGATAAAATTCCCCGAAGTTGTAAACGTGTGATAAGTGTATCCACCAACACTTGTTATTGTTCCGCCAGTCGCTATTTGAGATCCAGAGTAACGGATAATTACAATGCCTGACCCGCCGTTTCCTCCAGCGCCAGACCCACTTCCGCCGCCGCCGCCACCAGTATTTGCTGTACCATTGCCGCCTTTAGCTCCCGATCCTGCCGTTCCAAGCCCTCCCCCTCCTGCTCCTCCGCTTCCAACTCCACCAGAGCCGCACGCTCCCCCCCCTCCTGCATAAGTTGTTCCGTTTACCCATGCTATTCCTGCCCCACCTGTGCCTCCAAGAGTAGTTACTGGAGTTTGTCCCACAGCATTAGCCC
>Ga0114981_10002040_pt1 | contig 13141 bp, 17 predicted proteins | sample S_140806_MF_Meta_FD_87028 | JGI IMG/M metagenome (GOLD analysis project Ga0114981, IMG submission 87028) | Freshwater microbial communities from Lake Simoncouche, Canada to study carbon cycling - S_140806_MF_MetaG | ecosystem: Environmental > Aquatic > Freshwater > Lake | place: Lake...
CAGGGGTTCAGGGCTGGTTTCTGCATCGCCTCGGCTGCTTCCCGGTCAACCAGGGCCACCCAGGCACCGCCAGCTTGAGACTGGCCCTTGACTTGCTGGGCAAGGGTGAACAGGTGGTGGTCTTTCCGGAGGGTCGGATTCAACGACGGGACGGCCCAATCACCCTGCAACAGGGACTGGCCCGTCTGGCCCAGATGGCCCGCACCCAGGGATGGGAGGTTCCCATTGTGCCAATTGGTATCGCCTATGCCAAGGAGGTGCCCCAAGCTGGAGAGCAGGCGGCTGTCTGGGTGGGAGCCCCCCTCAGGGCCGAGGGGCAGGGTCGTCAGGGGGCCCGTGATTTCACCGCAGCCCTTGCCTTGGCCATGCGGTCGGCCGAGCAAGCGGCCAGGACCCTGGTAGGTCGGCCCATGGACCCCCCGTAAAGTTCAGCCCCGTCGAGCAAGCCCCTTGATCAGCCACTCTGTCGCCCCCCGGATGATTGGGGCCTGCGGCCGTGCCGCGGCGATTCTGGCCCTGGTGGTGACCCTGGTCCAGCCCAATCTCGTCCACGCCCAGGAGGACCGCCGACCGATGGTGGCCGGCGTGTTCGATGCCAACGCCGTCCGCGCCCTGATCGCCCGGGGGGACACCGCCGCCGCCGCCGGCAACCTCCAGGAAGCCCGCCGTCTGTACGACCAAGCCCGTGACGCCGCCAAGCGTCTGTTGATTTTTTATCGGGATCTGAGCGGGGCGTTCCGGGGACTCGACGCCCGCATCCCCCGCGAAATGGATGACAAGGGCCGCCAGACCCTGGATGTGCTGGTGGAGGCAAACATGCGCTTGGCAGGCCTGTTTCGGCGCCAGGGCCAACCGGAGGTGGCGGTGCCCCTGCTGGTAGAGGTGATCACCACCATGACCCCCTCCAGCGAAGCGGGCCGGAAGGCCTATCAGCAGCTTCGTGAGATGGGTTTTGTCACCACTCCTTACAACGTTCCCACCTCAGGCAACTGAGCCCCGGGAATCCTGGACCGCTAGGCCAAGCTTTGATTTGCGCCGTCTGCAGCCCTAGCTTCTAGATTCCATCAGACCCATTCAGTCCCACCATGGTGCATCCGGATCAGGTGAAGGATGCCATTCGCCATGCCCTTCCCGATGCCGCCGTTGAGGTGGAGGACCTCACCGGAGGCGGCGACCACTTCCAAGTGAAGGTGGTCAGCGGAGCCTTTGCGGGTCTTAACCGCATTCGCCAGCATCAACTGGTGTTCAACGCCTTGAAGGGCGAACTGGCCAGCGAGGCCATCCATGCCCTCGCTCTGCAGACCGCCCTGCCCCCAACCCCCCTCGCCCACTGACCCCCGACCCAGAAAAGCCATGGAAGACCATGTCAAGCAACGCATCGAAGAGCTGATTGCCAGCAGCCCGGTGTTCGTATTCATGAAAGGCAACAAATTGATGCCCCAGTGCGGCTTTTCCAACAACGTCGTCCAAATCCTGCACTCCCTTGGGGTGCCGTTTGAAACATTTGATGTGCTCGCCGATGGTGAAATCCGTAATGGCATCAAGGAATATTCAGAATGGCCCACCATTCCCCAGGTCTATGTGAAGGGTGAATTCATCGGTGGCTCTGACATCTTGATCGAGATGTATAACAGCGGCGAGCTACGCGAAAACCTCACCGTCGCCTTGGCGTCCTGACCGGCTTGCCAAGCCGCGCAAGCGATGGGCCGGGCGGATTTCCGTCTGGCTTTTGGCTTGGCTTGGCTTGGCAGGACAACGCAAGTAATGGGTCGGGCAGAATTTCGTCTGTCCATCCAGCTCCAGGCATAGCTTGGGAATCCAAGCCGTTTTCATTGCAACCGCCTCAGTGGCGTCCGCTTTCAAAAAGCGTGCGAGGATTGCCATCGGAACTGACAAAGGCCGAGGGATCCAGGATCCAGCGTTCAATCAACTCCTCCAGCCGCCGCTGGGACTGGTGATCAAGCACCGATGTCCGGCGCAGGGCATGGAGGTAGCCGTCGGCATAAAGCCTGAGCTCCGATGGGCTGTGGTACCTGTCAGCCAGGCTCTGGAGCGCATCGCAGAGGGATTGGAACTGCCGGATGGCGTCGGGATGTTGCAGCGCGGTCATGACATGGGCAAGCCCTTGCTCCTATTCTGCTACCTCAAGGGCGTGGTCGCGAATTTGTCCAATAGCGCAAAGAAGCGGGGGGACGGTTTGAAAGGCATCGCTTGATACTCAAAGGTCAGGTTTATTTCCGCTAATATTAAGCTGATTTACTTTGAACCAGGAGCTGCCAACCCCTGCCATGGCTGAGCCGAATGCTAATGACAACGGCGGCCATCCCAAGCGGGTGTTGGTGGTCGATCCCCACGCCACTTTGCGGACAGTTCTTGCCCAACGCCTTCGCCAAGATGGCCACATGGCGGCAGCTGTAGCCACAGCTGTCGAAGCGATTGAACTCTGCCAAGAACTCTCCCCCGACCTGTTGGTGAGCGCCGAGCTGCTGGAGGAAACCTCGGCCCTGAGGCTGGCCGCCCAATTGCATTGCCCCGTGATGGTGCTCACGGCCCGATCCGGATCAGAACCGATTGTTTCCCTGCTGGATGCGGGAGCGGATGATGTTTTGCGCAAACCGTTTGGCCTGGAGGAACTGGCCGCCCGCTGCCGCACGCTTCTGCGACGCAGTGGCATTGGTTTGCAGGAGCGGGTTTGTGTTGGCCCCCTGGAAGTGCACCTGTTGCTGAGACAGGTAACCCTGCGGGACCAGCCTGTGGAACTTAGCCCGAGGGAATTTGCCCTGCTATGCGCTTTGCTGATGCCCCCTGGCGTGGTGCGCACCCGCCAAGAGTTGCTGCGTATGGCCTGGCCTCCCTTCAGTGGCGGCCCCCGTTCGGTCGATACCCAGGTGCTCACCCTGCGACGCAAGCTTGAGCAGGCCGGATTGGGAGAAGGGGGTGGCATCGAAACGATGCGCCAACAGGGTTATCGCTTTAGCCTCGACACCATCCCTGATCCAACAGACATGCCCCCTAACGTTCAGATCTCCTTGGCGCCGGCCTTAGCTGGTCAAGCCGATCCTCCTCCGCTCCGTTACTAGGGAATGACAGGGTGAGGTATGCCAAGCAAAGCTAGGCTTTCAAATATCAGCAACAACCCACTGAACACGGCCAATAATTGATAAGTCCAAGGGGGCGTCAATCGCTGTACGTCCCTTACATCCAAGCCAGTGGCCGACGAGAACCGGGCCAGAAAGTCTTCAAAATGGGCGATACGCTGGGGTAAAAGCCAGGACTTAGTATTGCCAGCGGCATCCGGGGACGTTCGCACATAGAACACCCTGCCCCCTTGGCTAGTGGCAACAGAATTGAGGGCTTGAATGTCTCCCCAGGCAAGACTCCAGCCTCGACGCAGAAGCCAACGGCACCAAGCAGGGTGACCGACCCGAATTCCAGTGTCAGCGATTTCTACCTGCTCGCTGGTAGCCGCCAGCACCAGCAAGAAGCCAAGCAACACGGCAGTACCAACTGGCCACCGCCAGTGGATTGGGGCCAGCAGGGGTAAAGGCAACACCAAGGCTCCATAGAGGCCCAGCAGGCCGTAACGAATCAGGGGTGCCATCGGGTAACGATGCACACCAGCGGCGGACTGCATCTCCTTCATCGGTCCTGATCAGAACCTGGGAGAGGTTCGATCTCGGCAGCTGGTTGATAGAGGCCGCCAAACACCTCCTGCTCACGACCCTTCCAGAACGGCCCCAGACGCATCAGATCGGCATGGGCATCTGCAAGCGTCGCCACAAAGTCTTCGGGCGTCATGGAATCGCGCTGCTCCTTAATCTTTACCAGGCGTAAAAGATGCCACATCCAGGGCTTACCCAGCTGGCCTCGGGCCTCCAGATACTTGGCCAGATCGGCGGAGCTGGGCAACGGAGCTGCACTCATGGGCTGGATTTCCTCGGGATCCAGGCTATGGAGCCAGGGGCTTGGTCGTGGCCAGGGTGGCGAACAGATCAGGGCGGAGATCCTCCAGATAGCTGGTCCCCAGCGGATGGGTCGGGCCGTACTCATCTAGGAGGCAGTCGGCAACGAGGAGGGTGGGCTCCGATCTGGCGGCACAAAGGACATCTCCGTGGGGACCGCAGATGATGCTGTTGCCCAGGTAGGAGGCCACCACGCTGCCGTGGACTGATTCCTCACCACAACGGTTGGCATAGGCCACAAAACAATGGTTTTGGAAAGCATGGGCCGGAATCAAGGTGCGGGAGACATCGGGGTAGGGGCGGTCTGTGCGTTCACCATTGCTGAGCTGGGCCCAGGCATCAGCTGCGGTGGGAATCACCAGAAGTTTGGCCCCTCGTAAGCTCAAAAGGCGGCTGAGTTCCGGGAATTCGGCTTCATAACAATTCAACAATCCCACGGGCACACCGTGGACCTGCTGTACGGTCCAAGCTGGTCCCTCCTCAGGCTGGAGGTAACCGGGGGTCCAACAACGTTTTTCGTCAGGGCCCCACAGATGGGTTTTGCGGTAATTACGCAACAGAGAGCCATCGGCACCGAACAGGGCAATGGCGTCATAAAAACGTTCGACGCCGCCGACTATGGCCCGTTCCGGATAGGGACAGCAGACCGCCAAACCATGGCGACGAGCGGCGGCGGCCACCCTGGCCAGGCTGGAACCGTCCACAGACTCGGCCAAGCTGCTGACCGCATCTGGGGTGAGCAGATAGCCGCTGAGATAGAGCTCGGGGAACACAAGCAGCTGAACTGCCTGGGCCGCCGCAAGGCCACAGACAGCTTCCAGGCGGGCAAGGTTATCGAGAACTGCCGCTTCACTGCCCGCCTGGCCAGGACTTTGCCAGAGGGCCAGGCGAATTCCCAAGCCTGGCTCGGGGGGAGCGGCACGCAGAAAGGCTTGGATGCGATATTGCAACTTCACGCAGAAATTGGCATGCATGAACAGGGCAGATAGCAGCCGATCGCCACTAACTCGACGATACTATAGATTCAAATCCAACCGGACCATGGTAGCTCAAAACCGATCCAAACACATTGGCGTCCATAGCGGACTGAGCAATAAACTGAGCACTATAAATTTGCCCATGGAAATACTACGCCACGAGCTTGCAGATCATGGTGTTGATGCCGAATTAGCCTACGATATTATTCATGAGCATTTAATGCTTGACGGCAATTCAAGGCTCAACTTAGCAACTTTTGTCAGCACATGGATGGAGCCTCAGGCAAGGCGCCTAATGGAAGAATGCGCCGATAAAAATATGATTGATAAAGATGAGTACCCCCAGACAGCCGAAATTGAAGAACGCTGCCTCAAGATCCTTGCCAACCTCTGGCACGCTCCCGATCCCGATGCGGCCATCGGTACATCCACCACGGGCTCAAGTGAAGCCTGCATGCTGGCTGGGCTGGTCATGCGTTGGCATTGGCGCCGGCAGCGACGATCCCAAGGCAAAGACACGAATCGACCTAATCTGGTCATGGGTACGAATAGCCAGATTTGCTGGGAGAAATTCTGTGTGTATTTCGATGTTGAACCTCGACTCGTGCCGATCAAACCCGATCGACTCCAATTGAGTGCCAGCGAAGCAGTTGCCCTATGCGATGAAAATACGATCGGTGTCATCGGCATACTTGGCAGTAATTTTGATGGCAGTTACGAACCGATTGAAGAGCTTCAGCAACGGCTGGATGGTCTCCAAGAGCACAGTGGCCTCAACATTCCAATCCATGTTGATGGAGCCTCCGGCGCCTTTGTGGCTCCCTTTAACTCACCACAATTAATCTGGGATTTTCAGCTCGAAAGAGTGGTTTCGATCAATTGCAGTGGCCATAAATATGGCGGAGTTTTACCAGGGGTTGGCTGGATATTGTGGCGTAACAGCGAACAACTTCCAGAAGAGTTGCGTTTTAATGTAAATTATCTAGGCGGTAATATGCCCACAATCGGTCTCAACTTTTCACGGCCAGGCGCCCAAGTGATCGGCCAATATTTCAACTTTCTCCATCTCGGCCGTCAGGGATTCAAGCACCGCATGGCCACGCTTGAGTTGATCGCCTGCCACCTGGCCGATGGCATCAACAGGCTCAAGCCCTTGACCCTGCTAAGCCACCCCCGCGGTCAGTTGCCGGTCTTTATCGCCAGCCTGGATTCCAGTGTTAGCAACTGGACCGTTTTTGATCTCTCCGACAAGTTGCGGGAAAGAGGCTGGATGGTACCGGCTTACAGCATGCCGGCCGACTGTGAACAGCTGACGGTTCTGCGATTTGTGATTCGCTCTGGCTTCAGTCGCGACATGGCCGACCAGTTACTGGCCGACATTGAGCGTGCCGTCGAGTGGTTTGAAAGTCTCACGGCGCCAATGCCCAGGCCGATCGAGGCCAGCCCAGGGTTTCATCACTAAGGCTGGGCAAGGGACAAGAACGGGGGATGTCTAATCCGGCAGGGCCCAGGGATTCAAACCCAAATCGGCACCAAGTCGATGGGCACAGGCGAAGCCGCTGAAGGCGACGGCATTGAGTCCCTGGCCAGGAAAACAAGAATCGCCAACGCAATACAAGCCCTCGATACCCGTCCGGTTGAAGGGCATCGGCAGCAAGCCAGGCAAGCGCAGGGCGGGAATGGGCCCATAGCTACCGGCGAAACGCCCTAGGAAACGGCGGTGGCTGCGGGGTGTGCCCACCTCCTGATGCGTGATGGCTGCCCCAAGCCCAGGTAACAGGGTCTCTAGCCTTGCAATCAGCCGATTGGCATCCGCTTGTTTTTTGGACCGGTAAGCCTGAGGGGAGAGGCCTTGCCAGTTATCCATCGCTGATGGCGTGAAGCTATGAACAATGTGATGTCCCGCAGGTGCTAAGGAAGGATCTAGTAGTGAAGGCATAGAGACAAACACAGTGCCTTGCTCGGCCTCCATCGCGGCCCAGTCTTCGAGCAAAAGGTGGTGGACGTGGCTGCCGGCCCGAACCACATCGGCCCTGACACCGAGGTGAAGGGAAAGAAAAGAAGCGGAGGGCTTGTAACGCCGACGCCAGGTCTGTTCAGCGGCGGGGGTATTTTCGGCCGCAACCAGGGGAGTGCCAGAGCCGCCTTCCCCGCCAAAGGTATCCCAACGTGTGGCATTACTTACAACCTTTTGGGCCCGGATTTCCTGGCCATTGGCGAGACGAACCCCTACCACCCTGGCCCTTTCAAGCAGCACTTTGGTGACGCGGGATCGATAGCGAATCACGCCACCATGACGCTGCAATCCTGCCACCAATTTCTCGGCAATTACCCCCACACCGCCTTGGGGGTAATTGATACCTCCCGCATGGCGGTCAGAGAAGACCATGCCCGCATTGATCATGGGGGTGAGGTCCGCCGGCATGACGCTCCAACAGAAGCACTCCATGTCAATAAACTTGAGTAGGTCCGGGTCTTTGATATGGCGTCTGGCCACATCGCCCACATTCACGGGTAACCAACGGGCAAGTCCAAGGCAAGCCAGCGGGGCACGAAAAAAGACCTTAGCTAAATAGCTGGGATCCTCAAGCGATAGCAATGGCATCGCATCAAGGCAGCGAAAAACCTGCCAGCAGGTGTCATAAAAAGCACGTATTCCCTTGGCTTCATGGGGGAAAAGAGCTGTCAGGTGGTTAACAAAAGACTGGTAATCGCGATCAACAACAACATTGAGCCCACCGGGCAAGTGGTATTCCAGCTGGGTAGGATCTGGGATGGTTACGCAATGCTCACCAACATCGGCTAGGGCACGAGTCAGCAAATTGGTATGGCCTTGGCTGCCAAAGCCAAAAATCATTGAAGCACCAACGTCGAAAGTGTAACCCTGCCGGCGAAAACTGCCACCACTCCCCCCTGGAATCAGGTAGCGCTCCAGAACCAACACACGCGCTCCCTTGGCGGCCAGTTGGCTGGCGGTGACCAAGCCACCAAGGCCTGAACCAATCACAATCACATCCCACAAATCCTGATCCAAAGGATCAGAAGCGGGCAAGGCGATAGAAGAATTTGACACCGCGGAAAGAGACATGGGTCAACCTTAGGAAACGGTCACGCAGAGAACGCTTCCTAGGCTTGGACGCAGGCCTCTAACAGGCTTCAAGCCTGGGAGTCCAGGAGCCGACCGTCTTCAGCTAGGCGTTCGATAGACACGACTTCCTTGCGCAAGGTGACGGACTTGGGATCGTGATATTGGCTGCGGTCGCGACGAATGCGAACCTCCTCCACCAGCACAAGCTCCTTATGGGTCACGACCCTTTCCTCAAGGATGGGGATCACGGTGACATCGCCTTCTTCGCGAACCTGGGGCACATCGCCGGTGACTACCTGGTTGATGGGCACATGCTCCACACTCACCCTTTCCCTGTTAAGGGGGTCATCAACAACAACCTCGCGGGATTGAACGGACTTGGTGATGCGCACCTTTCCGGTTTCGACCCTCTCCTTGGCCAATTCCAGCGTTTCTTCGACAACCGGGATAACCAATCCACGGGCATCACGTACTGCATTGGTAAGGAGCCAGGTCCCAGCACCCTGCCAAACAAGTTCATTGCTGGGCAGGGTGATCTGGGAGCCATCTTCAAGGCCCAGCACTAACGTTTCGACCCCAGCCTGGCTCGTTTGCTGCAACAGCCGGTAGTTCTCACCCCGTTCACCAACAATGACAAGGGTGGAAGCGTTCACAGGGTTGTCAAAGGCACTCACTTCGGAACTCCGAGGACTGGAAAGGGCAGGTAGGGGAGAAGGGGAAGACTTGGGCATGAAGCCACTGGCGGGCTCTTGCGCCGACGAAGCTGGGACTTGGGAGGCAGACCAAGCTGCTGGGGGAGATTTCGACCTGCGATCTTCGCTATCGTCAGAACTCGTAAAGCCGAGCAAGGAAAGTAACTCTCTCAACATTCAATTCACAGTCAATCAGATCCAGTATACAGATCAGTACGGACAAAAGGGCCCTATAGGGGGAATTCCCACTGTAAGGGCCCAAGAATGGCACAGATCGGATCCCCTGTTCCTTCGAACAGGGGAATCCTGAGGCGAGATCAGCGTTCGGTGGTGGAAACGGTTTCGATCACCTTGCCATCGGCGCCAATACGCTCGGCGCGCACGTCGGAACGACGCACGGTTTCGGTGACGGTTTGGCCCTTGGTTTCGGCCTGCTTGGCGAGGTTGACTTCCTCAACAACCTGGGCACGCTTGCTGACAATGGCACGCTCGTCGAACTCGGAAAGTTCAAACACGCGCTCTTTGAAAGCATCTTCCAGGGCGGCGCGATTGACGGCGCGGCGCTGAACGGTGACGGTTTCGTCGACCAGATCAATGGACTTGGAGACCTTGGCCTCGGAGACCACGTTGTAGATGCGCAGACGGCCAGTTTCGACCTTCTCTTTGCCCAGCTCAACCACTTCTTCAACAACTTCAAGAACGTTGGGGTCCTTGGCGGTGTCGATCAGTTGGGCCTTGACTTCGGGATGCTTGGCAGCCAGAGCGACAGCGTGCTCGCGGATGTTGACGGGATTGTAACCACCGATGATTTCGGCGGCGCGGGCTTCGGCATTAAGGGGCACCTGGGCGGTCAGCAGGGTGCCACCATCCCTGACGCCGGCGAGATACACGCCGAGGTCGGGCTCGGGGACGAGATCGGAAAGGGCCCGCAGCTTGGGAGCATCGGAAGCATCGTCAGCGGTCAGCAGGTCAAGGGCATCGCGATGCAGGCCGGCGGCAACGAGGTCTTCCAGGGCCTTGGCGGCATGGGCGTTTTCGGCAAACAGGCCGATAACGGTGCGGGTAGACATTTTGTGTTGGGAGTGAGAGAAAATGACTGGACCAAATACGCCTATACGGATCTCAAGAACATCCGTAAAAGTTTACCGAACACTAAACCGTGTCGGAGCTCATTCTTCGTATTTGGGCGAACAGTCTGGAACGCCTAGGCGGCATCCTTGAACCAACCTTAGGGGCTCAAGAGAAAAATGGTCAAGTGCGTCAGACCACAGCCCAGGAACATTTCGCCTTCAGCCCATTGAGCAAATGGGGCACTATTGCTTTGGGTGCTGGCATTGGCTTGGGACAACCTGGGATTTCGCAAGCTGATAAGTGCTGTGCGTTTTCTTGGCTTGTGTCAGGGAGCACATCCATCTTTGTGGTTGATTTGTAGCCGGCTGAACATTACAACCATTGATAAAAAAATAGTAAAAAAAAAGATGCCGGTTTTGCCGGCATCTTGAAAATCTGTTTTCGTGGGGTCGGTGGCAGAATTGCTGCTAAGCGAAATCAAGCGCGGGGATCCTTAGCCAAAGACTTGATGTCGATCCAGCCGCCATCGGCCAGCTCGGCCCAGTCGTTGAGATAACGACCACTCAGCTTGACGGTGCTACCTGCAGCGAGGCTGCGGGTCACTGCGTTGGTGATGCCAGCGCCGGAGCGAACCTCGATGGCGGCATCCTGGGTGCGCAGGATGGCATCAAAAACCTTGGCCACAACAGTATCCACCGCTGGGGTGGTTTTCGTGGTGGGCTTAGCCACGGGAGTGGGGTTCACATAGCTACCCATTTTGGTGGCGCTGACGTCTGCAGCCTCCTTAGGACGGAGGAAGAACAGCAGGGGCAGCAGCAACAAAGGCAGCAGCAGCAGGGGATTGAAACCACCTTTGCGCTCGGTCGTCTCAACGACCCGGTCGCGATCACGCTGAACGGCTACCCGTTCAGGTTGCTGCACGGCCACCCGAGCAGGTTGTTGCACCGCGACACGAGCAGGCTGCTGGGTAGCGACGCGCTCATTGCGCTGGGCTACTGCGGCGGTCTCGCGGGCGGGGGCCGGGGCCACGTATTCGCGAATGTTCTGGGAGAAACCGCAGTTGAATTCGAAACGTTCGCCGCCCTTGCTCAGTCGCAACACGACACTGGAGCTGTCCCCATCTGCGGGAACGGCTGAGGTGACTTCTTCGACTGCGTAGCCACGCTTCTTGGCAACATTGACACAGGCATCCTTAGTCACCTGAACCATGTCTTCGGCCAAGGTGGCTGCCGAGACCAAGGGGGCGTGAACCAGCAAGCCGCAGGAGAAGAACAAGGCGGCGAGGGCAGCGAGAACCGTTCTCGAAGCCGCTCGGAATGTTCGGCCGGTGGCCAGAACCGGGAGAAAGTGGTTTTTCATGCCTGTTGAAGAACAGCCCTTTTCAAACGAAATGGTGGGGGAAAGAAGGTTACTCCCTGAGAGGAGTCCAGTCTTCAATGAATGTATATCGGGAATATCGCCTCTGCGGCTCAAGTCTTCACATTTAGTTGTTCGTTTTTTGACCTCACCGCCCGAAAACGGCCAACGGGCAATTTTAATAATTTGCGAAATCTCTACCCCGAGACCCTCACCTGCCATCGGGCTTAGGCCGCCAGGGGTTCCCTGCCCAGTCGCTCGGCCAAATCCGCCAAGGCACGGTCGCGATAGGCGCCATAGCGCTGCCGCTTGTCGCGAATCCGGCAGGACAGCTCGGGTAACAATCCAAAATTAGGCGGCATCGGCTGAAAGCGTCCTTTGGCAGCTGCAGCGTCGCCAGGCGGTGGGGTGCTGATGAAGTGCACCAAGGCACCCGCCATGGTGGTCGGAGGCAGGGTCAATGGTTCCCTGCCCTGGGTCAACCGGGCCGCATTGGTTCCAGCCAACCAGCCCCCTGCCACCGCTGCCGCATACCCTTCCGTACCTGTGATCTGGCCCGCCGCCAACAGGCTGGGACGGCGGCGAAACTGCAAGGTGGCAGCAAGGAGCTGGGGGGATTCGAGGAAGGTATTGCGGTGCATTACCCCAAAGCGCACGAATTCGGCATCGGCCAGACCTGGGATCAGTCGTAACACCCGCTTTTGTTCGGACCACTTCAGGTTGGTCTGGAAGCCCACCAGGTTCCAGAGGCGACCGTCCCGATCTTCCTGACGTAACTGCACCACGGCATGGGCCCTTTTGGCACGCCTCACCTCCCTGTCTGTCACGTCACCCCAACGGGGATCCCAGAGACCAATGGGCTTGAGGGGGCCGTAGCGCATCGTCTCTTCACCGCGCCTGGCCAGCTCTTCGATGGGCAGGCAGCCTTCGAAGAAGCAAGCCGATTCTTGTTCGAAATCCTTGAGTGCCGCTTGCTCCGCCGTTAGCAACGCATCACGAAACGTGAGGTATTGCTGACGATCCATAGGGCAATTGATGTAGTCGGCATCACCCTTGTCATAGCGACTGGCACGAAAGGCCAAATTGAGATCGATACTTTCTCCAGCCACAATCGGACTGGCGGCGTCAAAAAAATGGCATTCGTCACGACCGGTGAAGGCCCGCAGCTGGTCGGCCAAGGGCTCTGAGGTAAGGGGCCCAGTGGCCAACACGGTGATCGAATCGGCCGGTGGCAACTCGGTTTGCTCGCGCCGTTCGACGGTGATCAACGGATGGCCTTCTAGGGCAGCGGTGAGGGCTGCACTGAAACGGCCACGGTCAACCGCCAAGGCTCCGCCTGCGGGAACGGCGTGCTGATCGGCGGTGTGGATTACCACGGAACCGAGTTGGCGCAGCTCTTGCTGGAGAAGGCCAGCTGCCCGATCGGAGGAGAGGGCACCAAAGCTGTTACTGCAGACCAGCTCGGCAAATTCCTCGCTGTGGTGGGCTGGAGAGCGGCGCACTGGCCGCATCTCCACCAGCCGAACCGGAATTCCAGCCGAGGCGATCTGCCAGGCCGCTTCGGTGCCAGCCAGGCCAGCACCGAGCACATGGACCGTCAAGCCTGGGCGCGTTTGATGAACAGCTGCAGCTGACCTACAGCTGCCCGGCCGATGTGGAACACGGCCCAGGAGGCAGCCAGAAGGATGGGAGCAACAACCAGAAGCAGCCTCAGGTCCATGCCATCAAAAATTCAAGTATTGGGATTCTATCCAAAGGCGGCTGCCATGAGAGCCCTTCAAAAGCCGGTGCCACCCCCAAGGCCTGCGTGGGCACGCGCCAGTTGGCGGTAACGACGGGCATGCTGGCGCTGCTGCTCAATGGCCTCAGCACTCAACTGCCGGCGGATCTCTGCAGGGGCCCCCATCACCAGGGCACCTGCGGGCACGTCCCGGGTCACGACCGAACCCGCCCCCACCAAGGCGCCGGCACCCACAGAAACGCCGTTGAGCACGA
>Ga0114981_10002043_pt1 | contig 13119 bp, 9 predicted proteins | sample S_140806_MF_Meta_FD_87028 | JGI IMG/M metagenome (GOLD analysis project Ga0114981, IMG submission 87028) | Freshwater microbial communities from Lake Simoncouche, Canada to study carbon cycling - S_140806_MF_MetaG | ecosystem: Environmental > Aquatic > Freshwater > Lake | place: Lake...
CTGTGATACCTTGTAAGGCTAAAAAATCCAATAGTTGAAATTGATTTAAAATACCTGCAGTTTTAATGAACATCACTGGTGCAGCCACAAAACAAGGTTGGTGTTCTTGGATATATGCGTTGTATAAAAGCAACCATCTTGGAGGAACGATACAATCTGCATCGGTCGTCAAGATCCAATCCCCTTTCGCTTCAGCCACTGCAATTTCAATGGCCTTCTTTTTATACGCTAGGGTCTCTCCCTCTTTACAATGATCCTTTAATTGCAACAACCTGACTTGTGGAAATTGCTGACTCATAGCTTGCACAATAAACGCCGTATCGTCTTCAGAAAAATCATCGATCACAATAATTTCAAAAGCATCCGTAGGATATTCCTGCGCAAGAATACTATCCACACATGTTTTAATATTCGCAGCTTCGTTTCGGGCAGGGATGATGACTGTGAATTGGGTGGTTGCCTGCTCGGGGCTAAGCGCTTCTATTTGATTTAACTGGAATAGATGCATTTTACCAAACCAATAGCGGTAGGCCAATAAGATGACGGCATACAAGACAGTTAAGATGGCTACAACCCAATCCAATAGATATTCCATAGTGCAAAGTTAAAGGGTAAATATTTGGTAGAATCCTTAAAATCGTTGTACATTTGAATTAGTTGCATAACTAACTATATGTCAAACAACCAATTTAAAAGAGGGGAATTATACAGCGTCATCAATGGCATTGCCTCTACCGCTGTTGCAAGAAGATTGCAAAAGAATTTCCGCAATGCAGGATTAGAAATTACCATTGAGCAATGGTCCATCTTATACCATTTATGGAAAGAGGATGGTTTGAGTCAACAAGAATTATGCACCCGCACATTTAGAGACAAAGCAAGTATCACTAGATTGATTGACAATATCGAAAAATTAGGATTGGTAGAAAGAATCGCATCTAAAGATGATCGAAGAGTGAATATGGTGTATTTAACAGATGCCGCCAAACCCTTACAGGAAGCGACTTATAACATAGCCAATCAAACAATGAACGAGGCATTACAAGGTATTAGTAAGGAAGAAATTGAAATAGTAAAAAGTGTTTTTCAACGTGTATACGAGAATAGTAAATAATTAAATTATATTTTATGGCAGCAACAATCCAAGGTGGAGAATGGATCATTAAGGAAGTGAAAGCAGCAGATATTTTCATTCCAGAAGAATTCAACGAAGAACAATTGATGGTACGTGACATGTGTAGCCAATTTTTGGATACCGAGGTAATACCAGTCGTAGAAAGAATGGATAAATTAGAGCCAGGTTTGATGCCAGGTTTATTAGAAAAAGCAGGCGAGCAGGGCCTATTAGGGGTTTCCGTGCCAGAACAATATGGTGGCATGGGTAAGGATTTTATTACTTCAACCATTGTGGCAGAATACCTTGGAGGAGGCTATTCCTTCTCTGTTGCCAACGCTGCACACACTGGTATTGGTACCCTACCGATTTTATATTTTGGTACTGAAGCACAAAGAGCAAAATATGTTCCAAAATTAGCAAGTGGTGAGTTCAAAGGTTCTTATGGATTAACCGAACCAAATAGCGGATCAGATGCATTGAGTGCAAAGACCACTGCAAAATTATCGGCTGATGGCAAGCATTATTTATTGAATGGACAAAAATGTTGGATCACCAATGGTGGATTTGCAGATGTCTATACGGTGTTTGCAAAAATAGATGGCGAGCAGTTTACTGCATTCATTATAGAGCGTGGCATGGAAGGATTCACACTTGGACCAGAAGAACATAAAATGGGTATCAAAGGCTCTTCTACTGTGCAATTGTATTTTCAGGATTGTAAAGTGCCAGTAGAAAATGTCTTAGGAGAAATTGGAAGAGGCCATATCATCGCTTTTAATATTTTAAATATTGGAAGATTAAAATTAGGCGCAGCCACCATTGGTGGTGCAAGAAGGGCATTAACAACTACTTTGAAATATGCCAAAGCAAGAGAGCAATTTAAATTACCGATTGTAAAATTTGGTGCCATCAGACATAAGTTAGCCGAGATGGCGATTCGCTTATGGGTAGGAGAAGCAGCACTATATAGAGTGGCAAAAAATATTGACGAAAAAGAACACGAATTATTAGCAGCAGGCAAGGATTTATCTGCAGCCTTATTAGGCGGTGCCGAAGAATACGCCATTGAGTGTGCCATCTTAAAAGTGTACGGATCAGAGGTATTGGATTTTGTAGTGGACGAAGGGGTTCAAATTCATGGTGGAAATGGTTACAGTGATGAGTATGAAATTTCAAGAGCTTATCGTGATAGTAGAATCAATAGAATCTACGAAGGTACCAATGAAATCAACCGTTTACTGACAGTGGATATGGTTTTGAAAAGAGCTATGAAGGGACAATTAGATTTAATGGGGCCAGCGATGAATGTGCAAAAAGAATTAATGAGCATCCCAGATTTTGGCGACCAAGACGATGCGCCATTTGCCAAAGAGCATCAAGCGATTGATAATTTTAAGAAATGTATTTTGATGGTAGCAGGCGCAGCAGTACAAAAATTAATGATGACCTTAAGCAAGGAGCAAGAGATCCTTATGAATATTGCAGACATGTCTATTGTGACTTACCACGCTGAATCTGCCTTATTAAGATTAGAGAAATTAAGTAGAACAAAATCGGAGGCCGAACTAGCAGTACAGACTGCGATTGTAAAAACCTATATCTATGATGCTGCTGACGCTATCAATAAAGCAGGTAAAGATGCATTGAATAGTTTTGCAGATGGAGATGAATTACGCATGATGCATATTGGCTTAAAGCGATTCACAAAAGTAGATCCATTCAATAGCAAGGAAGCAAGAAGAACCATCTGTGCACAATTGGTAGCAGACGACGGATATAAGTTATAAAAGAAAAGAGTTTGATTTGAATTAAATGCCTACCACTTTCTTAAATGTATCCATATCTATCGCCTTTTCATGTTTTGAAATAACGACCGTAGCCACTGCGTTGCCAATAAAATTGGTGACGGATCTTGCTTCACTCATAAAACGATCTACTCCAATAAGTAGGGCAAGTCCTTCAAGGGGGATGACTTTAATAGCTGTTAAAGTAGAAGCTAAAACGATAAAGCCACTTCCCGTGACACCAGCAGCGCCTTTACTTGTGATTAGTAAAATTCCAAAAATGGTTAATTGTTGAGAAATGGAAAATTCAACATTGAATACTTGTGCTAAAAAAATAATAGCCATACTTAAATAGATAGAAGTGCCGTCTAAGTTAAAACTGTAACCAGTAGGAATAATTAAACCTACAACAGATTTTTCGCATCCGGCTTGTTCTAATTTTTCCATGACAGAAGGCAACACTGCTTCACTACTACTTGCGCCAATGACAATAAAAATTTCTTCCTTAAGGTATTTCAATAATTTAATTAAACTAAAACCATAGTAACGCATAATACCATTTAGAACCAAAAAAATAAATATTAAAACTGTGATGTAAAAAGTAAGCATGAACTTTCCTAATACCAATAAACTTCCAATTCCAAATTTACCCATGGTATACGCCATACCGCCAAAAGCACCAATAGGACTTAGTTTCATGACAATATGTAAAATATTAAACAAGGCTTTGTTAATGACGCCAAATGTATTGATGATCCCCTCGTTGCCTTTCTTAATCATCATTAAGCCAACAGCGAAAAAAATACTGAAAAATAAAATTTGAATGATATCTCCTTTTGCAAAAGCTGCAATGATATTATCAGGAACAATATGGGTAAAAAAATCCACCCAATGCATTTCTTTTCCTTGGTCTACGTAGGCAGCTACTTTATCAGTATTCGTAGTTGCTAAAACAACGCCCTTCCCAGGTTGAATAAATGTCCCGACAACTAAACCAATCAATAAAGCAATAGTAGAAACAATCTCAAAGTAAAGGATTCCTTTTCCTCCAACTCTACCTACCTTCTTCATATTACCAGCTCCCGTAATACCTAATACTACGGTGAAAAATATAATGGGCGCAATCACCATTTTGATTAGGCTAATAAAAACATCGCTAATTATTTTCCCTGTTTGAAAAAAGGAAGGAAATAATAAGCCAACAATGATACCTAGAATGATACCAATTAAAACCTGCACATATAATATCTTGAAATATTTCATATTTACGCTTTTGCCTTATATCCTAGTTTAGCAGGCGTAATGGGTAAATCCCTTACTCTTTTTCCAGTGGCATTGTACACCGCGTTGGCCACTGCAGCCGCAAAGCCAATCAAAGCAATTTCACCAATGCCTTTTGCCCCAATCGAATTCATATTGACATCTGGCTTGTTCACAAACCAAACATCAGTTGGTGGAATTTGAGAATGTAACGGCACATGGTAGGCGCCAAAACTTGCATTGATAATTTGACCAGACACATGGTCCATTTCTAATTGCTCTGTCAAAGCCATCCCAATACCCCCTACCACACCACCAATCATTTGGCTTCTTGCAGTTTTAGGACTAATAATTTTTCCTGCATCTCCCGTGGTCACTACTTGTAAAATTTTAATGGTGCCATCTTTAGGGTTCACCGCCAATTTCACATAATGCGAAGAGAAGGAGTTACTTGTAAACTTTAATTGTTCAGCATTCTTACCCGATGATGCAATCATCAAATCAATTTGTTTATCAGGACTTAATTGTAATACATCTACAATAGCGATTTTAATATTTGGATCAGCTATGGCAAGTACCATTTCATTTTTAACTTCTAAGGCTTCTGATTTTAAACTAGCAAAAGCAGGAACTAGTTTAATAGCCAGGTCTTTTAAATTTTGTTTTAAAGTCGTGCAAGCCAAGTCCACTGCAGATCCTACAGTGGAAGTTGTTCCTGATCCTCCTTGTGAAGGGCCTGGAGGTAAATCAGAATCGCCTAATTTGAATTTTATTTTTTCAATTGGCATTTGCATTGCAGCAGCGGCAATAATAGTCATAGAAGTGGTGGTACCTGGACCCATGTCACTCACTGCACACTCTAAAGATAATTTTCCGTCCTTGTTTAATAAAGCGCGTACAGAAGCACTGCCCTTGCCTGCTCCAAATACCCCATTCGCCATTCCATAACCAATCAGCCAGCCATTTTCTTTTAAGGTACCAGGCGTGGTTGGACGATTTTTCCAACCAATTTTTTCTTTTCCGTATGCGTAACAATCTTTGAGATTATTATCCGAGAAAGGCAATTTATTTTCAGGATTTATAGTGGTAAAGTTTTTTAATCTTAAGTCTATTGGATCCATTTTTAATTGATAAGACAACTCGTCTATCGCTGACTCTAAACCATAAGAACCAGTGGCTTCGCCAGGACCGCGCATCCAAACAGGTGTACTCAGATCGAGTGGTAGCATACTGTATTTTGTATCTACGTTCTCACAAGCATATAAAAATTTAGAGACATTCACAATGCCTTCTCTAAAATCTTCGTAACGAGATGTGCCACTAATAGCTTCGTGTGTGATGCCAATAAAACGACCAGAAGCATCTGCACCAATACCAATTTTTTGCCAAGACTGCGGACGATAACCCACCAATGAAAACATTTGAGGACGGGTTAGTACTATTTTCACAGGACGGTTTAATTTTTTAGCAGCAATCACGGCGGCAGGCACATTGGCCCAACTTCTTAAACCACTACCAAATCCACCACCTACGTTTTCTGCAATCACTCGCACATTTTTATCTAGTAAACCAAAAGTGCGGGCCACTGTAGTTTGTGTACTTTTAGGACCTTGTGTTTTATCATACAGTGTGACTTTATCATCTCCTTCCCAAAAGGCAATGGTAGCATGCATCTCCATTGGAAGGTGTACTTCGGCAGGTATCGCATATTCTGCTTCAATAAAAGCAGACGCTGTTTTAAAGGCATTTTCTGTTCCTCTTTTATACGCCACTGTTCCTTTTAATTTAGCAGGATCTTTTCTTACAAGGTCAAAATTAGTTTCAAAAGCTTGTGACTCATATTCGGCGCGCACTAAACGAATGGCAGCATTCGCGTTTTCTAAACTATCCGCTAGAATGAGTGCAATGGGTTGACCAAAAAATTTAACTTGATTATCATATAATACTTTGTGCCCGCGCCATTCAGAAACATTTTTTGGACGCTCTGCAGCATTCGTTAAATAACCAGGTACATTTGGACAGTTTGCATAATAAATCACATCTAATACACCAGGCGATGCCAAAGCTTTTGCGGTATCCATATTTTTTATGGTGCCTTTAGCAATACTACTTGTTACAAATACGCCATAAGCCATATTCGGTAAATTGTATTCTGCAGTGTATTTTGCTTTGCCTGTTACTTTATCTGCACCATCTACGCGTTCGTCTTCAAAATTAATTTTAAAAGGATTTGCGTTATGTTTATTTAAATGAATATTGTTCATAAAAGAAAATTAAAAGGATTAAATTTTAGCGCCAGATTTTGCCACTTCAACAATTGCGTCCACAATATTTTGATAGGCCCCACATCTGCAAATATTGGTATCCATATATCCTTGAATACTTGCTCTACTTGTCGCTTTTCCTTCTCTCACGCAAGCGACTGCAGACATGATTTGTCCCGAAGTACAATAGCCACATTGAAACGCATCATTTTTTAAGAACGCAGCCTGCATTGGATGCAACTGATCCCCTTTCGCAAGTCCTTCAATGGTTGTGATTTGGTTGTTCTGATGGTTCAATGCCAATTGAGTACATGATTTTAAACGTTTCCCATTCACATGAATCGTACAAGCACCACATTGCCCCATCTCGCATCCTTTTTTGGTACCCGTATACCCAATTTGTTCTCTTAATAAATTGAGCATGGTTGTTCTTGCATCAATTTCAAGTGCAACTGGTTTGCCATTCAGTATAAACTTTAATTTTTCTTTTGCAATAGGTATCGGCACTATCGCATCTGCAGCAAAAGTCTTCACTAAAACAGAAGGGGTAAAATAAAGTGCTGCAACAGAAGCGGATTTTTTTAAAAAGCCCCTTCTTGCATCGCTAAATTGACATGGATTCATATACATCAGTTTGATGTAATTTACCAAAAAAGAGAGCGTCTTCAAAAAAAAGATGGACAATTGGGCGAAGTAAAATAGCCTGTACGGTTATAATTTCTCAGCCGCCTTGCCAGCTTTGGCATAAGCGTATCGGTCAATCAGGGTTGTATTATAATAAGCGTCTAAGCCATTGCTACAAATGCTCCCCGCTTGGTCAAGATGCAAAAAACCGTCTGATGTTGGCTGGAGTGCAGGATCCATCAATACTTGTTCCAACTGACCAATCACTAAAAAAGTGGCATTCAATGTAATAGGGACAATCTCTTTTAGGGAAAGCAAGTATTTGATCGGACTCTCTTTCACAAAAGGCACCTTAACACCTTCTAAGTATTCCTCGGTCAATCCTACTTCTGTAAATTCGTTGATTTCGTCTGGGTATTTTGCACTTGTTTGATGTGCTTTTTCTAGAAATGAAGCATGGATATGGTTGACCGTATACAAACCATTTGCCTTGATATTGGCTAAGGTATGCGGCGCAGCAGCAAGAGGTCGGTTGATATAACCAATTAGAGCAGGATCAGAACCAATATGCACGATACTACTAAACATCCCCAAATTAGGCACACCATGCGCATTGATGGTGCCAATTAAACTGGCCGATTTAAATCCAGTTAAGCTATTGATAAAATTAGCCCTATAAAATCTTTCCCAAGACTGCCATTCGGCTGGAGTGAATTGTTGCATAAACAAATAACAAGTGAAGGCTTAAAAAGTTTGCTATCTATTTTAAGGAATATAATTTCATGTAGCTTGAAGGCATCTTTTCTTTGGATTTTATTTCCCATTTTGTATAGGGAAAAGTTGGAAAAAATAAAGCAGTCATTACAGTACGTCCACCATCTGCAAATAACTCGATAGATGTTTTATCCAATAAAATAGACAAGTCCATATTCATTGCAAATGAAAGCCTTGGTGCTACTGCTACTGCCGCAAACCCTTGGTTAAAATTTGAAACCCCTGCATTGGTTCTATCAATATAAAATTGTTTTTTGTCTTCTTGATATCCAACAATTAATTTTTCATTGTAAGTATTTGAAAGGACGATTTCAAAATCTGTTGCCTTGATATCTTTAATGTCAATACGATTTGGAATACTATTTTCTTTGGAAATTATTTCGGTAAAAGCATTGTTCAATTCCTTGACAGGATTGGATACTAAAAGCAATTCGTTTGTCAGAAGATTTGAATTAGTACTTGAATTAACTTTTGAATATACTTCTTGTTTTATCAAACTCAATTCCCTAGGCACAGTCATGGCGCTTCTCCATTTTTCAGTTGGGACCACATTGGCGTAGTTCCAATTGCTCATCCACCCAATCAAAATATTTCTATCTCCCACATTTGAAAAAGTCACACCCGCATAATTATCAGGACCATAATCCATCCATTTAATATCGGTAGAATATGGCTTAAAAGTATGACCATCAAAGTCACCCACTATATACTGAGTGGCAGATCCACCATTTGGCCCACCTGGATTCATGCTCACCAATAACACCCAAGCAGTTTTTCCATTCACATTAAAAGACAATAAGTCTGGACATTCCCAAACACCACCATGTGCAAATAAATTTTTACCTATTTCGGATTCCTTCCTCCAGTTGATTAAATTAGGTGAACTATACAATTCAACATGGTCCGCAACCGCCAAGTTCATGATCCATTTTTGTGTAGGCGCATGCCAAATTACTTTTGGATCTCTAAAATCTTTTAAATTCGGTGTTTTAAGCACAGGGTTGCCAGCATATTTCATCCAGGTTTTTCCCTCATCTAAGCTATAAGCGATAGATTGATTTTGAAAATCGGTTCTGCCTGCTTTTTCGCCAGGCATATTATGTTGCGTAAAAATGGCAACCAAGGGCGCTACACCACCACGTCCTAGCCCACTGGTATTATTTTTATCCAACACGGCAGATCCTGAAAAGATCATCCCAATCGAATCTGGATACAATGCAATGGGTTGTTCTTTCCATTCCACTAAATCACGACTTGTAGCATTTCCCCAATGCATAGGACCCCAAACTGTTCCATCAGGATAGTGCTGAAAAAATAAATGGTATTGGCCATTTAAAAAAATCATACCATTCGGATCATTCATCCAGCCTTGCTGTGGCGTAAAATGAAAACGAGGTCGATATAAGTTTTCATTCGTAAGTTTCGCATCAGGCTTTACTTGACTTTGTGCATTTGAATGTATCATAAAAAAAGAGAGCACTAATAAGATGCGAAAAATTTGCATTGAATATATTTTAATTAGATGAAACCTTTAATTGTAGAAGTAGTTGAATCATATCTTCTTCCTTCTTAAGATTTAATTTATTCGTATTCAAATAAGCATCCATCTGAGAAGCATAAGTTGGCAATGTTTTTTTTACTGCTTTCAAAGAAAGTGCACTACCTATAGAAAGCATTTTTTTAGCTGCTTTATCATAAATATAAAATAAATCGTCCGACACATATTCTTTAGTGGGCGCGCCACCATATACAACCGTTTCTTTTATGCGCTTATGGGTATATTTTAATAATTGAAAATTATCCCCAGTGCCCAACAGTTCATAGAAAGTAGCAGGCGTATTATCGTCCACACTCGGGAATAAGCACATGAATTGTTTTGATACTTTATTGTTTTCTTTATCGACACTATTTAAGACAAATGCTTTTGCTTGTTGATTGACTACATACAAACCGTTTTTTTGCGTATAATATAATTTATGATCAGCGAAAGAATAGTTTAAATTAGAATCCACCGACTCCATTCCATTCACAAAAACAACTTTTCCTTGGCCAAATTTTTCAAACACATAGGGTGTGCCATTGATTCCAGCGCCACTTGCTGGTAAGAATCTGCCATTGGCGTCGGCAAATTGTACACTCGGCACGACACTGCCAATCATTGATTGTGCATACAAAGCATTTACTGAAAAAGTGCAAATGAAAATGAAGCTTAAAATAGACTTGTTCATAAGGAGGATTGAATGATGGTTAACATGATATAGGGATGCTATAAGCAAGATAAAAAAAAGGGCGCACTCAATAGAATTGAGGCGCCCTTTTTAACAAAATTGATAAAAATTAGTTCGAGTAACCTGGATTTTGAACCATCAATGGATTCGCTTGAATCTCCGTATTAGGGATAGGCAATAAGAATCTGAAGTTACCAGCAGACAATGTCAAGGCAGTACCTTGCGCATCTACCGCTAAACGAGTGATCGCTAAGTTTCTTCTTTTTGCATCAAAGAAACGGTGTCCTTCGTATGGTAATTCTTTGAAACGCTCAAGCATTACTGCATCAATTAATACCGCTTTTGAAGCAAAGCTTGCATCAGTATAGTTATTGATTCTAGCAGCTCTTAATGCATTTACATCAGCGGCAGCACCAGTTAAGTCACCAGTTTCTGCTCTTGCTTCTGCACGAATTAAGTACATCTCACCAGTTCTGAATACTTTCGCATCTGCTAATAATTCAGTTGTTGTACCATAAGTTGTACCTGCATATTTGTTGATTAAGATTGCAGATCCGTTTCTAGAAGAACTTGCTTTCAACAAAGGCTCTTCAAAGAAATAAGCTGGATAACGTAAATCGTTTACTTGATCATAGGTATTTAACAAAGCTTGTGTTGGTCTCCAAGTCACTGTACCGATGTTCGCAGCACTTGCGGATGTTCCTCTGTACAAGCTACCAATTCTACCACCAGCAGTTGTAGTTCTGCTTAATTTAAATGCCAATTCGCTATTGTTTGCATCTTTCCAAATTAATGGGAAGTTTGTTTTAGAAGCCAATGGGAATGCAGCAATGTATTCAGTTGCAAAAGTAGCAGCGTTTGCATAATCTTTTGCATATAAAGCAGCTCTAGCTTGCAATGCAGTTACTGCATGCTTAGATGCTCTATAGATATCTGTATTTGTTGCAGGCACTAAAGACTTTGCAGCAGCTAAATCTGCATTTAATTTTACAAAGAAAGGCGCAACAGTCATTCTAGCAACTGGCTTTAATGAAGGTGTCTCCATATAAGCCACTGCTAAAGCAGCTCCGTCAGCAGAATTGCTATAAAAACGATACAATTCAAAGTGTGCAAAAGCTCTTAAGAATAAGGCTTCACCTTTCACTCTTGTTTTAGTTGCTTCTTGAGCAGCAGTAGTTGCTTTCACATTTGGTAAAGCTTCTAAAACTCTATTTACTCTGTCAATGATTCTGTAGTACAAAGGAAATGCAGTATAGCTATCTCTTAAAGAGATATCTGTAGATGCATATTGCCATTCGTGAACTGTAGCAGCATTGTAAAATTCAGCAACTCTTACCTCATCGGCAAAAACACTGTTCAACAAGATGCCCATTTCTACGTTCATAGCTGAGTAAGCACCAATGATACCAGACTCAACGTTATCAACGGTCTTCAAAGCGACGTCTCCGCCGATGAAGTCGGTTTCGTTAACATCTATCACCTTAGAGCAAGAAGCAAAAAGGGATAACATTAAGAATGAACCTATAACCAATTTATTATTTCTCATTTTATTCATTTTTTAGTTGATTAGAAATTAATGTCTAAACCTAATGTAAACATGCTAGGGTTAGGATATTCGTTCAAACTAATATTGTTATTATCTTCTGGATCTAAACCTCTCCATGGACTCCAAATTGCTAAGTTTTGACCTTGAGCATACAATCTGCCGCCAGTAAACAATGGCTTACCATTTGGACCCTTGATTGCTGGTAATTGATACGCAACAACTAAGTTTCTAAAACGTAAGAACTTCGCATCTTCTAAGTCAGAAGAAGTAAAGCCTCTGTCAAATGTAGATTTTTGGAAAAGTTTATTGTCACCTGGATTTTGCCATTGGTTATCAATTAACTCTCTTGAACCTCTAACGATAGACTGGTATCCAGAAGTACCTCTTGTGATCCAGTTTCTTGTGTTATTGCTTCTAACTACATCAAACTGGTAAGAGAATAAACCATTAATTGAAAACGCTTTGTAACGGAATTCAAAATCAAATCCACCTTGGTGTTTTGGTAAATAGTTACCAAACTTAGCAAATTGACCTGCTTTCGCAACGTCAGTTGTTACCGTACCATCTGGTGCTTCGTATCTTGGCGCACCTGTTGCAGGATCTGCACCTAAGTAATTGTAAGTATAATGTGATCCATAAGGCAAGCCTTTTCTAATCACGAATGTACCTAAGAAGAATTCATTCACAGCACCTAGGTCAAGAATTGTATTCACGTTGTAAGAATGGTTCACACCAAGTGTTACACCAAAATCACGTGTTTTAATCACATCCACTTTCGCATTTAATTCTAAACCTTTGTTTTGCATTTTACCAGCGTTGATATACAAACTAGAGAATCCAGTTGTACCAGACAATGGTTGGTTTACAAATAAGTCTAGAGTCTTCTCGTCATATGCATCTAAGTTAAAACGAGCACGACCATTCCATACACTAAAGTCGATACCAATATTTGATTTTTGAATTCTTTCAATTTTCAAAAGAGGGTTACCTGGGCCAGTAGGCGCTAAACCTGGAAGGGTAGAACCAGCATAAGAGGTTGTACCAAAAGTAGGCACCTGAGGTCCTTGATAGTTGGTGATGGATTGTAAACCTGCTCCGTAAGATGAAGTAGAAATAGAACCAATATTTGGAATGATACCAAATGACAATCTCAATTTCAATTCAGAGAAAATATTTTGCTTACTCAAGAAACGCTCTTGTAAGGCATTCCATGTAAAACCAGCAGACCAAGAAGTTACTTCTCTATTCTCATCGTTTACGATTCTTGAAGTACCATCACGACGGATATTACCGTTTAAAGAGTACTTGTTATCATAGGTATACTTTGCTGTAGCAAAATACGAACGGATACCAAATCCAGATTTAGCACTTGATGCATTTTGAGGATAAGTAGTAGCACCATTCGTTGGTAAAGCACTAGCACCTTGTCCTGTTTGAGTCAAACGCTTGTCTAAGTTATACAAAGTAAAACCTAAACCTCTTTGGAAACCTCTCACAATCTCAAAGTTAGCAGACGCTTCTA
>Ga0114981_10002046_pt1 | contig 13112 bp, 12 predicted proteins | sample S_140806_MF_Meta_FD_87028 | JGI IMG/M metagenome (GOLD analysis project Ga0114981, IMG submission 87028) | Freshwater microbial communities from Lake Simoncouche, Canada to study carbon cycling - S_140806_MF_MetaG | ecosystem: Environmental > Aquatic > Freshwater > Lake | place: Lake...
AGGGTTCCGTTGGTCGAGCCGGCTTCCGTGATACTGACATTTCCAGCATTGTCGACGGTGATCGTGGCATGGAGTCGCGAAACGGATGCATCCGGCAACGTGATGCCCGCCGCATCCCGGCCAATCGTCACCGTTCCCGCTAACTTAATTGTCTGCCCGGACTGAAGGTGGAGCTCAGGGCCGCTATGTGTCCCGGGCATCGGACCGGGTTTTGTCCCCGACTGGAGTCCGCAGCGCGTACAAAATCCTTCGCCGATGACCGCAGGCGTTCCGCAGAGCGCGCACGGCGACAGCTGAAACGCCATCGTGCGGTTCGCCTGTTCCGCAGCCTGACCCGTAATAATCGCACCCGTTGTCGGGGCTGCTGGCGGCGCGCTCGCACTCCCCATTTGTGTCTGCGTGAAGCGGGCCGTACGCTCAGCGGCTTCTTCTGCGGATAGACGGACATCCACCTGATGGCGGGCATCCGGGTCCTTCAGGGCATCGAAAGCAGCTTTCAGTGCCTCAAAACGCACGGTATCCGATGTGGCAGTAGCGATTAAATCACGAAAGCGCAACCGGATTTCCGAGTCGGTTGCCGAGTTTGGCAAGCCTAATGTCTGGTAAGGATTTTGCATTATGCGGGGCCTCCCGTTTTACCAAGGTCGAGCGCGTAGAGCGTTCCGACAAGTGTCTTCTCGAGATGGTCTTGGTTACCGCTCTGAAATGCACGTGTCGCATCCGCGACCTGCGCAGCTTCCTGCACACGACCCGTCTGCGCAAGCATCGCCTGCGTTCGGTTCAGCATTCGGGTGACATCCACCGCACTAAAGGACATCGTCCGCATCCCGTTCAATGTCTTTTCCAAATCCAACGCGGCTGAATGCAAGCCAAGCGCGCTACTCACGGTCGGGTTACGCGGTGCGGATGATGCATTTGGAGCATCCGCAAAGGTCACGATGGCATCCGCGCTTGCGCGTATCGGTTGGCGCGTCGCCGGAGAGCTGGCATCTACGCTGGCCTTGAGAATCCGATACATCCCAGTCCCACGCGGGCCACTCTTGATCGTGACCAGCCGCTCAATCGTTGTGCCCGCTTCGATATCTGGGAGCATCGGGTCGCATTCTCCGCAAATCTGGTTGTTGTCTGGCAGTTCAAAGCGCAGCATTGCCTTTGTCGCAACCACGGACATCGCCCCCGTAAGCTCACGTTGGAACGCAGCTGCGACCTGTCCCGCGTGGGCGATGTAGGTGTAGTTGCCGCCACCCGTGCGTGCAATCGATGCCATCAGGTCTTCCTGATAATCCGGCCCAAAGCCCATTGCGCTGACGACGACACCTTGCGCGCGGAGCTGTTCAACTTGCCTTAGGATGCTTGCCGGGTCTTTCAGCCCTGCGGTTGGTTCGCCATCGGTGAGGAGGATGAGGCGGCTTGCGTAACCGGTCAGCGGCACGGATGTGACTTGCACGCCACCTGCGTAGAGGCCATCGAAGAGGTTGGTTGTGTTCCCAGCGGTGATGCGGTCGATGTACGCGGAGATGATCTCTGGCGATGTGACGTGCTTTGCGGGGAGCACGATATCGACATTTTCCTCGAAGGTGACAATCGACAAAATATCTGTCGGGCTAAGCTGCGCAACGACGTGCTTACAAGCATCCCGGACGGCTGCAAGCGGCTGACCATCCATCGAGCCGCTGCGGTCGATGACCAGACACAGGTTTAGCGGGACCCGCGCGCCGCTAACTGGCTGGCCTCCCCCGATGATACGCAGCAGAACCTCCGTTGTGGTGGCTTCGCCGGCGTGTGCGGTTGTGCGTCCGGTGATGGCTTCGATGCGGATTGCAGGCGCATTGGGAAGCCCGGGATTTCCTTGTAGATGGTTTGGGAGCTGGTCGAGTCTGATGGTTGGGTCCATGGGATGGTGGTCCTTTTATTACGAGGGCTATTCGGCCCGGAGGGTGGTTGCCCCGATATGGATGGTGTCTCCGGAGACGAGCTCCTGTTGGTGGATGCGTTGGCCATTGATGAATGTGCCATTTGTGGAGCCGCAGTCTTCAACGAGAATCTTGCCGGCCGGGCTGTAAATGCGGATATGGCGACGGGACAGCTTGTCATCGGCGGCGATGGGGAAGTCAGTGGATGTGGGGTCGCGTCCGATGGTGATGTCACCGTTTAGCGGGATGAGCTGGCCGGCGGCAGGCCCGCCCGTGATCCGTAAGGTTATCGGGTTTGCGGCTGCCTGCATTGGCGCTGAAGGTAAGCCTTGCTGGGTGGTGTGGCTTTGCGCTACGGAGCTGGCCGCGGGGGCGGTGCGGGCGGCTTCCGCCGGGATGCGCTGGGTGTAGGCGGTGACATTTCGGAGCTGGAACGTGAGATTTGCAGTTCCGATACTGATACGGTCGCCTGGACGTAGGACGTGGCTTGCAGCAATGCGCGTGCCATTCACAAGCGTCCCAACCGGGCACTGCCCGCGGTCGCTCAGCATCCAGGTGCCATTCACCTTCTGCAGCAGCGCATGGCTTTTCGCAATTTGTGGGTCGCCGTACAGCGGGATGCCATCGAGTTCCGAGCGGCCAAGCGTCATCGTGTCCTGGTCTACGACAAAGTCGCGGCCTTCATTTCGTCCAAGCTCGAGGCGCAGCCAGGCTTCCTGGAGGAACTGCTGGACAAGGCCGATAAACAGGCCGATGCTTGCACCCGTCGTGGCAAATCCTACCATCCGGCTGACCGCCCCGACCTTGAGGGTTGGTAGTAAAAACGGGATGCACTCAAAGAGCAGACCACCTAAAAATCCGCCGAGCAGCCCCCCGATGGCGCCATTGCGTCCGGTTTGAACACTGCGGGTTCGGAAGCCATCCCCGAGGCCAACAAAACCACCAATCATCATCCAGGCAAGCCCGCGCGCGATGACATTTCCCAGAAACTGCGCTGGGTTACGGACGGTTGCGGCGTACAGGGGAGCCATAAGGGACATCCCGAACTGAACGCCCAAAAATGCACAGAACGCGCCTGCCCCAATCGCTAGTGGCAGGATGCGGTAGAACTGGCGGCGTCCAGACAGCATGTGTTGCGCTGCGGCGAGGAGCACTCCGAGTAACGTCCCGAAGGCGACGGTCGCAAGCACATGCTGGCGTGCCTGCTCGGGTGTGAGTCCAACAGTGATTTCCGGGATGGGGATGATGCGAAACACATCCGTGATCAGCACCGTAATAAACGCCGCGACGAGGCCGGCGATGGGCAGCAGGGTTAGCCTGGATGCTAGATTCACGCATCCACCTCGACGCGGAAGCGCTGCGCACCAACGACAAGCGTGTCGCCGGCGACAAGCTGGGCGGAACCGGTCACGCGGGTGGAGTTGACAAATGTGCCATTGGATGACCCTTTGTCGGTGACTGTGTAGCTGCCATCTGGAGAGCACAACACCTCGGCATGGTTGCGGCTGATGGTTTGGTCATTTGAGAGCGGGATGTCACAGCTCATTTCCCGGCCGATGGTCATCGTTCCGGAGAGTTTGAAACGCTTTCCGGATGCTTGGCCATCCGTGGCGACAAGGACGAGCGGTCCACTAGCGGTGATTCCAGCGGTCGGTGATTGCGCTGCTGTGCCGGGAGTCGGGGATGGTAGTGTATCCAAACCTGGAAGTGGTGGGAGCGCTGTGGCGCTGTTTCCAGGGCGCTGTGCCTGCGGAACGGGATCCGGGTCTTTCGGAAGCGTCACACCGGCTTTCGTCAGCATCCCGACGACCGTGAAGCCTTTGTTCTGCGCATAGCGGAAGCCTGTGTAGCCAAGCGCGACGGCGATCAGAATACCAATCCACCCGGATGATGCATCCTGTTGCGGAGCGGCGGGTTGCTGCACGACAAAGGTCACGGGAGCTGCGGGCGGCGGCGTGACGACAGGCGGCGGGGTTGGCTCTTGCTTTGCGGGCGTTGGCGTTTTCCCGGCATCCACGGGAGATTTCAGGGTCTTGCCAGGTGCCGCTTTGGTCGATGTCGGTGCTCCGGATGGCGATGTAACAGGTGGTTTTGAATCCGCTGTCGGCTTCTCCGTAGGTGCTGGTGTCGAAGCAGGTGCAGGTTTGTCTTGATGAGGGGGTCTTGCAATGGCGGAGCCAGCAAAACACGCGAACATACACACCGGCATTAGTCCGCGCTGGAATCTGCTCAGTCTACCCATGGCGATATGTCCTCCCCTGCTGCAATACGCATCCAAGCAGCGCCGATGCAGTTGCAAATGTCGCTGGCCGTTGTATTCATCAGACCGTTTTTTGCCGCAGCAAGTTCCCCTGCGCGCGCGTGGATTGTTGCGCCCGCAACGGCTGCATCATGAGGCGTCAGTCCCTGCGCGGTAAGTGCGGCGATGATTCCCGTTAGCGTATCTCCCGAACCGGCGGTGCCAAGGGCTGGCGTGCCCTTCCGAATGATGTTGGTTTGCTGTCCACCGGATGCGACTAGTGTACGAGTGCCTTTTAGCAGCACTGTTGCGTGGGACAGAAGTGCAAGTTCGCGGACGGCAGCGATACGGTCTTTGTCACGGCTTTCAACGCCGAAGGCAGAGTTGGCCTCCCCCGGATGCGGGGTCAGAATCGTTTCCCGGCCTGCTGCAGCGCGTTCTTTTAGGAGCGTCGGGGATGCGGCATAAAGCGCATCGGCATCGATCACGACCGGGCCAGTGAATGTTTCTATAACATACGCGACGATGGCAGCTGTTTCGTCGGTGCGGCCGAGACCAGGCCCGATTGCGATGCAATCCGTGCGCGCAAGCTTATCTAAAATGGCATTCGAAGTGGAAGCGAAGGCTAATGTCCCGCTTGGCTCGCTTTCGACTGCCACATAAATCGCTTCGGGAAGCGTTGCGGCGGCGAGATGGCAGACAGATTTTGTGGAGATGAGCGTTGCGTAGCCGGCCCCGGCGTGCATGGATGCGCGTAGCGTAAGCAATGCAGCCCCGGGCATGGCATCCGAGCCGGCGATCACCAGCACGCGACCGTGGGAACCCTTATTCGCATTTCTATGCTGTACACGGCTTGGGAGGACTGAGCGCACATCCGCAAGCGTCTGCAGGAATGGAGCATCCACCAGTAAAGCTGTATCTATCACCGGGAGCGCAAGCGGCGCGATGCAAAGCTTGCCCGTGTTACCCGCACCGGGATAGAGGATGTTTCCGCGCTTGGGGGCGATAAACGCGATCGTTACATTCGCTTGAATGGCACCATCGTAGACATCCGCAGTGTCGGAGTTAACGCCTGTCGCAATGTCAAGCGATAGCACTGCTGCCGGACTGTCGTTTGCCCAAGCACACAGAGCGCCTATTGCACCATCCGGTTTCGATGTCGTCCCAATCCCGAGAAGGGCATCGATGATGACATCCGATTCTGTCAAGTGGACGAGTGGTTCATCCCCAAAGATGTGCGTGACGCCGCCGCAGGCCGTCCAAGCATTTGCCATTTTTGCGGCATCACCGGAAAGAGTTTCAAGTGGCCGGCTGCTGATTACGGTGACGTTTCGGCCCTCGGCGAGGAGAAAGCGTGCTGTTACATAGCCATCCCCACCGTTACCGCCCGGCCCACAGAGCACCAAAATACGTCCATCAGGGAAAATCTGCTGCACGAGGCGTGCAGCCGCTTCGCCGGCAGATTGCATCAAGGACAGGAGCGGTAGGTCCATTTGTGCGCAGGCTGCCTGCTCGATAGCTTTGGCCTCGGCGGCGGTGATGACGGTGTAGGACATGCTTAAACCGTGAATGGTTCTCCGGCGCTCGGGACGATGATGCGGACATCCCGTTCCTGATCCGCGCACTCCTGTCGGAAGGCTCCAGGAGTTCCGGTTAAGGCACTAAATGTTGCGTAGTGCATCGGGATAACGGTCGTCACAGATGGCAGAAACCCAAGAGCGTAAGCGGCTTCGCGCGGGCCCATCGTGAAGCGGTCGCCAATCGGCAGGAACGCAATTTCTGGCTCATAAAGGTCATTAATGATTTTCATGTCGCCAAACACACTTGTGTCGCCGGCGAAGTAAATGGTCGGGATGTCTGCGCCACGGAGAATAAATCCTGCTGCCTCGCCCATTGGCAGGGTGCCATTTGGCGTCTCAAATGTGGATGAGTGGACAGCGGTGACCATCGTGATCGACAGCGCGCCGCCAGCAACCTTAATGGTCCCGCCGCGGTTCATCGCTTCGAGCTTGTCCCATGAAACGCCGAGGTTGCCGTAGTAATCGGTGATTTCGGCGATTGCGACGATGGTGCAGCTGGAATGTTCCTGCAGCATTTTTGCATCTTGCATGTGGTCATTGTGGCCATGGGTGATGCACAAGTAGTCAATCTGCGGGGTGTGCCATGTCTGGGGGCAGGCGGGGTTGGATTCTGTGAAGGCATCGAAGAGGATGTTGACTCCACCGGGCGTCGTGATGTACACCGTCCCATGACCAAGCCATGTGAATGTGGTTTGACCTTGCGTTGCTGCTGGTGGCAGTGGCGTGGCTGGAGTGGTTTCAGCTGTGCTGACAACGGGTTGCGGCTCCACAACAACAGGCACCGCGGCGACGGCTGGTGCAGGTTCTGTCGTTGGAGCCGGAGCAATGTGCACTGGATGCGCGGGCGGTTCGGTTGTCGGGCCATCGGCATCGATACGCTTGCTCTGACCTAAACTCAGTGATACGCCTACATTTGCAAGCTCATCGGCGACGGCATTAAACCCGCGGCGGACGTGCGTGACTTTCCCAGACCGGAAGCCCCGCAGCTTCTGGCGTGCGGCGTTGTAGAGAGGAATGAGATCGGGAGCTTTTACCGAGTAGGAGCCTGCGATCTGCTTTGCCATCAGCTCCGAGTCGGTCCGCACTTCTACGGTTTCTACGCCAAGCTCGGCGGCGATATCGAGGCCACGCAGCAGCGCGGTGTATTCGGCAACATTGTTGGTGCAATCTGGCAGGCGTTCAGCAAATTTTACTGCAGGGACGAGCTCATTATCGGTGTAGACCACCACCCCGATACCCGCGCGTCCAGGGTTGCCTTTACTTGCGCCATCCGTGTGTACCAATGCATGCTTTGCCATAGGTGCATTGTATGGTGCGTCAGCGGGATTGTAGATGTCTGGGATGCATTGTTGATGCTGGATTCGTGTAGGATGCCGGTCATGGAATCCAAAGTCATTTTGATTACTGGTGCCGGGAGCGGGGTTGGCCGCGCGACCGCGATTAAGTTTCTGCAGCTGGGCTGGCGGGTTGTTCTGGCGGGCCGGCGTCGTGATCCGCTTGTCGAAACGGTTACGCTTTCAGGTTGTGCTGCGGAAATGGCATGTGTTTACTCCGCAGATGTCACTGTTCCTGATCAGGTGACCGCGCTCTTCGATGCATCTGTTGAGCGGTTTGGTCGCATCGATGTCGTGTTTAACAACGCTGGGATTGTGCGTGGCGGTGCGCCGGATGAGCTTGCTGTGGATGACTGGAATGCGGTGCTTTCGGCAAATGTCACGGGGACGTTTCTCGGAATTCGGGAGGCGTTTCGCGTTTTTAAATCCCAGTCTCCACAGGGTGGGCGCATCATCAATAACGGCTCGCTCGCGGCGCATACACCAAGGCCAAATGCGATTGCATATACGGCTAGCAAGCATGCGGTTACGGGGATGACAAAGGCGGCATCCCTAGATGGACGTGCGTTTAACATCGCGGTTGGGCAAATCGATATTGGCAATGCCGAGTCGGACATGACGGTGAACATGCACAAGGGCGTGCCGCAACCGGATGGCAGCATCATGGTTGAACCATTGCTTGCGGGCGAGACGATTGCGAGTGCGGTGCTGCACATGGCGGAGCTGCCGCTCGGGGCAAACGTGTTGTTTATGTCCATCATGGCGACGAAGATGCCATTTGTCGGGCGAGGGTAGGGCTACTCCGACGGCAGAGCCCAGCGATAGAATAGAGCCACTATGTCCGTATCGTTTCACCTGTACAACACATTGCACCGGGCCAAGCAGCCGTTTGAGCCCATCGTTCCCGGAAAAGTGGGGCTGTACACCTGCGGACCGACGGTTTACAACTACGCGCACATCGGCAACCTGCGTACCTTCCTCTTCGAAGACCTCCTGACACGTACGCTGCGCTTCCTCGGCAACGATGTGACATGGGTGATGAACGTCACGGATGTTGGGCATATGACATCGGATGGCGATGCTGGCGAAGACAAAATGGCAATCGCCGCACAGCGCGAGCAAAAGACGCCCTGGGAGCTCGCACGGTTTTACGAGGATGCGTTTCTTGTTGACATGTTTGCACTCGGCATTAAGCGTCCGGATGTCCTTCCGCGCGCAACGGAGCACGTCGAGGAAATGATTGCTCTCAACCTCGAGCTTGAGCGCCGCGGGTATACCTACCTGACGGAAGAAGGTCTGTACTTTGATACATCCAAGGATGACCAGTACGGCAAGCTGGCGCGTATCAAGTTTGATGAGCAGAAGCATGGCGCCCGCGAAGACTTGTTCGTCGATCCCGGCAAGCGGACCCCACAAGACTTCATTCTGTGGTTCACGAACAAGCCAAACCACATCATGAAGTGGGACTCGCCTTGGGGAACCGGCTATCCCGGATGGCATATTGAGTGTTCGGCTATGGCGATGAAGTACCTTGGGGAGACATTTGATATCCACTGCGGTGGCAATGACCATATCCCGGTGCACAACACAAATGAGATTGCGCAGAGCGAGTGTGCGACGGGCAAGACATTTGCGCGGTACTGGATGCACGCTGCGTTCTTAAATGTCAAGGGCAAGATGTCGAAGTCGAAGGGCAACTTCCTGACGGTTCAGACGCTGAAGAACTCTGGGTATGACCCTCTGGCGTATCGCTATTTGTGCCTTCAGGCGCACTATCGGAGTGAGCTGGAGCTGGCTTGGGAGTGGGTGGATGATGCGCGGACTAAGGGCCAGGCAGATTCGCTCGACACAGCTGCCGCCAGCCTGAAGCGGTTGTATGAGCGCGTGGCACGTACTGCCGATGAGCCTCTTCCAGACCAAGCGGCATTTGATGCTGCGGTCACCGATGTTCTTACAGCTCTTTGTGATGACCTGAATGTTCCAAAAGCCATTGGCGTTCTGCACAGCTACGGGTCGCCGCGGCTTTGGCGTCACTTCGATGATGTTCTTGGATTGGAATTCGATACGCGAGCAGTGCAGCCTGCCGAGGTCGCCGTTCCTTCGGATGTTCTTGCCTTGGTGGATGAGCGTCAGGCGGCGCGTAAGGCGAAGGACTTCGCCCGCTCAGATGCGATTCGTGCTGAGCTGCTGTCCATGGGCTGGGAAGTTGGCGATTCACCCCAGGGTCCAACGATCAAGCCGGCTGGGTAGAGCGGTGCTAGTGCTCAAGAAACGAAAACTCCCCGAAAGGAAACCTGCCGGAGAGTTTCGTACTTAACTAGTTGTCTTATTGAGTTACAAAGGTAATCTTGTCGCCAGAAGTGATTCCGCCACCACCACCCTTGATGAAAAAGCCAATCAGGAATGGAGACAGTAGGACTGTCGCAACACGCAAGTCACGACCATACCGAGTGCGCTTCGCAGCAACTTTCAACGTTTTTCCATCTGATGTGATGATTGTGTCCAGCGCGATCTCTACTTTGCCAGGGCCGCCCCACATTCCTCCGCGGCTTCGTTGAATAACCCGTCCTTGTGCAGATGAGCCTGCTGGAACAATAATCGAGCCGTTGGAGTCACGTACATCTATTGCGACTTTGTAGGACATTTGGTCCCCTGCTGAGTTTGCGTCCGACATTACTTCTACTGGAATTGAAGTTCCTGTTGGAACATCAGCATAAAAAGCAAAAAGTGATGGTGAGATACTGAGAATGGCGATGAGTGATGCAATCGATTTTGTTTTCATTAGAAAAGTCCTTATCTTGACCGTAATCAAATAGGCTGTTCTACGTTACTTTCAGTGCAAATTTATATCACTAAGGGTGATTGAAATGCAAGTTATTGTTCTTGCGTTGATCTGTTTAGTATCACCCTTTGTGATAATAATTCCATCAATGGATGCTGAGGTAGTTGCTCTCGAGCTGTCACTGATAGACTCTGAACTTGAGTCGCTGGAAACACGTGGCCGTAACAGCAGGTCCCGTTCATGGGAACTGGCACTACCTCAGCTCCAAGCGCGGCTCGAGATTCTCGAGCGCCGAATGTTCGAAATTGAGCCACTCGCGATTGAATACAATCATCTCACTGCCGAAGTTGAACGAATTCGTGTTGCGCTAGCCTTACAAGTCGAGGCTAACCACGACTTGGACAAAACGACTCAGCTCCTCAAAAACCTGAAGCGGAGAAGACACCTCATCGAAGCGTTAGCTGCGGCCGTTCGAGGTGATTAGTTCTCTCTCAGGAATCGGACGCGGGGTGGATGAAGCCAGCATTTCTGCTTCCATAATCACGCTCGCTACACTAATATCCAGCGAATAGCATATGCGTTCCATCGTATCCAGCGATGGACACCTAGCAGAGCGCTCAAGGTAATGTATGTAGTTTTGGCGCAAACCCGTTAGGGTGGCCATCTCCAGCTGAGTCAGTCCTCGGTCGACCCGGATACGGCGTAGTATGGGGCCGATGAAGGGAATAGCAGTAGGACGAACCACATCTTCAAAGTATCATATTCGTTCCGTTGCGTTGTTGAACTTTCACACACATCCCGACTTGCCGATATTGACAATGTGTTCGTAACGGATCGCCGGTGATTTATCTATGTTGCGAACCCAATTGGACGCCACCACCACCCGCACCTTCCCCGCCACGCGATAACATACACCCTTGTGGACGAACGACGAAACACTGAGTCACGCGACCCTCGGGATGGCCAGAACCACGCAGGTGGAAATGAGCCTTTCTATACAAGACGTGACCCGTTTGATCCAATCCCTGTCGCACCAAAAAAGACCGAACGTAAGCCGAAACGGCGCAAACCCAGCCCTCTGAGCGGCCTCTGGTGGAAAGTTCCACTCATCGCGGCACTCGGCTTCGGCGCGCTCCGCGCCGGGATGGTCCTGAAGAGCATCTCCAGCAAGTCCGGTGGCGTTGTCTCCTTCCTTGAGACCATTAAGAACCCCAAGGCGCGCTTTCAAGGCAAGTCCCGTGTCAACATTCTCCTCGTTGGCAAAGACTACAACCGAGATAGCAAGGGGATGCCCATCACCCGCGCATACTTCATCGATTCCAAAACCGGCAAGCGTGGCTACCGAAATATAGCCCGTGCAGACACCATCGTCGTGATGTCCTGTGACCTCGATAATGGCACGGTCAGCGCGATCTCGATTCCACGCGACACCCGCGTGACCGCGCGGGATGGCAAAACCGGCAAAATCAACGCTACCTACGCTCGCGGAGGCTCAAAGCTGCTCCGAGAAACGGTTGAAGACCTCACGGGCATCAAAACTGACTACGTCATCGCCATCAAACCCGATGCCATCCGGGAAATCGTTGCTATCCTCGGCGGCGTGGATGTCGAGACGATTGACCAGATGAAATACGATGACAATTGGGGCAATCTGCACATCGATCTCCCCAAAGGCAAGCAGCACCTGACAGGCGATCAAGCCGTTGGCTTCGCCCGCTTCCGGGAAGTCAAACCGGGCACCAAGCACTCCGCCGAAGAAGGTGATGCCCGCCGGATGGCACGGCAGCAGCAGCTCATCCGGTCGATGATCAGCCAAGGGAAGCATCCAGGAAATCTCCTCAAAGCGGATCAAATCATTGGGAAAGCTCTCGACCAGCTAGAAGACCGCGATATCTCTGATGATCAAATCTACGCGCTGGCATCCATTTACCGAGGCTTACAGCCTGAAAACCTCGCCAGTAACACCCTGATGGGCGAAGGCACCACCCGCGGCGCTTACTACTTCATTGTAGATCCCGAGAAGGCCCGCGCGATGGTCGACTGGCTGATTAACGGTAACGAAGAAGCCGGCGAACGCATCACGCGTGTCGATGTAATCAATGCCACAAAAACGACGGGTATTGCACGCAAAGCAGTTGAAGTGCTGCGTGACACGACGGCCTTCGATGCTAATATCGCTTACCCTAAGAAACCCAAAAGTGGTGAACCGGAACCCGTCGAACCCGCAGCCAGCAAAATCATTTACTACAAGGCAGCCTTTGAGCAACAGGCACGAAAGCTTGGGACCACCCTTGGCATCACCAATGTCATCAAGGAAGTCGCACCCGATACCCAGGGCGTGATGGTGACCAGCAAGCAGCTCCCGGATGTAAAGATTGTTCTTGGACTAGATAAAACAAAGGCGCCGACAGGCGATATTAGAGGGGCAGCGGATGGACAGTAACGCAAAATTTAAGACAGTTTTACTCTTTGGAGCCCCCGGCAGTGGCAAAGGTACACTTGGTAAAGCACTTGGTTCCGTCCCTGGATTTGTACACCTCGCATGTGGAGAAGTCTTCCGAGACCTGGATATGACCACTGATCTTGGCCAGATTTTTGTTGAATACTCGAGCCGTGGCCTCCTCGTGCCCGATGACGCGACCGTCAAACTCTGGCGCGTCACCGTGGATGGAATGGTCAGCGCACACCGCTATCGGCCAGCAAATGACATCCTTGTCCTCGATGGCATCCCGCGAAATGTCGAACAGGCACACTTCCTAGATCACCACGTGGATGTCCAGGCAGTCTTCCACCTCGTCTGCTCCGATGAAGCCGTTATGGTCGATCGTCTGCGGCGCCGCGCGCTTAAGGAAAACCGCTTTGATGATGCATCCGATGATGTCATCCAACGTCGCTGGAGAGTCTACGAAGAAGAGAGCACTCCAGTGCTGAAGACCTTCCAACCGGAGCTGGTTGAACCCGTGGATGCCATCGGCAGCCCCGCATCCGTCCTTTACAATGTCCTTGGCACTCTGATTAGACTCGGAATCGCCTGATCACTAACTTCATCTGCTAAGATGACACGGCGTAGCGGGATTCCGCTTCGCCAAACCCGTCCGCCAGACCCGTGGGAAACCATTGGTATGGGGAAGCCCGTGCAACTCGGGCGCTGTCGCGCAACGGTAAGCCACTGAGGTCACTCAGCGGCAAAGTCCGGTCACCAGCGGTCGGGAACATCACGCGGTCTGCGCCGTACAGACCAGAAGGACCCGGTTTGACACTCTC
>Ga0114981_10002048_pt1 | contig 13111 bp, 8 predicted proteins | sample S_140806_MF_Meta_FD_87028 | JGI IMG/M metagenome (GOLD analysis project Ga0114981, IMG submission 87028) | Freshwater microbial communities from Lake Simoncouche, Canada to study carbon cycling - S_140806_MF_MetaG | ecosystem: Environmental > Aquatic > Freshwater > Lake | place: Lake...
ACAAAGCCACGTGAGATTCCATTTGGAGTTATTCAGGGACCTGGCGAAAAACTGGGAGCAGCTGCCGATTTAACGGAACTTCGCTTTCAAGGAAATACTTTCTCTACAAATCCATATTGGGCTGCTCATCAATTTTACAGAAGAGATATCTCCAATCGTCTTTTCGGAAATTTATCAGCTAAATATGATTTGACAGACTGGCTTTATGTAATGGGTCGCGTAGGTACAGACTTCAGCAATCGCGATGCTGCGAGTTCAGAAGCTTATGGTACTGCCTACAAACCACTAGGTGACTACAACGAAACATTTATCAACAGACTTGAGAACAATATCGAGTTCATGATAGGTGGTCAAAAACAATTTAACGATATTTCCTTTGATTACCTTATCGGAGGAAATCAAATGAGAAATGACAATAAAACAAAAGGTACAGGTGGTAATGATTTAGTTGTTCCATTCTTCCATAGTGTAAATAACGTAAAGGCTCCTGGTCGTATCTATGGATTCTCTCAATTCGGAATCAATTCTATTTATGCCTCAGCTAACCTAGGTTATAAAAACTGGTTGTATTTGAATATGACAGGTCGTCAGGATAAGTTCTCTACGCTTGCAGCTGAAAACAACTCTTTGGTTTATCCATCTGCGGGATTAAGCGCAGTTCTTTCAGACGCATTGAAATTACCTTCTTTTATCAATTTCGCCAAAGTTCGTGCTTCCTGGGCACAGGTTGGTGGTGGAGGACCTGATCCTTATGCGCTAAACGTACAATATGGTTTATTAAGCGCACCACACGGTTCAGCAAATGCAGGACAAATAACCAATGGATCAATTCCAAATCCAACTTTAAGCCCTTATACTTCATCTGAAATTGAAATTGGTGCAGACCTTCGTTTCTTCAATAACAGATTTGGTGTTGACGTTGCTTATTACAACCGTACCACTACTAATGATATCTTAAATGCAGGTATTTCAGCTACTTCTGGTTTTGGAAGTACTCAAATTAACGTAGGTGAATTATCAAATAGAGGCGTTGAATTATTATTAAATTTAGCAGCTATTGATACCAGAGATTTTAAATGGGATGTTACCCTTAACTTTGCAAATAACGTGAGTGAGGCTGTAAATTTAGGTACTGATGCAAAAGGTAACCCTATTCAATTCCTTAACTACAACGAATCACGTGTTCGTCAAGGGGAGAGAATCCGTCACATCGTTGGAGAACAACTTGGTGCAATAGTTGGATGGAAACATGCAACTGATGCTAAAGGAACAAAAATATACACAGAAGACGGTATGCCAGTTCGTTCGGCTAATGCAAATAATATCCTTGGATATGGTCGTCAACCAATCTCTGCTGGTTTAGCTAATTCTTTCTCTTACAAGAATTTTACGCTGTCTTTCTTGATCGATGTTCGCCATGGCGGATCTATTTTCTCTGGTACAAACTGGCTTGCATACCGTTGGGGACTTCACCAGGCAACATTGGAAGGTCGTGAATCAGGTTTAAAAGTAAGTGGTGTTACTGCAGCAGGTGCCCCTGTAAATGTTACCGTTCCGGTAACTCGTCTGGTTGACTACTGGAGCAGATACAGTGATATTACAGAAAATCTTGTTTATGATGCATCTTATGCAAAATTAAGAGAGCTTTCTATCGGATTTAAATTACCTAAGAGTTCATTCAAAAAATTACCTATTGAAAGTTTGGCTATTCAGTTAGTTGGCAGAAACCTGGCTCTCCTTTGGTCCAGCACTCCGAATATGGATCCAGAATCAGCTTACTCTAACTCAGGCGCTGACCAGGGTCTTGAATTCTTCGCTATGCCATTATCCAGAAACGTAGGGATTAATCTTTCCGTTGGCTTCTAATTTTGTTAAACTTTAATCTTATGCAAATGAAAAATAAATTGGTCAAAACTGGGTTAATTCTCACAAGTCTTTTCGTTTTAAATGCTTGTAATGAGGATAAGCTCATTGAGTTAAACACCAACCAAAATGCAGTGACCTCTATGGATCCTGCCTTCTTACTTACCACTGCAACCCTTAGAATTGGTGGGGAGTATGAAAACACTAGAGCTAATATGCTTTATGCGGCTACCATGATTCAGCATACTGCATCTACAGCCAGCTATTTTAGTGGTGACAAATACTACTATAATGGTCAATATAGCGGTGCTTACATGGAAAGACATTATACTGATGTGGTTCGTCTTTATTCCAATATTATTGAGCAAACCAAAGCGGATGCAACTAAGGCAAATCTTAATGCAGTAGCTACTATACTTCGTGCTTTTGACCTTCATCGTATGACCGACCTTTATGGTGATATTCCATACACAAAGGCTGGTTATGGCTTACAAGATCCAGAAAATTGGTTTCCTGCTTATGAATCTCAAAAGGATATTTATGCAGCTATTGTAAAAGAAGTAAAAGCTTCCAGAGATAAATTAAGTGCTACAGGTGGAAGTCTTGGCGTTCAGGACGTAATTTATAACGGTGATATAGCAAAGTGGAAAAAATTTGCTAATGCGCTGCTTATGAGAGTAGCTATGAGAATGCAGAAAGTTGATGCCAACACTGGTAAAGCTATTTTTGCTGAAGCTTACGCCTCTGGTACTTTTTCTTCAAATGCAGATAACGGTACCATCAAATATTTGAATGGTCCTCAGGGTCATAACCGTAATGGCTTAAATGATGGCTACTGGAATACTTACAAGTATTCAAGAGATTGCAAAGTCAGTGAAACTTTTGTGAACTGGATGAAAGCTACTAAAGATCCTCGTTTGATGATTGTTACTGGTGGAACAGGAAATCCTGATGTTACCACTACCTGGGACGTAAATCCTGCTTCAGCCATTGGTTTACCTAATGGTTATACCAGCTCAACCCTTCTTAATGTTCTTTCTGCTGACAATAAAACTAAGTTTCAGGCTGCTGGTATTGGTACCCGTATGTTCTCTATGCTAAATATTAAGTATATGGACTGGGAAGACCCATACTACCTTATTTCTTATGCTGAAACAGAATTGCTTTCTTCTGAAGCTGCTGTTAGAGGATGGATTACTGCAAATGCAGAAACCCACTTCAATAATGGCGTAAGAGGAGCTATTCAGGCATGGACTGCTTTTGATGCTTCTTTTGCTCGCACAACTGCTGAAATTGACGCATATATCGCAGGACGTAAATTTGCAGCAGCTGCAACAGAAGACAAACTTCGCCTCGTTGGGGAAGAATTTTGGGCAGCTACTTACCTGAATGACATGGAATCTTACGCAAACTGGAGAAGACTTGGTTATCCTGCGCTTACGCCAACCAAAGACCCAAATGCATTTGAAGGTAGTGTCATTCCACGCCGTTTAATCTATTGGGAAAATGAAGCCGGTTCTAATCCAGCGAATTTTACCGCAGCCGTAAGCCGTATGGGTGGGGACAAATTCTCTACGCGTGTTTGGTGGGACGGAGGTAAATAATTTAATCTGAAGGTATTTTTATCTAACTAAATACCAGATTTTTAACTTTTACTTTTTATAAAAACAACCTATATCAACTGTGATATAGGTTGTTTTTTTTATTCAAATATTCATTTTATATGATTTTTGTCACAATCCAAAAATCATGAAGATGGGTTCATTAAAAAGTTCTATTTTTAGTCTTTCGATTATCAAATCCAGCCAATTTTATGAAGCGATTTTCAACGTCTTTTCTACCGACCTTTATAGCTGGCTTATGCTTCTTTATTGGTCTTGAAATAAATGCTCAGCCTTTGTTTCAACCTATGTTTGCTTCTTCAACGGGTATAACTTTTGAAAATACGCTTCCTGAAACGCCGGAACTTAATATTATTACCTACGAATATTTTTATAATGGCGGTGGCGTGGGTGCCGGCGATTTTAATAAAGATGGCTTGATTGATTTATTTTTCAGTTCGAATATTCAGCAAAATAAATTATTCCTGAATATTGGAAATTTTCAATTCGAAGATATTACTAAAAAAGCAGGGATCCAAAACCCTCCTGGTTGGTCAACCGGGGTATCCGTTGCTGACGTAAACGGAGATGGCTGGCTCGATATTTATGTTTGCCGTTCCGGAAATTTACCCCCTGAAAAAAGAAAAAATCTACTTTATATTAATAATAAGGATTTGACCTTTACCGAAAAAGCAGCTGAATTTGGTTTGGATGACTCTGGCCATAGTACCATGGCGGCTTTCTTTGATATGGACCATGATGGAGACTTAGATGCTTATATCTTAAACCATAATATTAAACAATTTCGCAATTTTGATGCTGCTTTTTTGAAAAATCAGGTTGACCCCGATGCAGGAGACCGTCTTTATGAAAATCGCGAAGGTCAATTTTACAATATTAGCCAAAAAGCAGGAATAAAATCTAATCCACTGGGGTATGGCCTGGGATTAAATATTTCTGATATTGATGGAGATGGTTGGCAAGATATTTATGTTTCTAATGACTATGTAGAAGAAGATTATCTCTATATCAACAATAAAAATGGCACCTTTAAGGAAGTGCTCAAAGAACAAATTCCTCATATTTCTAATTTCTCCATGGGCCTCGATATTGCCGATATTAATAATGATGGCTGGCAAGATATCTTTACCCTGGACATGCTTCCAAAAGATAATAAAAGACAAAAACTCCTTTACGCACCCGATAATTTTGAGGTTTATAACAATATGGTGGACAATGGCTTTCATCATCAATTGATGCGAAATATGCTTCATTTGAATAATGGTAATGGAACTTTTAGTGAAATTGGACAATTTGCAGGGATCTCAAATACTGATTGGTCCTGGTCCGCCTTATTTGCCGATTATAATAATGATGGATTTAAAGATCTCTTTGTTACCAATGGTTATGGGCGGGATATGATTAATCGGGATTTTATTAAATTCTATGCCAATGAACGACTAAAACATATACAAGGAACTACCGATGATAAAATGTTTGGGATGCTTCAATCCATTAAATCTACTCCCCTGCAAAACTATATTTTTGAAAACACAGGGAAACTCCTTTTTGAAGACCGCACCAAAGACTGGGGACTAACGGGTGCCGATTATGCTCATGGAGCAGCTTATGCAGATCTGGATAATGACGGAGACCTGGATCTCGTTTTCAATAGAATGAATGCCCCCGCGGGTATTTATAAAAACACTTCCATCGAATCTGGCAAATCAAAAGGGTATATTCGTTTTGATCTAACGTCGAAAAGTAAAAACACCCATGCATTGGGTACAAAACTGAAAGTGTTTACGCCAGCTGGTATCTTTAGCTATGAAAATAATCCGGTACATGGATTTCAATCGTCGATGTCAGGTCCAATTCATATAGGCATTTCAAGCCCTGTCATTGATTCCATTAGAATTATCTGGCCTTCAGGAAGTACAGATTGTTTAAAAGATAAACTGGAAATTAATAAAACATATTTCTTTGAAGAAAACCTTACAGGCATTGCAACTAAGGTTGAACTACCTAAAAAAACGACCATTTTTCAAGTAAAAACAGACACCCTTCTTTACTTACATAAAGAATTGATGGTTAATGATTTTAAAGTACAACCACTCATCCCTAACATGGTTTCTTATCATGGTCCTGAAATGGCGACAGGGGACATAAACGGAGATGGCTTAGAAGATTTTTATATATGTGGTCCAGAAGGACAAGCGGGAAATATATTCCTTCAACTAAAAAATGGTGGATTCATACCCTCCAATCAGCCCGCCCTTTTAGCAGATGCGGGATATGAAGATACTTATGCTTCATTTTTTGATGTCGATGGGGACAAAGATCTCGATTTATATGTGGTATCTGGAGGCTATGGGGATTCAGATTCTGGGCTGCCACTTAAAGACCGCCTTTATATGAACCAAGGAGGCTTATTTTTTGCAGCCCAATCAGGAACCTTACCCGATTTTAACTTTTCAGGTTCCGTCGTTGTTCCCTGGGATTATGATCTCGATGGCGATTTAGATTTATTTATCGGTGCGCGGGTAGAACAAGGAAAATACCCTTATGCCCCTGAAAGTTTACTCTTAGAAAATAATGGGAAAGGGACATTCACTATTTCGTGGCGTAAAAACCTGGGGATGATAACCCATGCATTAATTACAGATATCAATAAGGACGGCATTAATGAACTGGCAGTCTGCGGTGAATGGACTTCTCTTCTATTTTTTGCTTACAGAGACGGTAAAATTCAGGAAATCTCTGCAGAGGTTTTAGATAAACCTCTAAAAGGATGGTGGAATGTACTCCATGCTGCAGATCTTGACGGCGATGGCGACAAAGACCTCATTGCAGGTAATTGGGGCTTAAATGCACCTTGTACAGCATCTGATAAGGAACCTATTGAATTATATTACGATGATTTTGACAAAAATGGCTATATAGATCCCATTTTATGTTTTTATAATGAGGGCATTTCTTATCCATTTGCTACACGGGACGAAATAACAGATCAAATGGTAGGACTCAGAAAAAAATTCATCACTTATGATTCCTATTCGAATGCAACCTTGGGAAATATTTTCACCCCGGAGCAACTTTTAAAGAGTCCTAAATTAGAGGTCAACACCCTCGAAACGATGTGGCTTGAAAATATAAACGGACATTTCACCCCTAGAAGTTTGCCATCAGAAGCCAACTTTTCACCTGTTCACGCTATCCTTGCCGATGATTTTGATGGCGACGGTTCAATTGATATTTTATTGGCGGGAAATGTCGCATATACCAGGATAAGGATAGGCAGAACGGATGCCAATTATGGTTGTTTGTTAAAAGGTTCAGGAGGAAAAGCAGCCTTCACCTATGTATCACAACTAACCTCTGGATTAAATCTCAAAGGTGAAGTAAGAAGTTTGAAATCTATTCACGGTTTAAACCGGATTAAAAGCATCCTTGTTGGCATCAATAATCAATCTCCGTTGATTCTTAAAACAGCTAATTAATCAGCATATATGAAGTGGCGATATTTAACTTATTTATTTTTAAGTCTTATACCCTATTTAAAAGCAAATCAGCAGCATCCATCCGATGCGTATGTTTCAGCACTAAAAAAGGTAACAGACATGATGGTTAATGATGTCACATCGCCCGTTGCTTCTGCCCGATACTATGCCTATATAACTATGTCAGCTTATGAAGTGATAGCAACCTTACAACCAAATAAATACCAGACACTTGGCAAAATTTCCAATTTTAAAAATGCCTCAGGAAAAAAGTCTCTAAAGGAAAAAGACATTGTAAATAGTTCTACGTTAGCCTTATGGAAAACAGCCGCGGCACTATTACCATCAGGAGCAGCCTTTTTACCAGAGGTTGATTCTTTATCAAAAACCCTTCCTTTAGCAACAGTTCAGTTGATTAACCAGATAGTCATGGAGGTTGTATCAATGGCCATGAAGGATGGATTCCTTCAGTTAAATAACTTAAAACGGTATACACCAAAGCGTGGTGCTGCTTTTTGGCAACCTACAGGACCCGCATTTATGGCGCCTGTAGAGCCCCATTGGCGTATCATTCGAACAATTATTCTCGATTCAGCAAATCAATTTGTACCCCTTCCTCCTGTTACATTTAGTACTGAAAAAAATTCTCCTTTCTATGAACTATTACAAGAGGTCTATGAAATAGTTCGTTCAAAAGAAGCGGAAAAAGTAGCTATCGCCAATTTTTGGGATTGTAACCCCTATCATATTTCACAAATTGGCCATGTTGAATTTGGAACAAAAAAAATATCGCCGGGTGGACACTGGATAGGTATAACAGGAATTGCCTGTAAAAAAGAGAAACAATCAATTGGTCAAACTGCCCTCATACATGCCATGGTTGCTATCACCCTTCATGATGCCTTTATAGCATGCTGGGATGAAAAATATAGAAGCCATAGAGTTCGACCTGAAACAACCATTCATGCGTTTCTTGATAAATCTTGGAAACCTATTCTACAAACGCCTCCATTCCCTGAGTATTTATCTGGACATAGTGTCGCTTCTTCAGCAGCGTCTGTTGTATTGACACATATATTTGGAGATAAATTTTCTTTTAATGACGACGTTGAAGTAGAGTTTGGACTGCCTACACGCTCTTTTACTTCTTTTTCAGAGGCTGCCCTGGAAGCATCTATGTCGAGATTATATGGAGGTATTCATTTTCGAGATGCTATTGAACAAGGAATCTGGCAAGGAAAACAAGTTGGTCAATTCGTAACAGATCAATTGAAACATCATTTCTCTTTATTGAAAGAGGCGAGGAAATAAAAAAAGGAGGAAAGACTTATTGTCTCCCTCCTCTAAAATTACTCCCAGTTAAATATCTTTTAATACTAGATTATTTCTTATTTGATGTCTAAAAGTAATCAACTTTAGACATTAAAATTGATTTTAAAGAAGTAAAATGTCCTCGTTTTAAAATCTGGACAAATAAAAATCTGAAATCAATTGAAAAAGGAATCTGCCAAGGAAAACAAGTTGGTTAATTCGTAACATACCACTTGAAATATGAACTCGCTTCATTGAAAGAGACTAGAAAATAAAAAAAGGAGGAATTACTAGTAGTCTCCCTCCTCTAGAATTACTCCCAGTTAAATATCTTTAATAATAATTCATTTGGTTTTTATAATGTAAAAGTATTACTTTGTGGATGATTATTTGATTTTCGATAAATTAAAATGTCCAGTTTTTAAAATCAGGACAAATAAAATAACAAAAATAATGTTGAAAATAGTTCTTAACTTTAAAACCAGTTAAATATCCTATCCTAAGTATGAATCTGGCAGTTTTAATATTAATCTTATCGTCTATATCTTTCATTCCTACTATTATTGTACTTTTCAATTCAGCAATAAACTGGAAAAAAAAGCATCATTTTTTTCTTGCAAGTTTTTGTATTTCAGTCATTTTATATTATTTACCTTTCCTTTTGTCGTATTCGAAAACATTAAGGTATGTTCCTTATTTTTTAAAGTCTGGAATTATCTTTCATTTTATGAATCCAAGTTTACTATTATTATACTTTAAATTCTTATTTATAAAATCATTTCATCTTAAAAAGATACACTTATTATTCCTAATTACACCATTTATCGCCTTTTTAGATTACCTGTATTTTCACTTCAAGAATAATGCGCAATTGGATGATTTGATAAAAATGGTTGAAAATAACTCTATTTCTTTATTTAGATTAGAAGGTTTCATTCCGTTTGAGTTAAATCTTATAATGAGGTTTTTATATATTTTACCCTTTGGTTATTCCATAATTAAGATATTTACAGATAAAAAAAACAAACCATTTTTAGTAGAGGATAAATCTAATTTTACTTTTATTAAAATCCTGCTTACTGCTATTTTGTATGCTTACTTAAATTTTTTTATGTTTTTAATTTTGCCTTTGATTCAAGGCAAAATTAATTTTTCTGACAGCTTTAGTGCTGGTATGCTAATTACTGCAGGTATCTTTATTTTATTTTTAGGTATGAAAATATTATTAAGTCCGCAATTACTTTTCGATTTAAAAGAAAATAAAAAAAAGAACGTCAAAACACAAAACGAAACAAAGGAAGAAGCCATTGAACTTTTAAATAGGATAGAAACTAAAATGAGTGAAGAAAAATTCTATCTCAATGAAAAATTCTCAAGTAACGACGTTTTGACCAATTTTGAAATCACAAGAAGTAATTTAGATGACCTTCTAATCCAAATTAAAGGCATTAATTTTGCTGACTGGTTAAACAACTTTAGAATCGAATACTCAAAAAACCTACTTTTGTCTAATGACCAATATACCATAGATGCCCTTTCGAACATGTCTGGCTTTAGTTCAAGATCCGCTTTTTATGCAGCCTTTAAGAAAAAAACAAATATTACGCCCAGTGAATATATCAAACAATCAAAAAAAGAACTCTGATAATATATAGACCAATAAACTTTTATAAAAAAATAACCCCCTTTTTTAAAACTTTAGTGAAAACCATGAAAATCAATTCTCTCCTTCTATTTGTTGGCTTTGTTTTGTTTAATGCCTGTAATGGTCAGGAAAAACAAACACCAAAGCCAGTTACTACTGAAAAAAATGAAATAAACGAAATAGATATTCTTAAAGAATTTGGATTACTTAAATCTGCCGAAGATTCAGGATATCCCTTCTATACCCTCGAAATCGAATTTCCGGAAAGAAAATTCAGTGAATTTTTTGTTTTAAACATAGCTGATTTACCTGAATTAGATCCAGGCATTTTAACAGAATGGGAAGGAAAATATGTTTCATTTGAATATACCAGCGAGATAATTAATGCTTTACTGGATGTAAGACAAAACGGAAAATCATTACTGGGGGTAAAACCTTCCGAACTGCCAAAAGGACTAAAAAAAATATCCGGTACTCTTTCAGGTGCAGCTAAGGTAACAGAGGGTGATTTACCATCCACCATAAAAATCCATGACCCTAAACATCAATCTCTTGAATTTGATTTTTTTGTTATTCAAGAGTTGGTGGATGCTGAAGGCACTTTAGTAGTTGGTTATTATGACCAGAGAACGGAAAACAAAATTATTTCTCTGAAATTAGCCACTAAATTCAACAAATAAAAGTTATGGCTGATAAAAAGAACTTGAAATAGAAGTTGTTCCATTCATTATCGAAACTATGTAAAATCCCTGAATGAAGGTATTCAAATTTACACTAACTCTTTTATCTCTTATTACTATTTTTTTTTGTTGAATTAATTTTCCAGAATAATCATAAATTTTTAATAAAAAGTCCCCGCTTTTGAAATTTTCCAATATAACGGTCATTTCACCAGCTTGACTAATGATGGATAATTTTTCCTTCTCCTGAAAATCAGCTAATTGGGTAATCGTTTCAGGAGGAAGCACAAACGGAACTTCTAACCTTACTGGAGAATCACCAGTGGTGGTATTATTTTCATTTGCCGCCAAGCCAGCTGCATAAAAGTTGACGGGACCAATATCCTTAGATGGAGATTTCCAGGGGATAAAAAACGAATGGCTTTGTTGAGGCCTGCTCTGCTCAATATAGATCCTGTTCCACAGCTCCACAGCTCTCAAATTGGAGGTCAAAGTACCAAAAGTACCCGCTTGTTGATTGTTTCCACTTTGAAAAGCCACCAATTGAAGTCCGTGAACTTTGGCGGGAATAATGGAGGGGATTGATACATATATGAGATAATCAGTGTTTGGCAAATAAGCCTTTACAGGTATAGAATCTTTCAAAACGGTCAGAACCAGCTTGGACTGGAAATTTCCACCATAATGACAGGTTCCACAAGTCGAATTTAAGGAAAGAGGGGAACCTGTCCTGTCTTCTCTTTGAAAGGTGCCAACGCCGCCACTGCTACCCAAAAAATAAAAGCAGGCCCAACAGAGTAAAAAAATCAGGATTATCTTATTTAGATTACTCCATATCATCAATTTATTTTTATGAGCTTCTCTTGCAATCTTGACTTTCCATTATTTAAAGTTAAGTAATAAATGCCTGATTGCAAATTTTCCCAGTTTAGATTAAGAGTAAAAGGCGGAAAGAATGGACTTTCAGAACGATTCACTACCCTGCCTGCAAGATCAGTTAAAACCCAGGAAATACCTTCTGTGCATATACCTTCCACAGAAATCGACGTATTATCAATAAAAGGATTCGGAAAAATATTGGCAGTAATACAAATTTGTTCGTTGAAAACTTCTTTAACAGGCGTGGAAATGGAAGTTTTCTCAGTTTCAATGGAAATTTCCGATAAGCCTGCGCAGGCATGCCCGTACGTTTCAAGAACATTAAGGAGCACATATCTGGCATCAACATTAAAGTCGGGTCCAATAATTCCTTCATACTGCGGGATACCCGGTGCTTTTGGAAGATCGACCCGCTTGAGGAAACTCCATGTTTTCCCGTCCAGCGAATAATCAATTTCCAGTTTGGAAATACCTGAATTTAATTGGTCGGGATAATTGAAATTCCATAATCTTGATTTGGTGAGCATACGGATTTGCCCGAGATCAATCATCAACCAATGCCCCTCCTTCCTGAATTTATTAGGATTGGCAGCTGGTTTACAGGCATACCATGCGGCGGTCCAGTCGGTACTGTGTTGCAGTGGAAAACATTGACTCCAGGAAAGATGACTACTGAATAAAAAAGCGATTATATATAGATATTTCATAATGTTTACATTTTCATAAATCCAATAGGAAGATTAGGGTTACTTAAGGAATAAAAATTCTTTATACCAGGAAAAATAGTAGGTAATTCATTTTTACTAACGCCAAACCAAAGGGCCAGTTCTGCGAAGTATTCATCGGTTGAGGTGGTTGGAACAAACACACCATTCCCAATATCCAAATCGTCATTTAACTTTAAATTGGGATATTTACCATACATTTTGTTTCCGTTTAAAGAACCTCCAACGACCATGGAGGTTCCGCCCCAGGCATGGTCTGTACCATCTCCATTGGAAGTCAAGGTGCGCGCAAATTCACTGATGGTAAAAGTGGTAACTTGTTTTTCCAGTTTTAATTCCTTGATGGCTGAGTAGAATGAACCTATGGCGCGGGATACTCTTTTTAAATCTCGGGTATGATAATCAAGCAGATAATCATGATGATCGAAGCCCCCTAAAGTTACGAAAAAACCTGCCGTTTAACCCCTAGAAATTTTCTGGAAGCGATGGTATTAGCGACCATTCTCAGACGGGTAGAAAGTTCATCATTATCGAAATTGGTGGAAAAATATTCTCGTCGATTATAAGCATCTCTAAAAACTTCGCCACCCTCCTGTGATTTTCTTATTTCGTCGATATAGGTCTGTTTGAAGGCATCCTGATAATTGTGGTACATTAGACTATCAATGGCTTGACTTCGGGAATCCCATTCATTTCCGCGGTTATAAGCCCAGATTATTTCCGCCCCATTGGTATTTAAAGAATAGGGGACCGTTTCATTTCCTTGTTGAAAAAGATTTGTTCCATTCAAAGAAAGGCTTATAGACACCTTTTGATTAGTATTCATATCTTTTAGCAGATCAGCTACTCTTCCACCCCACCCTGTGCGAACTCTTTCGTTGGGAATACCCGTTTGCCATTGTTGCTC
>Ga0114981_10002051_pt1 | contig 13102 bp, 12 predicted proteins | sample S_140806_MF_Meta_FD_87028 | JGI IMG/M metagenome (GOLD analysis project Ga0114981, IMG submission 87028) | Freshwater microbial communities from Lake Simoncouche, Canada to study carbon cycling - S_140806_MF_MetaG | ecosystem: Environmental > Aquatic > Freshwater > Lake | place: Lake...
CGTCCACATCATGAACGCCCTCACCGGTCAGAGCCCGGACATCGCCCAAGGGGTCGACGCCCGCAAGGTCTCCGGCAAAAAGAGCGCCGAACAGGGAGCGGGTGACCAGGGTTTGATGTTCGGCTTCGCCTGCCGCGAAACCCCCGAACTGATGCCCGCCCCGGTCATGTACTCCCACCACCTAGGACGCGAACTAAGCCGTATCCGTAAATCGGGCAAAGTGCCTTGGCTCCGCCCGGATGCCAAAACCCAGGTCTCGGTCGAATACCGCAACCATAAGCCCGTCCGGATCACCGCCGTGGTCGTCTCCACCCAGCACTCGGAGGATGTATCCCACCGCCAGATCGAAAAATTCATCATCGAAAAACTGATCCGCAAGGTTCTCCCGAAGCACATGCTGGACTCGCGGACGGAATTCCTCGTCAATCCCACGGGTCGTTTCGTCGTCGGTGGACCCGAGGGCGACAGCGGCCTGACCGGCCGGAAAATCATCGTCGATACCTACGGGGGCGCCGGCCGTCACGGGGGTGGGGCCTTCAGCGGCAAGGATCCGACCAAAGTGGATCGGAGCGCGGCTTACATGGGGCGTTACGTAGCCAAGAACATCGTGGCCGCCGGCTTGGCCGACCGGGTTGAAATCCAGTTTGCTTACGCCATCGGCTATCCCCGCCCCGTTTCAGTCTGCCTCGATACCTTCGGCACCGAGAAAGTCCCTTTCTCCCGCATTGAACGCGCCGTGAACAAAACTTTTGATTTCCGGCCCGCGGAAATTATTCGTCAGCTCCGCCTGCGCCGACCGATCTACTCGAAAACCACCAACTACGGCCACTTTGGCCGTCGGGGCAATCCGGCATACGCCCCGTGGGAGCAAACGGACCGCGTCCGTGAACTCCGCCGTCATGCCGGTTTAAAATAAATCACCCAAAACAGGAGGACCCATCATGAGCACCGCTACCATCACCCCAAAAAACAAAACCCCGAAGAATTTTACCGACTACAAGGTCAAGGATCTCTCCCTCGCCGACTGGGGTCGCAAAGAGATTGAAATCGCCGAGAAGGAAATGCCCGGCCTGATGGCCATCCGCGAGAAGTATGCCCAGAGCAAGCCCCTCGCCGGCGTTCGCGTTACCGGTTCCCTCCATATGACCATCCAGACAGCCGTCCTGATTGAAACCTTCGTCGATCTTGGTGCCGATGTCCGCTGGGCCAGCTGCAACATCTTCTCCACGCAGGATCAGGCCGCCGCCGCGATTGCCGCTGCCGGAATCCCCGTCTTCGCCTGGAAGGGGGAAACCCTCGAGGAATATTGGGACTGCACTTGGAAGGCCATCCTAAACCAGGACGGCAAAGGACCCCAGCTGGTCATCGATGACGGCGGGGACGTGACCCTCTTCCTTCATAAGGGCTATGAACTCGAGGAAGGCGATAACTGGGTCAACTCCCCCAGCTCCAGCCACGAAGAAAAAGTCATCAAGGATCTCCTCAAGAAGGTTCACGCCGAAAATCCCTTTATCTTTCACGAACTGGTCAAGGAGTGGAAAGGCGTCGCGGAGGAGACCACCACGGGCGTGCATCGCCTCTACAAATTGCAGGAGCAGGCCAAGCTTCTGGTTCCCGCCTTCAACGTCAACGACTCGGTGACCAAGTCCAAGTTCGACAACCTTTACGGTTGCCGTCACTCCTTGGTCGACGGATTGAACCGCGCCCTCGACGTCATGATCTCCGGCAAGGTCGCGGTGGTCTGTGGCTACGGCGACGTCGGGAAAGGCTCCGCCCAGTCTCTACGCGGACAAGGCGCCCGGGTCATCGTCACCGAAATCGATCCGATCAATGCCCTGCAAGCCGCTATGGAGGGATACGAAGTCACCACCATCGAGGAGACCTTCGGTCGTGCCGACATCTACATCACCACCACCGGCAACAAGGATGTCATCACCATGCAACACCTCTCCAAAATGAAGGATCAGGCCGTGGTGGCGAACATCGGCCACTTCGACAACGAGATCCAGGTAGACAAGTTGAATAACTTCCCCGGGGTCAAAAAGGTCAACATCAAGCCCCAGCTCGACAAGTACGTCTTCCCCGACGGCCGGGAACTCTTCCTGCTCGCCGAAGGACGGTTGGTCAACCTCGGTTGCGCCACCGGTCACCCCAGCTTTGTCATGAGCAACAGCTTCTCCAACCAGACGCTGGCAGCCCTCGACCTGTGGAAGAACCGCTCGATCTACAAACCCGCCGTTTACGTCCTGCCCAAGAAACTCGACGAGGAAGTGGCCCGGTTGCACCTCGAGAAGATCGGGGTGAAGCTGACCAAGTTGACCAAGGACCAGTCCGATTACCTCGGCATTCCAGTCGAAGGCCCCTTCAAGCCCGAGCACTACCGCTACTAAAGCTTGGTTTCTTAAAACCCCCGGCGGGCCAATCCTGCCGGGGGTTTTTTATTTGCGGATCGCGCCAGAAGCCGGCCAAAGCAGAGAACAGGCGATGGAACCCCCGACCAACCCCGTGATGATCCCCAGCGACCAGGTGATGGGAAACTTCCCACCAAACGCCTCGTTCAACCAGGCCAGCTTGAGTCCGACAAAGACCAGGACCAATCCCAAGCCGTATTTCAGGAAATGAAACTTGTCGATGACCCCCGCCAAGAGGAAATAGAGGGAGCGTAAACCGAGGATCGCAAAGACATTTGAGGTCAGAACAATCAACGGCTCTTTGGTCAGCGCAAAGATCGCCGGAACCGAATCCACGGCGAAAACAATGTCGCAGATTTCAATGAAGAGCAAAGCCACCATCAAAGGGGTCACCATCCAACGTCCCCCGACCTTGACCCAGAACCTTTCCCCCTCCAAGTGGGGATGAATCGGAAGAAGCCGCCTCAGAAGACGGATCATAGGGTTGGTGGACGGATCGATGGGCTTGTCAGGCGAAAAAAGGATCTTCCCACCGGTCAAGATGAGGAAAACCCCGAAAAGAATCGAAACCCAGGCGATCTGCAGCAACACCGAACCCAAGGCGATGAAAATGATCCGAAAAAGAAGGGCGCCGAGAATGCCATAAAAGAGAATTCGGTGCTGATACTTCGCCGGGATGGCAAAGAAATTGAAGACCACGACAAAGATAAAGATGTTGTCCACCGCCAGAGACTTCTCCACGACAAAGCCGGTCAGAAATTCCAAAGCGGACTGCCGGGCCGCCACCGAGGGATCAAAACCCGGGATCGCCAAAAGACGCGGATCGTTAGCCAACGCATGGTGGGCAAAGAAATAGAATCCAAAGTTGAAGAGCATGGCCAAAGTGATCCAGACCACGCTCCATCCCGTCGCCTCCCGCAGACTCACCTCATGCGCCTGCCGATGGAATACCCCTAGATCCAGAGCCAGAATCAGAAGAACAAAGACCAGAAACCCAGCGTAAAACCAGAGGTATTCAGAAAAGGGAAAAAGAACGATTCCGATCACGGAGCACAATTTCTGTTTTGATGAAAGGTCCGCGAGTCCGCGGCCTTAGAACCTCCGTGACGAACGGGGGTCGGGGACGATCCTGTTGTTGTCGTAAGGCGCGTAACCGGCAGGTGTCCCCGGAGTCAGGGGGTTACCCGCAGGCGGATTTTTGGCCTCCTGTTTGGGTTTGTTCGGCGGAGCTGTTTTCGCCGCCTCGGTTTTTGCCGGTAAAGCATTCGGATCCTGGGAAATCTTTTTATAGGCACCGGAGGGAGGCTCGGGAGCTTGGGGCGGAACCATGATACGGCCATCCGAGGCACTACTGGCCGGCATGATGGGCTTGGCTCCGGATTGATAATCTTTTCCCATGGGACTGCTGGAGGAAGGACCCGTGAAGGAATCAAAGCTCGGCTGAACTCTCCCATCTCCCGAGTCGTTAGCCCGGGGCTTGACCCCCTCAATTCCCGTGACGGCCGGCAACTTGGCCTTGTCCGTTTCTACCAAACTATCCGTCGAGCTTCTAGAAATGGCAGGATCCGAAACCGTTCCCTTCTTGCTGGGTTTCATCTGCTCCTGGGTCGCCATCTCTTGCGTTTTGGCCTCTGCCTGCAAAGCCTCTTCCTGCTGTTTCTTCTTGGCGGCTTCTTGCTTCTCTTGGACACCTTGGGCCGCCCAATCCTGATTCTTTGATTTTTTATCATCCTGCGCCGGAGGACGAAGTTGAGGAATAGACGGAGAACTGGGGGCTTCCGGCAAAACGGTTTTGGGCTCCGGAGCGTCCATGTCGGGCAGTTTTTGCTCCGGCTTCGTGGAGGGGAGACTGGATAGATCGTCCATGTTCTGCCCCAGTGCCACCCAAGGCAAAAATAAAGCCAAAGTGAGCCCTCGGATACCCATGCTTAGAAACATAATTCTCGGTAAGCCCTCGTCAATCTTCCCCACTTGGCCGGCTTGGAATAAGATAACCTTATCTTGAAATCACCCCTTTCGATTGAACTAGCGGAAAAGATAAGGCATTCAGGCCCACTTCGCTTCGACCTTTTTATGCAGACAGCCCTCTACCATCCGGAACATGGTTTTTATTCCTCGGGCCGGATTCGGACGGGGATCCAAGGCGACTTTCTGACTCCGGTCTCGGCGGGACCAGTCCTGGGGCAGCTACTGGCCCGCCAGGCCGATGAATGGCACGCCTCCTTGGGCCGACCCTCCCCCATTTTCCTTGGCGAACAAGGAGCGGACAGGGGTCTCCTTGCCGCCGACATGCTCAACTCCATTTCCTCATTCCACCCAAAGCTCAAGGCCGCCGTCCAAATGCATTTCATCGAACCCTCTGCTGCCCTCATGGCCCAACAAAAAGAACACCTCCTTCAGCAGCGGGAGTCCTTCCCCCTCCACTGGCATCACGACCTTGCCACCTTGGCCCCGGAAAACATTCCGTGTTTTTTCTATTCCTGCGAGTTGGTCGACAGCTTTCCCGTCCGCTTGGCACGGTATCGCCAAGGAGTATGGCAGGAGCTCTTTGTCTCCTTTGTGGCAGACCAGTTTGCCTGGTTAGAACAACCTGTCTCTTCGGACCTGCAGGCCGAAATTCAACGCTGGAATATTCCCAAACTGGAGGGTTTTACCACCGAAATCCGTCCATCCGCCGGTCCGTGGATCCGCACCCTCGGCCAAAAGATTCATCAGGGACTTATCCTCACTCTGGACTACGGCCTACCCGCACCTGATCTTTACCACCCCTCACGTTCGGCGGGAACCTTGGTCGCCCTTCGTGAACACCGTCGCTCTGCCGACCCCCTGCAGGATCCGGGAAAGCAGGATCTTACCTCCCACGTGAACTTCACCGAACTGATGCAAGAAGGAGAGAAGGAGGGACTTTGCCCCCTCGGACTCGTCGATTTTTCCCAAGCCTTCACCCGGTTGGCCCAACCCCTTCTTTCCGAAGGAAAAACTATTGCAGAAAAATGGATCCGCAACTTCCAGCACCTCACTCACCCCGGTTTTTTCGGCAAAACCCACCAGATCCTCGTTCAGGGCAAAAACCTGCCCGAATCCTTTCAGCCAGCAGTTTTAAGGTCGATATCCGCCTGAATGAACCCCTCCCTTGTTAAGGCAGAGTCGATGACCCTACCTTGACGAGGGGACCGAAAACAACCGCCTCAGCCGCGCTTGTTCCAGTCGAAAACGCCCTTCTTATAGGCGTAGAGATGCCCCACCTCGACGAGCAAAACAAAGGTCATCATCAGGCCGAAAATCTGCCAACCCAGACCGCTTTGACGAAAACCGGCAAGACTCAACGCCCAAGGATACATGAAGATGACCTCGATATCGAAAAGGATGAAGATCATCGCCACGAGGTAAAACTTCACCGAAAAACGGGCCGAAGAAGAACCCACGGGATCTTTTCCGCACTCATAGGCCATATCCTTGCCCCGATTGCGACGTCCGACCTTGCCCATCACAAGGCCCAGACCGATTCCCCCCAAGGCCACGGCTAGCGCCATCCCCAGGGAAAAGAGGACTGGAATAAACTCTCGAATCATCTTCCTTTGCTACCGAGACTCCGGGGCGGGAGCAAGTCCCTGCCGATAGTTGGCGGATCGACCGGAATCCGGCAATCTTGTCTATGCCTCTCGCTCTCCCCCTTTTGGCCTCTTTCCTGTACTCGTTGGGCTCCTGGAGCCTGAAACTCGGGCTTCGCCGCGGAGCCGGCTCCCGCACCGTCACAGCCGTCTCCAATTTGGCCATGGCGGGATGGTCAGCCCCCCTGATTTTCTTTTTCTCCGGCCAACCCCACCACCACGGCTTTCTCGCCGCTGCTCTGGCCGGCTCCACCCTTTTCCTCGGCCGAGTCTGTGCCATTCGTGCCCTCTCCCATGGAGACCTTTCCCAGGCCACTCCCATTCTTGGCACCAAAACTGTCTTGGTCGCCATGCTCAGCGCCCTTTTTCTGGATGAAAAAATGAGCACCGGACTGATGGGGGGAGCGGTCCTGACCAGTTTGGCTGTCGCCCTTCTCTCCTTGAACCCCGCTCCTCAGGGATCCCCTTGGCGGTTGGCCAAAATCGACCGGACCACGACCCTCTGGGCCCTTTTAGCCGCCTTCTTTTTTGCCGTGACCGACATCATCGTGCAAAAATACGCCCGACGGATCGGGGTCGCCTGGTTTCAGCCCGTCATGTTTTCCACTCTGGCCGCCCTCACACCGCTTCTCTTTCTACCCACCATCCGGAAGGCAAAGTCCCCCATCCCCAGCCTACCCCCCTGCTCCCGTTGGCCGGTTTTCGTGGGATCAGGCGTAATCGGTTTCCAAACCTCGATGGTGATTCTGGTCATTGGCATCTTCGGCCACGCCACGGCCACCAACGTGGTCTACGCCACCCGAGGACTCTGGGCCGTACTTCTCGAGGGAGCAGCTGGGGGTGGAGCGGCTGCCATGGATCGCCGGATCCTCGCTTTTCGCCTAACCGGGGCCGCCCTACTGCTCGCTGCCGTCGCCTTGGCTGTCGGATCTCTTTAAGCCCGCCCCAACTGCAGCATCACCAAACCGACCGCCGTCAAAACCAATCCACCCATCTGCAGAGCGGTGATGGGCGAACGGAAAAACCACCATCCAGCCAGCTGCACCAAGACAAAACCTGCACCTAGGGTAAAAGCATAGACCAGATGAGGACTTTGCTCCCTCAAGGCATAGGTAATGAGAACCGGGCAACCAAAGCCAGCCACGTTGCCGGCTAAAAACCAGAGCCACCAAGCTGTTCCCTCTTTTTCCGAAGCCACCTTGAAAAGGAGGTTCGAACCCGCCATCGAGATCGCGTACCCCAACACCAGAAAGACAAACTTCAAACCGGAATCAGGCCACTGCCCCCCCGCAACAACTTCCGTCCCGGTGCCCTGGTTGGCAGTGCATCGCATACTCCGCTCCGCCCATCTGGTCACACCATGCGGCGAAAGCCTTCCTTTCCTCCGGCGTCATCGGGGTCTGGGCGGAGGCCAGCACGGCCTGCTCCACGTAGGGGAATTGATCCACCCCGATCATATGCGTGCAGACCTCGGGATAACTGAGGGCATAACGCATCACCTTGTCTGCCGTCATGAGACCCTTCTCGCTCGACCTTTTACTTCCTCCAAATCCCTTCATGCCGATGACCGCGATTTTTTTCTCCGCCAAGGCAGGAATCACCTCGGTCTCAAAACGCCGGGAGTGGAGAGTGCCCAGGGCTGAAACCGGTTGCAGGGAGGCGTCAAAGGGATAGCCGCCTTGAATCATTTTCAGGTGGACTTCGGGCTCATCATGGCCGGTGAAGCCGAGATAACGGACTTTCCCCTGCTTTTTGGCCAGATCAAAGGCCTCGGCCGCCCCGCCTGGGCCATAAAATTTCTCCACCTCAACAACGCTCCTCATCTCGTGGAGCATCCAGAGATCCACATGATCGGTCTGGAGCCGTCGCAGGGAATCCTCCAGAAACTTCATGGCTCCTTCCTTGCCTCCTTCCGGGAGCGGGTTCTGGTGCGTGCAGCATTTGGTCATGATAAAAGCCTTGTCCCGGATTCCCTTCAAAGCCTGCCCCATCCATTCCTCCGCTCGGCCCTTGTGGTAACACCAGGCGTTATCGAAAAAGGTCACCCCACGATCCACCGCCTCATGCGCGATCCGCGTGGCCTCCGCAAGGTCCTTGGACAAAGCCAGAGTATGACCGCCGAAACCCACCACACTGACCTGCTCGGCATGCCGTCCAAACTTACGGGTTGGAACTCCACTTCCGCTACCCGCCCAACCCTTGGCCAAACCGATTCCCGGAATTAGCCCCAAAAATCCGCGACGTGTGATCATGCGTTGATTTTGCTCTTACGCTACACCTTCGCAAGTCGGGAAAATTTCATTAAAACGTCACTTGGATTTCATCCCCTTCACCATCCATGATTTTACGCCATGACGACGGCGCACCTGCTTGATCCGGAGCTCGAAAACGCCCTGCTGGCTCTCCAGGCAGCCACCGGACGCAGCCGGGAAGAACTCCTCCGGGACATGATCCTGAAAGAGCTTCACTTCACCCCCTTTTCAGAGGGAAATACCCCCCCAAAAAAAAGTCCGAACGTTCCCCCATCCCGCCGGTCTAACCTAGTATGAAAACAAAAACCGATGCCACCCGGAATCAGGGGGTTCTCCCCCGCGAAAAGGATCTCCCCGCAGCTCTTCAGTCCTACCTGAAGGGCATCGGGGAAACCCCTCTCCTCAACCGTATTGAAGAAACCCGTCTTGCTCGGCGCGTCCGCCGGGGCGAAAACCACGCCCGGGAGTTGATGATCAAATCCAACCTCCGCCTCGTGGTCAAAATCGCCACCGATTATAACCACTGCGGCCTGCCGATCCTCGATCTCATCTCGGAGGGCAACCTCGGACTGATGAAGGCCGTCGACCGCTTCAAACCCAGCCGCGGGGTGAAGTTCAGCACCTACGCCTGCTGGTGGATCAAACAGTCCATCCGGCGCGCCTTGGCCAATCAGGGAAAAACCGTCCGCCTTCCTGTCCACCTGGTTGATAAGATCCAGCGTTTGCGCCGGGTCAGCTCGGCCTTGGGAAACGAACTAGGCCGTGAACCCACCGATGCAGAACTCGCCGATGAGTTGCAGATTGAAACCGGTCGCGTCACCAAACTTCGCGAGGTCTCGGCCGGCACCGTCTCCCTCGACATCTCCATCGGACAGGAAGGCGACGACGGCTCTCTGGTCGACCTGCTGGCCGACCCCGAGGCTGTCGATCCAACCGAGGAACACTCCAAAGTCGACTTTCAGGAAGCCGTCGCCCGCAGTCTGGAAATCCTCAACCCTCGGGAGATGGAAATCCTCCGCCTCCGCTTCGGCTTGGACGAAGATCAACAGGAAAAGACCCTCGAGGAAGTCGGGGATAAACTTAACGTCACCCGGGAACGGATCCGCCAGATCCAGAACTCGGCCCTGACTAAACTCCGCCGGCGCCTGCTGAAGGAGGAAAACTTCCCCGAATATTTCCGGAAGCTCGTCAACCGTGGCGGCCTCGTCCGCCTGGCCTGACCTTCTCGAGATTTGGTGGCGATACTGCCGCCCGCACCCCCGCCCTCAGCGGATGGTTCGGGCGGCGGTTTTTTTTTAGAACAATCCTCACCTCCTGCTACGTTGACTTGAATCTTCATCCAACCACATGCCCCCCGAACTCCCCGCTTCCGCATTGTACGCTTCCCCCGCTCTGGGGCGCCTTTGGAAAAAGGTTCATCTCGCTCGTTCACCCTTTGTGATTCGTTCTGGCGTGCGACGCCTTTACATACACCCCGCCCCCGTCCTCCGAAAACTTTTATCCGGGAAAGCTTACCACTGGATTGCTTTGGGTTGTGCCGATGGACTCAAGGAATCCCTGCTCAGCAGAAAAATTCCTGCTCCGACCTCCTTCCACGCCGCTGACACCAATCCCACCCTCGCCCGCATGGCCGCCCTCCGCCTGCGGGCTCCTGTCAAATCGTGGAGCCGAATTGACCTCACCTCCCAGCGCCTCCCATCCTCCATTTCCCATCTCCCAAGGCCTTGGCTCGTCACCCTCTTTGGGGTTCTGCCCAACCTCGACGCCCTGCCGCTGCTTCAAAGCCTTCATCGGTCGATGAAACCGGGTGATCTCCTCCTCTTCAGCGCCAACCTCGCCCCTGGTAAATCCGGCTTGGTCGGTGCACGCAAAGTTTTACCCCAGTACGACAACCCCCTGACTCGCCGCTGGCTCGAAACGGCGGCGCTCCGATATCGTCCCCGCCTCCCCAAGGGTCATCTCGAGTTCGGTGTGTTTCCCGATCCTAGGCAGAATTCCCTGGCCCGAATCGAGGCCCGATGGATCTCGGGTCGCAGAAGAATAGTTGTTTTTTCCTCGCGCCGACCGACCCCGACCCAAGTCGACTCATGGGTGCGAAAAGTTCATCTTCGGATCCTCGGGCGTTTTATTGAACCTCATCGGGAAGAAGCAATCTGGCTGGTGACCCGTTAGATAGCCCTATTCTCGTCTCGAAACAGGTACTTGAATCGCCTATGCTAGCTTATGGGCAAATCCCTTCGGGCTAAAATCATGACGGGCGTGGTTGCCCTCTTGGTTCTTTTTGCCATCGCCCTGACCATCACCCTCTACTTCGTCAAGGATTCGGGCGAGGAAGTCCGAGGCATCGCCGAGTACCACGTTCCCATCATGGCGAACATCAACGCCCTGGATGTCTACACTTACGAATTGGAAATCCTCGCCCATGATATGTCGGCGCAGCTCCGCGTCATGGAACCGGAAAAAATCCAACATCACCTCGCCCGGGCTAAGCAACTGGAGGAAATCATCAACCGTCTTTTTGCCGAGGCCATCGACCTCTGCGAGAAAGGTAGTAACGACACCCGCAACGACATGGAGGATCGTCTGCTCATGGCCAAGTTGTTTGGTTCCCTGAAGAATCTCAATGATCAGACGATGGGCTTCGTCCAGACCGCGATGCAAACCGTCGACCTCGGCTCCAAGGGCAAAGCTGCCGATGCCCAGGCCAGTTTCCTCAAAATGGAGGAATACTCCAACCTGGACACGATCTACGAAAAGACCCGTCAAGCTTCCAACCAGCTCATCCTTGATTCCACCAAGGAAACGGCTGGCAACATCTTTAACATTATCTGGACGAATCTGGGCATTTTCGCCGTTGCCGGGGTTTTGGGTCTTCTCGTCTTTCTGATCATCACAGGTCGAATGCAAGCTGCTTTTCACCGCCTGACCGTGGCCTTCCATAAAACGGCTGACGGGGAGTTGACCGATCCCTTACCCATTACCTCCAAAGACGAAATCGGGGAATTGACGGACTCGTTCAATCAAATGGTCGGGCAGCTCAAATCCAAGGAAAAGTTACGTGAGGCTTTTGGCCAGTTCCTCGACCCCCGCATCGTCGCCAATATCGTCGATAACTCCACCGGGGAACTGAAAGAAGTCGCCGAACGCCGGCAGGTCACCATCTTTTTCTCGGATATTTCCAACTTCAGCACCATCGGGGAGCAACTGACCGCCGCTAGCCTTGTGAAGCTGCTCAACCGTTACTTCACGGTCTCCACCCAAGCCGTCCGCCGTCACCACGGGATCGTTGATAAATTCATTGGCGACGGCGTCATGGCGTTCTGGGCCAGTCCATTTTCGGAGGGTGAAAGCCATGCACGGGACGCTTGTCTCGCCTGCCTGGAACTGCAGGGAGCCTTTTGCAAGTTCCAAAATGAAATTTCCGATCTGACGGGATTACGCCGCAACGCCCCCCCTTTCCATGTCCGGATGGCTTTGGCCACGGGTGACACCGTGATCGGCACGGTGGGCTCCGACACCACCAAATCCTTCACGGTCATTGGCGATAATGTGAACACGGCCTCCCGCCTGGAGGGGGTGAACAAGGTTTATGGGACATCCATCCTCATCAACGAGGAATGTCATCGCTTGGCGGAAGCCTATATCGAGACACGGGAGATCGATTTCGTCACCGTCTTTGGCAAGGCAGAACCAGTCCGAATTTACGAACTTTTGGGCCGAACCGGCTCTCTCGATCCAACCACCGAACGCTTGCGCAACCTCTTCGCCGATGCCCTTCAACTATATCGGGAACAGAAATGGGATGAGGCGATCCGCCTTTTCAAGGAATGTATCAAAGTCCGGCCAGACGACGGGCCCTCTCTGGAATTTTTAAGCCGAATTCCTATCCTTAGGCATAATCCTCCACCGAAAAACTGGGACGGATCATGGCATTCCTCCACGAAGTGAAAGCTCGGCTCCCGACAAGCTAACCCCGCTTGAAATATTCGCGGATCGAGTGAGCCACTTTATCCCCCACCCCCTCCACTTGGGCCAACTCTTCCGTCTCCGCCCTCGAAATCCGTTCGACCGACCCCAAGACCCTCAATAGGGCCCGCTTCCGGACCGCACTGACCCCCGGAATGCTATCCAACTCACTCTCCTCCATCCGCCTTTTCATCAGGAGTTGGTGATACCCGTTGGCCACCCGATGGGCTTCATCCCGCACCCTTTGCAAAAGGCGAATCGCCCCATGCTCGTGGGGTAGCGCCAGAGGCTCCGGTTGTCCCGGACGAAAAATCTCCTCGTTCTGCTTGGCCAGACCGATCACGGGAACATTTTCCCAACCCGCCTTCCTGAGTTGCGTCACGGCCGCACCCAACTGCCCCTTCCCCCCGTCCACCACCATCAGATCCGGAGGCTCGACCCCTTCCGACTTCAACCTCCGGCAACGCCGACGAATGACCTCCGCCATGCAGCCCACATCATCCTGCCCTTCCACCCCTTGAATCCGGTACCTGCGGTAAGCCGGTTTCGAGGGTTTGCCGTTTCGAAATACCACCATGGAGGCCACGCTGTGCGTGTCGGATATGTTGGAAATATCGAAACACTCGATCCGCCCCGGTACCGTCGGCAGTTGCAGAACGTCTCGGAGAGCCTCCAGTTCCCTCTCCGGAACCACCGTACTGGGAAGGGAACGGAAGAACCTCCTCGCGGGTCGGGTTGTTTTCTTTAAATCCTCAATCAGGTTGCGCAACGAGGCCGCCTTTTCAAAATCCCTTCGCCCCGCCGCCCTCCTCATCTCTTCCTTCAGGGACTCCTTCATCTCTGCCGTTTTCCCCTCCAGAAA
>Ga0114981_10002052_pt1 | contig 13101 bp, 9 predicted proteins | sample S_140806_MF_Meta_FD_87028 | JGI IMG/M metagenome (GOLD analysis project Ga0114981, IMG submission 87028) | Freshwater microbial communities from Lake Simoncouche, Canada to study carbon cycling - S_140806_MF_MetaG | ecosystem: Environmental > Aquatic > Freshwater > Lake | place: Lake...
CGAGCCTTTCTGTTTCTTCACGTTGGTGCAGGACAAGAAGCTGGAAGAGATCGAGCCGTCGCTGCGCCTGCTGGCCGACAACCCCAAGCTGAACGATGAGTTCAAGGCGTGGGCCGAAAGCCGTGGCGACTTCAACAAAAAGCTGCTGCAACGCGATCCCAAGACCTCGAAAGAAGGCTGGCAGCGCCATTACATGAAGGGCCAGACCGTCACCGGCAACGAGGCCGAAGGCCATGTGACCAAACGCAAGCTGAAAGCCCCCAAACCGGTCGCCAAGCCGCTGCCGGGCCTTGGCGGGAGCTGATCAGCTTCCCCTTGCGTCTCCCCCTTGCATCCGCCCCGGCTTTCGGCTTATAGACCCCCTCCCAAGCCGAAAGGCTCAGGATTTACCCAGCAAACTGGCGCAAGCCGGGATGTAACGCCAGGAAGCGGGCGTAGCTCAGGGGTAGAGCACGACCTTGCCAAGGTCGGGGTCGGGCGTTCGAATCGCCTCGCCCGCTCCAAAATTACTCTAGAAAACAAACGGTTAGCGACACTCTCTCAGAGTGTGGCGAAGCCGTTTTTTGTTCTGGGGTGGGATTGGGGCACGCCCTCTATCCGCTGCAGATTTTTTTCGGTGCGAGCAGATCAGTGTCGATGCGTGTTGTGCCCCAATGCACGTGTGTATTGGACGCCCTCATTTGTGCGCCGCATATCGTTCACTGACGTGTGGCCGCTACGCGAATCCGGCATTGGCTGACGAGGCTGTCGGACTGAAATTGTCGCGTTTCGTGACCAGTCGGGACTTCGTCATAGACATCATGACCGTTCGCGAAGTCAGGGAATGGACGGCGGCTTGACCGCTCCCCCGCTGGCAAGCTTGGTGGTTCATTGCGTTAGCTGAAACGCCCCGAATCGATGAATTTATGCTATAGTGACGTACTAGCCTGCGGCATTCATGATATATCGTGTTTGCAGTAATTCAGGATAACAGGGAATAACGGACTGTGCAGTATACGTCTTCCAGCCCCAGCCTGCCTGCCGGACGTCAGCGTCTGGCCCTGCTGCTGCGCGCGGGCGGGGACGTCATTTCGCTCGATACCGCCGTTGGCGTTCTGAAGCTCGATCGCACGCGCGCCGCCAAGACCCTGGCGCGCTGGGCCGAGCAGGGCTGGCTGCGTCGGGTGGGCCGGGGACGGTATGTGCCCGCGACGCTTGGCACGCTCGAAAGCGGCCTCGTTCTCGATGACCCGTGGGTGCTCGCGCCCGCGCTGTTCGCGCCTTGTTATGTTGGCGGACGCACCGCCGCAGAGCACTGGGATCTCACCGAACAGGTGTTCAACGACATCGTCGTCATGACGGCGCAGCCGGTCCGCGAGAAGGAGCAGCGCCGCCAGGGCGCCACCTTCACACTGAAGCGTGTCGCCAAGGCGAAGCTCTTCGGCCTCAAGCCAGTCTGGCGCGGCCAGAGCAAGGTCGACGTTTCGGATGTCCACCGCACCCTCGTCGACATGCTCGACGATCCGGCGCTCGGCGGCGGCATCCAGCACGTCAGCGACTGTCTTGCGGCCTATCTAAAACGCGCCGATCGCGATGATGCGCTGTTGATCGGCTATGCCGACCGCCTTGCCAATGGCGCAGTGTTCAAGCGCCTTGGCTTTCTCGCCGAAACCGATCCACGCGGTACGGCGCTGGTCGCTCCTTGCCGCGAGCGCCTCACCAAAGGCAACGCCAAGCTCGATCCGGCACTGCCGGGTCCGCGGCTGATCTCGCGGTGGCGGCTCTTCGTACCGGCGCAATGGGCGAAGCGTGGTCCCAGATGATCGACCGCCGTGAAATCCTCGCCGAAGCTGAGCGCCTGACGCTGCTCCCGAACGTCGTCGAGAAGGACTATGTCCTCGGCTGGATGCTGGCTGGCATCTACGCCCATCCCGACATCCGCGGCAGCTGGGTGTTCAAGGGCGGCACCTGTCTCAAGAAGTGCTGGTTCGAGACCTATCGCTTCTCGGAAGATCTCGACTTCACGCTCACCGACGCAGCGCACCTGGACGATACCTTCCTCAAGCGCGTATTCGGCGAAGTCGGGCAATGGATCTACGATCGCACCGGCATCGAAATCCCGGCCGACAAGCAGGATTTCGATATCTATCAGAATCCGCGCGGCACGATCTCCTGCGAGGGCAAGATCAGCTATCTCGGCCCGGTCTCACCGCGCAGCGGCGGCTGGCCGCGCATCAAGCTCGATCTCACCGCCGACGAGCGCCTCGTGCTGCCGCCGGTCGAGGTCGCTGTCTATCATCCGTACTCGGATGCGCCAGAGGGCGGCTTCACCGCGCGGGCCTACGCTTACGAAGAAGTCTTTGCAGAGAAGACGCGAGCGCTCGCTGAACGCACGCGGCCGCGCGATCTCTATGACGTCATCAACCTGTTCCGAAATGAGGAGGCGCGCCCAACGTGTGCCGTCATGATCGATGTCTTGAAACAGAAATGCGAGCATAAGGGTATCGACCTGCCGACGCTCGTGGCGCTGGGGCCGCATCGGGAAACCCTCGCAGGCTCCTGGTCGAACATGTTGAAGCACCAGCTGCCCTCGCTGCCACCCTGGGAATCTTTCTGGGAGGGCTTGCCGGCCTTTTTCGACTGGCTCGCTGGCGGGCAGGCGCCGGTCGTGCCGGCGGCGTATGTGGGCGGGCAGGGTGAGACCGTCCTCCGCGAGCGTGTACTGCGTCTGCCGATCGCGCCCGCGCGACAGGCGCATGTCGAGGTCATCCGCTTTGCCGCCGCCAACCGGCTCCTGGTCGAACTCGACTACCGTGACGTCGAGGGTCAATGCACCACACGGATCGTCGAGCCATATTCGCTGCGCCGGACGCAGGCCGGCGACATCATCCTGCACACCCACGACGTTGGGAAGAACGATCACCGTGGCCTCCGCCTCGATCGCATTGAGGGCGCGCGCGTCACCAACCGCTCGTTCACACCGCGCCATCAGATTGAACTGACGCCGACCGGTCCTGTCGCGGTTGCGCCATCGACGACGCGCGCCCCGTCGACGGCAACGCGCTCGACCAGCGGTCCCTTCGGTACGGCGCGTCCGGCTCGCGCCGCGGTGGGTCGCTCGTCGACGGGCCTTTCGGCGAGTGGCCCGACCTACGTGATCCAGTGCCCGATCTGCCAGAAGAAGTTCCACCGCAAGAGCTACGACACGAAGCTGAACGCCCACAAGAACGACTTGGGCGGTCAATGCACGGGGCGAACTGGATATCTGGTCGATACACGGTATTGATCCGTTACAACTACCGGAGACCCTGCACACGCTGCTGGATGGCGTAGGCCCCGCTCATCCGCAGGCGGAAATCCAGAATGGGTCGGCTGACGCCATAGAGGTTCTGCGCGCGAGGCTTGAGTCCATTGAGCAGGAGATGGGCGGCCGCCTCGTGTCAGGCGCGTCCAGCATGGCGGCGATCGATGGGCCAAGCGCCGTCGTCAGCATGGCCAAGCCACGCGAGGGATCATGGCCGCGCGAGACATCAGTCAAGGGAAGGGCGGTGCTCATTCGGCGGCTGCTCCAACACTGTGGTCGGCAGCCGAATGTTCGATGGTCGGACCGAACTGGTCGCGCAGAATACTGCGGCCCGTGCGGAGCTTGGCAACCATCGCTGCGATGACATTGCGGAAGCGCTCCGACCCGCGAGCGTTGACGTCCGCCTTGTCCATCTCCGGAATGTCGGGCGATACGCTCATCACGAAGCGCGTCGTGTGTGCGGTCAGTTCGAACAGTGTCTCCTGGCCATGCTCCAGCAGGGCAAGCCGGGACATCACCCGGTCGAGCCGCGCCATCAGGGCGTGATGTTCGCCCTCCTGACGCGTCGCATCGAAGAAGCGATGGACGGCATCCTCCAGCACGTCTGAAGCACTGCGACCCTGATGGGCGGCCAGACGCCGCGTCGCGGCGACGAGATCCTGGTTGATGTAGGCGGTGATCTTGGCGCGCGACATGAGCTCAGACTTCCGTGTCGAAATGATCGGGGTTGAGGGCGAACACGGTTCCCGCGAGCCCCGGCCCGGTGAACGCCGCGCCAAGATCGTCGGCGGGCCGCAGCGTCGATGACGCATCAGTGTTCGTCTGCACCGCCTCGCCTGCGACAGGCGTTGAGAAATTGAACGCTTGCTGGAGCGACTGCTCGCTCTGGCCCTGCGCGTGTGTGTGGCCTGGACCGGATGTGCGCCTCGACAACGTTGAGTTGGGGCGCTCCGGGAGCGGGATCGTGGACGCGACGAGTCCCGACCAGGCCGTCGGAAGGCCCTTTGGCGAATGACGAGGGGATGCGAAGGGCGGCCGCAAACGCGCCTTGAAGAGCGGTTCTGCGAAGTAGCGCACCTTCTTCGCGCGGATGGGCGGTGCGCCGCCGGTCAGAACCAGCGCATCCGCATGCGGCAGCTGCATGACCTCGCCCGGCGTGAGCAGCGGGCGCGGCACTTCCTGACGCGAGACCATGGTGTGACCGAGCCAGGGCGCCATGCGCGAGCCGGCATAGTTCATCTGGGCGCGGGTCTCGGTGGTGACGCCCAGCATGTCCGAGATACGCCGGGCGGTGCGTTCGTCATTGCAGGCGAAGGCGACGCGTACATGGGCGTTGTCGAGAATGGAGGAGTTCTCGCCATAGGTCTGGACGAGCTGGTTCAGCGACTGCGCGACCAGACAGGCCTTGATCCTGTAACCACGGATGTAAGCGAGCGCGTGCTCGAAGAAATCCAGCTTCCCGAGCTGCGGAAACTCATCGAGCATTAGGAGAACGCGCCGGCCGTCGGGGTTTTCGGAAGCGACTTCGGTCAGCCGCTTCAGGATCTGGTTGATCATCAGGCGCAGCAGCGCCTTGAGACGCGACATCTCTTCGGGCGGCACAACCAGGTAGAGCGAGATAGGCCGCGCGCCGTTGATCAGCTCCTCAATCGTGAAATCGGACGTCTCGGTCGCACGGGCAAGGAGGGGGTCGCGATAGAGTGCAAGGAAGCCAAGAGCGGTCGAGACAACGCCCGAGCGCTCGGCATCGGCCATGTCCAGGAGCTGACGCGCGCCGGCCGCGACAACGGGGTGGGGTGCGCCATCCTTGATGGGACGCCGGAGCATCTCGTCGAACAGGTCGAGTACGGGACGCGCCGGATCGGCCAGCAGCTCACCGACGCGTGCCAGCGACTTCCGCTCCTCGGCATAAAGCGTCCAGAGTATCGTCGCGACCAGCAGTTCGAATGCGCGCAGCTGCCAGTGACTGCGTTCCCGCAGCGCGCCTTCCGGATCGACCAGCATATCGGCAAGGACCTGCGCGTCGCGCACTTCTGCATCGCCACGGCGGATCTGGGTCAGCGGGTTGTAGCGATGCGTGTCCGCCTTGGTGGGCGCAAACCGGTAGACAGGGCCGAAAGCTGCGCGGAGCCCAGACGTTACGGCCCAGTTCTCGCCCTTGAGGTCGAGCGCCAGATAGGAATGCCGCCAGACAAGCCCGGTGGGCAACGAAATGCCAACGGTCTTCCCCGTGTTGGTCGGGGCGATGACCAGCACATGCTCATCCCCATCATGACGCAGGAGTTGGTTGTCCAGCGTGCCCAGGATGACGCCATCGCCGGTGGTGAGGTTGAGCTTGCGGACATCGCGCGCTGTCGCCCAGCGCGCGCTGCCATAGGTGGCCGAGTCCTTGGCCTCGCGTGCGCGCCAGAGGGAGAACCCGAAGGCGATCCCTACGGAAATGATGACGCCGGAAAGGAAGATCAGCGCGCCCGTCTCGAAGATGTGCCGGGCATAGACGTCATACGCATACCACCACAGGAAGAACTTCCAGGGCGCATAGAGCGGGTACCCAAAGAGGGTGAGGTCGGGCGTGCCGAGTTGTGACTGATAACCCAGCGCGCCGGCCGTCCATTGTGTCGTGATGACAAGGCTCGCCGCGAACGCTGCAAGCACGCAGAGGATCTGCCCCCAGTAGACGCGTCCGGCGCTCATGCGTTTACGACTCCAGTCGAACGGCGAGCGTTAAGAGCGGCATGCCGCTTGACGCGCGAAGCTGTCGTTGCGGTACGGGACGCGCACGGCGAAGACACTTCTGCCGGAGTCGCCCTCTGCGGGAGTAGCGCGCCAATCTGTTCGCCACCGCCAGCGGCTTCGCAGGCCGTCCGTGTACGGAGCGCGCCCGAAAAATCCTGCGTGGTCCGGGGGTTGTACGAAACAGGTGTTAACGGGGGGACGGACCAGCTCATCGCAGCACTCATCGAGTTGATGAGCATGGGCTTACGCGCAAACGGCGCGGGTTCGCTTCATCGTTTTTTGGCTATGGGGTCGCTGAAAAGGAGCGAACGTGGGTGGGGCGAAACTCCGGGACGTGCTGCCGAGGGGCAAACTCCTCATCGAGCGGGTTGTTGCTGCGGCCGGAGATGCCGTTTGTCGACATGATGTTGCGGTCCTCGTCAACGACGAGATTTTGGCACAAGCCAAATCGAACGACTCGACCGGAAAGCCGCTTCCATCATGGCAGGCGTGTACCTCCTTGGACGAGCGCCAGGTGTTCCTGCTGGGCGATACGGCGGGGTCCTATGATGGGCGGTACTTCGGCGTGACACAGGCAAGCGAGATCATCGGCCGGGCGGACCTGCTGCTGACGTTCTGACACTCGGCGAGGCGTTGAGCGGGCCGATGTCCAAGCCGGTTCTTGGCGCCTGCGCGGTTCTCCTCGCCTGTGGCCTGTCGCGTCCGCTGTTCAAGGGACGCTGAAGCTCTTCGCCCTTGAGCAGCGGCCTCCTGCGACAGGCCGGGGAGGCGGGTCGCGCAGGCGACCCCGATCCGGCGTGTCGCCATCGGGCATGCTCAAGGAGCACAACCATGACCGCTAAACTTCAGCCGATTCAGCTCATCGCTCTCAACAAGCTCGTCTCTTCGCCACGCAATGTCCGCAAGCAGGATCGAAAGGCCGATATCGACGCCTTGGCCGCGTCGATCGCCGCCCACGGTCTGCTTCAGAATCTATGTGTGGTTCCGACCGAGAATGACAACTTCGAGGTGGATGCAGGCGGTCGCCGTCTTGCCGCTCTGAAACAATTGGCCAAGCAGAAGGTGATTGCCAAAGACCATCCCATTCCCTGCCATGTCGTGTCTGTGGAGCAGGGCGTCGAGGTGTCGCTTGCGGAAAACGTCCAGCGCGTCGCCATGGACGCCATGGATGAGGTCGATGCATATGCCGCGCTCGTCGCAGAGGGCGCTACGGCAGACGATGTCGCCCGCCGCTTCGGTGTCACACGTCGTCACGTCGATCAGCGTCTTGCACTCGCAGGACTATCCCCGAGGATCAAGGCCGCGTGGAAACGTGGGGACGTCAGTCTGGAAGCAGCTCGGGCCTTCTGCCTCGTTGAGAGCCATGCCCAGCAAGAGGCCGTGTTCAAGAGTCTGGGCAAACCGGTAACGCACGCGGGGTCCGTTCGCGCCCGACTGATGGAAGGGCGCATGCGGGCGTCGGATCGTCTGGCCGCGTTTGTTGGGCTTGAAGCCTATGAATGCGCTGGCGGGGCTGTCGTGCGCGACCTCTTCGACGCTGAAGCAGTCTATGTGGAAAATCCGGCACTTATGGCGGAGTTGGCCGAACAAAAGCTCGCAGGCGAACGCAATAGCTGGATCGCGCAAGGCTGGGGATGGGTCGAGACGAGCCTTGGTCAGGGCCGTACCGAGAACTGTTATGCTGCGATGCGCCTTCGGCCCGACTGGCGCGACTACACGGATGAGGAAGAGGCTGAACTGACCCGCCTGCGTGACGAACTGGATGCGCTCGACGCCGCACTGGATGAAGACAGCATCGAGGAGGATCTACGCTGGGACGCGCGCGACACACTCGCCGCTTCGATCGAAACCCTGCGTCAGTCAGCCCGCGTCTGGAACACCGATCTCATCGGGCACGCTGGCGTGGTCATCGCGATCAATCATGACGGTGAAGCCTATGCCACGCTGGGCGTTGTCCGGCAGTCGGATGAGAAGACGATCAAGGACATCCGCAAACGACTGGAAAGGGCAGAGGCCGGTGATGACGCCGTCGTTGATGACGAGGCGGTCGCATCTCCAGAGCCGGAGATTGCCTGCGGTCTCCCAAAGTCTGTGATCCGCGATTTGTCGCTGGCGCGTACACGCGCGATACGTCTCCTGCTGGCGCGGGATCGGGAGACCGCACTTGCTGTGACCGTTGCCGCGATGATCCTGCGCACCGTGTTCAGAAGCGAATTGCCCGGTGTCGGTGTGTCGGCGAGCACCGCGCATGTCGACGACCTCGAAGCGCTGGTTGAAACCCGCAGCGCAATTCTGGCGCATGTTCCTGACGATGAGGACGAGGTGCTCGACTGGTGCCTGATGCAGCCTCCCGAAACACTTCTCTCGCTCCTGGCGGTCATCGCGGCGGATGCTGTTGATCTAGTACACGAGAAGGGGGCGCCGTCCGATTATCGCCGGCAATCGCTCTCCGACAGATTGGCGGAGATTCTCGATCTCGACATGCGTGAGTTCTGGGAGGCGGATGCGTCTTACTGGACACGTCTGCCAAAGGCCGACCTGCTGGCAGCCGTTTCTGAAGCGCCACGATTTACCGAGCAGCGGGAGCAGTCACGGGAAGCGACACTGAAAGCATACGGCAAGCTCAAGAAAGATGAGCTTGCCGCCAAGGTTGGCGAGGCGTTGGCGGGAACGGGTTATCTTCCCGACCTGCTGGTCCCGCCTGTTCCTGCGGGCAGGTTCGAGCTGACCGGCTCAGGTTTTGCGATCGCAGCCGAGTAGAGAACCAAGGTCGAAGCGAAGAGGGGCCGCCAGAAACCTGGTGCGCCCCTTTTTGCGGAGAGTTTGTATCGGCGCAGCCAGCAGGACGCGCGATCTCAAGACAGGGGGTGCTGTGCTGAGTGAAATGCGCTGGCATACACAAACTGAGGACCTCGCTGCGGCGATGGCGCGCGTTTCGATGCGCGGTCAGGTCGCAAGGTGTTACGAAACGCGAACCCATGATCCCCCATCTGAGATTGATACGCGTAGGCTGAGTCATCCTCGCTGATCGAGCAACCATTGATGTCGAAGTTACATGCGAGGTGCAGCGTGACGATGAGCGCCGTAAGTGATGTCGGCTGCTGCGGCGTGTCGCGAGATGAAGACGCTAGCGCGCCTTCGAAACTGACTCCGCGATCCGAGTGATGTGTTTCGATTGCGATGCGATCATCGTTTCGCCGTCGAGCGATTTGTTCGTCGAACGAAGCAGGAGAATAAATTTCGTTCGCGGCTTGCAGAGGTTTTGCGAATGCGGTCTCCTCATTGGCGAGGCAGATGTTCAGGGGACGGAACGCCGATGAATCATTCAAAACTGAAACGATTGAATTGGCTGTTCGTCTCTTCGCGGAGCGTGTTGATAGCTGTCGCATCTTGCCTCGTAGCGAGTTCAGTTTCGGCGCAGACAACGACGACCTACAGCTATGATGCACTGGGTCGTCTTGTTGCGGCGAAGCAGGGGTCTGCGTCCGCGACCGAGTACGCTTATGATGCTGCAGACAACCGCAAAACGGTGACATTCAACGGCGCGCCCACTGCGGTTGCTGATTACTTCTCGGTCATTGCAACCACCAATCCCTATGTCGGGGATTTCGATGTTCTGGCCAATGACACGGATCCCAACTTTCCGGACGATTCCTTGATGATCACAGGCGTGACTGGCTTTGGGTCGTCCAAGATCACGATTACCCAGGCCGGCAAGATGCTGCATTGGTCGGGAACGATCGCCAATGCGAACATCACTTACACGATCAAGGACTCCCGCAATCTCACGTCCTCAGCGAGCTTGCAGATCGAGTTTACCTATTGTCCGGGAGGTGTTTGCCCATGAACACGCGCGCTGGGGTTTTCGTTGTCGTCGCCGCGCTGTCGGGCGGCGGGTTTGCCGCTGAGGCGCAGACGGTGCAGCCTTATGTCGGCGAGCTTGTCATCGCTCAGGACGGCGCGTTGCAAAGTCCCTGGATCGAGAAGCAGACCTGCGACGACGCAGGTGTTTGCCGGACGCTGATCATGAACTCGCAAACGCTTGAAGTTGCACGCGTCAATGGTCGTCTGACCAGCGCGTTTGCGGCGACGGGCGATGGTCTCGAGATAGAACGCGCTGAACCCGCGTTGGACAAAGCCAGAAGGCTCAAGGTCGAACCGTCTTAGGCCGGCTCGTCCAGACATCTGAAGTGCCGACAAGTCAAGGAAGGTTGCGGTCGCCGGGCACGTCTCGGGCGAGCTTCGACCAATGGAATGGACGACCGGGTCCGGCGGATAGCCGGACATCTGCGCGCTGGGGAATTGAGGGACGCGTCATGATCGGACAGGGCTTGCGAGCGGTAGCAAAGTTGACGGAAATGCTGCGTATACAGAGCAGGGCCTGCCTTGCGCTGTTGATCCTCGCGCTCTTCACTGAGCCGGCGACAGCACAAGTCCAGACGGTCACAGCTCCGGTGTTTGCTTCGGTGGATGCGCAGGGTGTGGATGCCGTCACCGGCGCCTACTGGTCATCCGCCGGCGAGGTTGCCATCGGGCGCCCCGGCGAGGGCGGGTTGGTCCATGGCCGCACCTGGATCAACTCTGGCTGGCGCGATTGGCTAGCCGGTACGATCAGCAGCAGTGGTACAAAATACTCCGTCAGTATTGGTGCGCGGACCGAGACGTTCACGTACAGCAGTCCCAATTTTACATCAGATCAGGCCGTTGGCTCGACGCTCATCTTCAACTCAGGCGCCAACAAGTACACCTACACCACGGCAGATGGTACGGTGTTCGTGTTTAACAAGGCGCTGGCGACGACGGGCAGCACGACCAATTTCTGGGCATCGAACGAAGGCTCGATCGAGACGATCACGCAGCCGACGGGGGAAATCACCACATACATCTACTGGACCGCAAGCGCTGGTGGTCAGACGGCCATCAGACCTCAATCAATAACCAACAACCTCGGCTACCAGATTTTCTTCACCTACGCGATCGCCAAGACGCCGACGACTGCGGCCGAGGTGACTGGCGGCTACCTCACGCGAACACAAGCGGCCGGCTACAATCGAGGAGTCTTTTTCTGCAAAGACAACATGGCCGACGTGAATGCGACGGGTACCTGCGCGACGAGTACGGGCGGTAAATGGCCTTACGTGACCTACACAAACTCGGGAGCGTTCGAGTATGTGACCGACAGGCTGAGCAACAAGACAACGTACTCGTTCTACACGAGCGGTCGGACTCAGATGCAAGGGTGGGCGCCCCCGTCCTCGCCGACTGCCATTCTGAAGACGATCGCGTACTTCACGAGTGGCGCGCACACCGGAAAAGTCTCTGGCGTCACAAGCAATGGCGCCTGGAACTATACCTATAGCGATGCAGGCGGGGTGCGCACGACGAGCGTGACGTCGCCGGCTATCACGCTCACGCTCATAAAATCGGTCATCGCTTCGGGATGGGCGACCGAGGTCTGGGGCGATGCATCAGGCAATCACAAAACCGTCTATCATCGCGACGGGTATGGTCGCGTCGATAGAATTACGACTGCGGATGACGATACCGGCGCAGTAGATCCTTATGTGGAATACACGTTCGACGGACGGGGAAACATCACGCAGACAAGAGCTGTTGCAAAGCCGGGTACGCGACCGACCATCACAACCTATGCGAGCTATGACAGCGATAGTACCTGCCTAACCGATCCAAAAAAGTGCAACCAGCCGCTCACAACGACAGATGCCTTGGGTGGAGTTACGACTTACTCCTACGACCCAACGCAAGGTCATCGGAGTCTGGTGAAGGTCGTCTACCCGGCGCCGACCAGTACCAGTGTCCAACCTGAGACTCGGTACTCCTACACCGGACTTTCGGCCTACTACCTCAACGCCGGCGGCGCGTTGGTTGCGGGGCCGACAGTTTACAAATTGACGGGTCAGTCCACTTGCATGGTGGGCGCATCATCTGGAGCCGGTTGCGTCGCCAGTTCTGATGAAACAAAGCGCACGATCGGCTATGGCTCAACCTCGGCTCCCAATAATCTGCTGGCCGCCTCGATCACCTCGGCATCAGGCAATGGATCTCTGACGGTACTAGAGGCGCAGATCACCTATACGGTGCAGGGCGACGTTGCGAGTGTCGATGGTCCTGTCTCCGGCGTGGGCGACACGCTCAGCTATTACTACGACGAGATACGTCGGGTTCGCGCCAGCGCAATCAAGACGCCAGCCGGGACGAACTATCGCATCAACCGCATCGCCTACAATCCCGACGGCAACCCGACACTCAGCGAGATGTTTATCGACAGCCTCAACAACTGGGAGACCAATACCACAGGTACGCTCCAGAAAGTGACGACGGCTTACACCGGTCGCGGACAAGCGAACTGGAGCAAGACAGAAGGCCGGACGACCGCGGGCGGGTCATTCCAGACGTTCTCGATCGTTGAGCAGGGCTATGATGCTGATGGCCGTGATGGCTGTTCAGCTCTGCGAATGAACCCAGCAAACTACGCATCGAGCACGCCAGGAACGACGGTGGCCTGCAATCAGACGACGAACGGATCCTATGGCCCCGACCGCATCTCCTCACCAACCTTCAATGCCTACAATCAGGCCTCGACCGTATCCTCCGGCAAGAGCACGCCGCTGCAACGCGATGATGTCGTGCGGGCGTTCACGACAGCGGGGTTGCTGTCGACTGAAACAGACGCCAAGGGCAATACGACCACCTACACCTATGACGGGTTCAATCGCCTGGTGCAGACGCGGTTCCCGGGGTCGTCTGCCGATTGCACGACCCCACCCCGCGACTGCATTGAGCTGGCGTATGATGACTACGGTCGTCTGATCAGCCGCAAGGGCAGGGACAATCTGACGTTCACATTCGCCTACGACAATCTCGGGCGGTTGGTAACCTATACACCGCCATCGCCACCGCCACCGTCCCAAGCCCTGCAGCCTGTCATAACCTATACCTACGATAATCTGGGCCGCGTCACGCAAGCGAGTTCGTCGGCCATATCGGGGGTCCCGGCTAACACGACGAGCTACGTCTATGACGCGCTCAGCCGGCGCACGAGCGAAACGCAAGCTGGCAAA
>Ga0114981_10002053_pt1 | contig 13094 bp, 12 predicted proteins | sample S_140806_MF_Meta_FD_87028 | JGI IMG/M metagenome (GOLD analysis project Ga0114981, IMG submission 87028) | Freshwater microbial communities from Lake Simoncouche, Canada to study carbon cycling - S_140806_MF_MetaG | ecosystem: Environmental > Aquatic > Freshwater > Lake | place: Lake...
CGAATTTGATGCATCTTCTCAAACATCCACAGCAGTTTTTCTTTTCCGATTTGCATTGTCGTCTCCAGTTAGGGTGAGTTCAATGTAGGTGAGTTATGTGCTTTGCAATTGATCTGTGTCAATCAAAGCATGATGATCAGAGTTATGAAGTTTGTTGATACAGATCAATTGCGTTAAAGAGATGCCACCTATGCTGACCTTCATAAAAACCAAAGTTAGAGTCAGCGTATGAATTTCATCAGGTGGCCGCGTGGCACCGCTATCTGTGTGTTTGTCACGCTGATGCAATGTGTTCCCAATATTTGGGCGGTAGAAAAACTAACTTTATGGCCGACGATATTTTTTTTGCGCGGCCAAGACCTGTGTCAATTCCAAGATGCTTTCGGCAGCTCGCGCAAAGAGCTGGTCAACCAAGCCTTAGAGCAATTGACGGGTTTGATTGCTTTAGGTGTGAATGCGCCTGAAGCGGTTTATGCCATTCAAAAAATGGATGCCTTGGTGGATAAAAACAAAGCCATGGCCAGTGAAGGCTTTGGCATGGATATCACCTTAGAAGCCACCCTCAAGGCCTCGGTCAATGGACTGTCTCGCAATATTAATCCGCAAAACACACGTTTGGAGTTTGCCAATCCTGCAAGCCACGATGAAATTTTGGACAGCTTACGAAAAAACCAGCGCTTTGACTCTAAAGATATCGCGTTATTGAGCAAGGTGAAAGGTTTTGTTTGGGGCACCTACAGTTATTCACCCGGTTGCAAGGGCGATGTATTGGTCACTATCCATGTGGTCTTGCCCAAGGGTGAGTCGGTGAGCTTTCAAGGCCAAGGCAGGCCTGAGAGTGTGATGCAAAAAATCGGCCTGCAGATGGTCAGGCATTTTCAAAAGACCAGTTTTCCCAGCATGGTCATCATGGGCAACCGCATCTTGGTGTTGGTGGGAGCACCCGGTTCGTCCATCAACCAAGCGCCTAATCCCAGTATTGCCAAGCAGGCTTGCCAAATGGTGCAAGCTCGCTTACCCACAGAGAATGAGTACGAGTATTTATCTATCTTGGGTGACTGGAACGGAGGGGTGTCACTGAACCATATGTTCTGGGCCTTGCCCGACAGACAGGTGCTCTCGCCAGACACGCGTAACCCAACACCTGTGAGGTCTCATGCTGAGGTGCAATTTTCACCCGTCAATTTTTATTGTGTGAAATAAATGCGCGGACCAAGCGTTATCAAGGCGATCTTAAGTTGGAGGGTGGAGTGCAAATCGCGTTCTGCCCTTTAACAGGGACCGCTTGGCCAAAAACAAAATTGGTTTTTAAAATATTGAAAACTATGCAAGATGTTTGTCCCTTTGGGGTGTTGAACACCAAATTACATTGCGCACGACCTTCAGGGCCTTTGCCCCAAATCGGTTTGACATAACTGACTTTGCTCAGGGGCACACCAAACTCTTTTGCCACCCCAGCCAAATCGTTGCGGCTGTAGCCGCGAATCAGCTTGCAATTGTCTTGGGTGACGTAGAGGAGTTGTGGTTGCGGTTTGGCAGCCCATGTGAAATTTGGCATTGCCAGCAACGCCCACATAGCTAAGAACCTGAAAGAAAAAACTGAATGCATGGGTTACATTGTTATACATGGATGATGAATATTTCATGCAACTGGCTTTGGCGCAAGCCAAATTGGCGCAAGACCTGGGTGAAGTGCCTGTGGGTGCTGTGGTGGTCCACCAAGGCAAGGTCGTTGCAGCTGCCCACAACGCGCCCATCGCTCACCACGACCCCACCGCTCATGCTGAAGTACTCGCGCTGCGTGCAGCTGCCTTGGCATTGGGTAATTACCGCCTTGACAACTGCAGTTTGTACGTGACCTTAGAGCCTTGTGCTATGTGTGTGGGTGCCATGATTCATTCAAGGCTAAAGCGGGTGGTGTGGGGCGCTGCAGAGCCTAAAACAGGTGCTGCTGGTTCGGTGGTCGATTTGTTTGCCAACCCCCAGTTGAACCACCATACCCATCATATCGGCGGCGTATTGGCCACCCAAGCCAGCCAATTGATGCAAGATTTTTTTAAAAACCAGAGAGCACTGCACAAACACCATGCGCCCACGCCTTTGCGTGACGACGCCCTGCGCACCCCCGAGGCTTGCTTTGCAGACATTCCAGACTACCCTTGGCAGCCCAACTACCTTAGTGATTTGCCCAGCCTGAGCGGACTGCGACTGCACTACCTTGACGAGGGCCCCAAGAACGCTGCGGTCACATGGCTGTGTTTGCATGGCAACCCCGCGTGGAGTTACCTCTACCGCAAAATGATTCCCGTGTTTTTAGCGGCAGGTCACCGTGTGGTGGCGACTGATATGCCAGGCTTTGGCAAAAGCGATAAACCCAAAAAAGACAGCGCCCACAGTTTTGACTGGCACCGTCAAGTGTTGCTGGAGTTTGTCGAAGTTTTGGATTTGCAAGGTATCCACTTGGTGGTGCAAGACTGGGGTGGCATCTTGGGCCTGACGCTGCCCATGCAAGCGCCCACGCGTTACCAAGGTTTGTTGGTGATGAACACCACCTTGGCGACTGCCCAGCATTCTTTGAGCGCTGGCTTTTTGGCATGGCGTCAGATGTGCGCTGACAAACCGCTGTTCGATGTGGGGCGCTTGTTGGGCCGGGGCAATCCACAGATGAGTCAGGCCGAATGCGCTGCCTACAACGCACCTTTTCCCGACGCAGGTCACCGTGCGGCGTTAAGGGCATTTCCTCCCATGGTGCCCGAGTTCGAGCACAGCGAGGGGGCAGCGGTTTCACGGCAAGCCCAAGCCTTTTGGCAGCATGAATGGACGGGCAAAAGCTTCATGGCGGTTGGTTCGCAAGACCCTGTCTTGGGTATGGAGGTGATGCAGGCTTTGCGCCAAAGCATTCGCCATTGTCCAGAGCCGATGGTGTTGCCTCAAGCGGGTCATTTTGTGCAAGAGCATGGCGAAGTGATTGCCCAAGCGGCCATCAAGGCTTTGACGGCTGACACCCTCTAGACTATGCGCTTTTATGGCTCTGGCTTTTGAGCATTGAACCCTCCATGCATATTTACCTGATGTCCCCCTCTGGCGCGGTGCGCGATAAAACCGCTTTGCGGCTGGGTATGAAACGATTGAAGCAGCTCGGACACGATGTGGAGCTTGACCCTGATGCGATAAGCACAGAGCAGCGCTTTGCCGGTGTTGATGATGCCAGGGTGCTGGCGGTGTCCCGTGCAGCCGCCAGTGGCGCAGATGTGGTGATGCTTACCCGTGGTGGCTATGGCCTCACAAGAATACTTAACCGCTTGCCCTGCAAAGCTATTGCTGCTTCCATCAAGAAAGGCACGCAATGGGTGGGGCACAGCGACTTCACGGCTTTGCAGATGGCTTTGCTGGCCAAGACCGGTGCATCTACCTGGGCAGGGCCCCATGTTTGCGCCGACTTTGGTCGCGCTGACATGGACGACATCACCTTGGCGTGTTTTGAGGACATGACACTAGGGCGAGGCGAGGGCGCAGGTTGGAAATTGCCCTCCAAAGACCTTGAACAGTTGCCAAAAAAAGCCTTGTTAGCCGAAAACGCCACGCTGTGGGGCGGCAATTTAAGTGTGCTGTGCAGTTTGTTGGGAACGCCTTATTTCCCTAGCGTTCAAGGCGGCGTGCTGTTTTTGGAAGATGTGGCCGAGCATCCCTACCGCATAGAGCGCATGCTGAGTCAGCTTTTGCACGCAGGCGTTTTGGCCCAGCAAAAGGCTATCGTGTTGGGTGCTTTCACCGATTACAAACTGACGCCCCACGACAAAGGCTTCAAGCTGCAAACCGTCGTGGACTGGCTGCGCACACAAGTGAAAACGCCAGTTCTGACCGGTTTGCCTTTTGGCCATGTGCCCACCAAACTTTGCCTGCCAGTAGGAAAACCGGTTACCTTGCTGCGCGAAGGTCGCGAAGCCTTTTTGCTGTGGGCCCACCCTCACCATGGACACTGATGCCATCGTCATAGGCGCAGGGGTAGTGGGCTTGGCAGTGGCCAGAGCTTTGGCTTTGCAGTCGCCTGGCAAAAATGTTTGGGTTTTAGATGCTGCAGATGGTATCGGCACAGGTACCAGTTCGCGCAACAGCGAGGTCTTGCACGCGGGTATTTATTACCCCGCAGGCTCTTTGAAAGCCAAGCTGTGCGTCAAAGGCCATGCTTTGCTGACCGCCTATTTGCAAGAACGTGGCCTGCCGTTTTGGCTCTGCGGCAAATTGATTGTGGCCAGCGCCCCAGAGCAGTTGCCTGCCTTGAAAACTTTACTGACCAAGGCTTTGGCCAACGGCGTGGAATTGACATGGTTAGACGCCGAACAGGCTTTGGCCATGGAACCTGCCTTGTCATGTGTGGCCGCCTTGTATTCTCCACGCACAGGCTTGGTTGACAGTCATGCGCTGATGCTGAGTTTGCAAGCCGATGTGGAAAACGCAGGTGGCATGGTGGTGTTGCATACCCGTGTGCAAAGTGCCCGTCCACAAAGCCAAGGCTGGGAAGTCAGGACCGAAGATGGCACCCTTTTACGCACTTCGGTGCTGGTCAACAGCGCGGGCCTTGATGCGCCCTTGCTTGCGCAGCATTTCGAAGGGCTTGCTCCCAAGCACATCCCGAAAGCCTTTTACGCCAAGGGAAACTATTTTTCTTTGGCGGGTAAATCGCCGTTTTCCCACTTGATTTACCCCTTGCCCAGCGAAGCGGGTTTGGGGGTTCACCTGACCTTGGACATGGGCAAACAAGCCAAGTTCGGCCCCGATGTGGAATGGGTGACTACGGCAGATGATTACGTGGTGAATCCCGAGCGTGTTGCACCCTTTGCTGATGAGATACGTCGCTACTGGCCTGGACTGCCTGATAACGCCTTGCAACCGGCCTACGCTGGTATCCGACCCAAAATCGTGGGACCCAATGCACCTGCTGCCGACTTTGTGGTGCAAGGCCCTTCTGTGCATGGTTTGCCTGGCTTGGTGAACCTGTTTGGCATCGAGTCGCCAGGGCTGACCAGTTGTTTGGCGCTGGGCGAAGAAGTGGTGCAGGCTTTGTCTTAGCGGCTGCCTACAATCTATTTTTTCTTATTGAATATCCGGAGTTTGCATGACCACTTACGACAGCCATTACATCAACGGTGCTTGGCACAAGGCTCACAACCCAGCGGTACTTGAGGTGCACGACTCCACCACCGAAGAAGTCATGGCGACCGTCCCCCAAGGCACGGCGGACGAAGCCGCCCAAGCCGTGCTGGCCGCACGGGCAGCTTTCCCCGCGTGGTCTGCGCTGAGCGTGGAGGAGCGCTGTGTGTACATCGACAAAATCGTTGCTGGTCTCAAAGCTCGCACTGATGAGATGGGCACCGCGATTGCCCGTGAGGTGGGTATGCCCATCAAACTGGCCAAGATGATTCAAGTCGGTGGTCCCATCTTCAACTGGGGCAACGCCGCCAAAGCTGCCCGCGCTTTTCATTGGCAAGAGCAAGTGGGCAATTCGCTGGTGGTTCGAGAACCGATTGGGGTGGTGGGCTGCATCACGCCTTGGAACTTTCCGCTCAACCAAATCACTTTAAAAGTGGCCCCCGCGCTGGCAGCGGGTTGCACCGTGGTCTTGAAACCCAGCGAAATCGCCCCTGTCAACGCCATGATCTTGACCGAGATCATCCACGCGGCGGGTCTGCCTGCGGGCGTTTTCAATCTGGTCAACGGCTTGGGACCCGTGGTCGGCGAGGTCTTGGCCAGCCACCCCGAAGTGGACATGGTGAGCTTTACCGGCTCCACCCGCGCGGGCAAGCGTGTGGCCGAGTTGGCCGCTGCCACCGTCAAGCGCGTGACCTTGGAGTTGGGTGGTAAATCGGCCAGCGTTATCTTGCCCGACGCTGATTTGGCGGCAGCAGTCAAAGGCACGATTGGCGCTTGCTTACTCAACAGCGGTCAAACCTGCTCTGCCCACACTCGCATGTTGGTGCCTGCCAAGCGTTACGACGAAGTCAAAGCCTTGGTTCAAGCCACCATCGCCAAATTTACCTTAGGCCCTAGCTTGGACGAAAACACCCGCTTAGGCCCTTTGGTCAGCGCAGCACAACGAGAGCGTGTGTTGGACTTTGTCCGCCAAGGCTTGGAGGAGGGCGCCGAACTCGTCGCTGGTGGTCCCGACAAACCTGCGTTTGACAAAGGCTATTTTGTACAGCCCACTGTTTTGCGTGTGCAGCCCAACGACACTTTGGCACGGGAAGAAATTTTCGGTCCCGTGCTGGTTATTCTGACCTATGAAGACGAGGAGGAAGCGATTCGCATCGCCAACGACACAATTTACGGTTTGGGCGGCGGCGTGTGGAGTGTGGACCAAGACCATGCGGTGGCGGTAGCCAGACAAATTCGCACGGGGCAAGTCGACATCAATGGCGGGCCTTTCAACGGCAACGCGCCTTTTGGTGGTTACAAACAATCAGGCAATGGCCGTGAAAATGGTCGTTATGGTTTAGAAGAGTTTTTGGAGTTCAAAGCCATGCAATTTCCCGTGGCAGCCAAAGCATGAAGGCACGTTTGCTGTGGGGGGCAGGGGGCTTATTGGCCTTGGTGCTGGTGGTGCTGGGCGCGGTCGGTGTGTACCTGATGAGGGCGCAACCTCAGCATGAAGGCACTTTGCGTCTTTCAGGCTTGAAGTCCACCGTCAAAGTTTCGCGCGATGGTGCAGGTGTGGTGCATATCGAGGGAGATTCCATGACCGACACCGCGTTTGCCCTGGGATTCACCCATGCCCAAGAACGCGGTTGGCAACTCGAATTCAATCGCCGCATCATGCACGGCGAACTGGCCGAGATTTTGGGCGAAGCCGCTTTGCCGGTGGACAAACTGCTGCGCACCTTGGGCATTTACCAAGTGGCGCAAAAGCAATACGCTGGCTACCCCGAGGATGTGAAAGCCACTTTGCAAGCCTATAGCAAAGGTATTCAAGCGTTTTACGCTTCAGGCAACCAAACCTTGTCGCCCGAGTTCTTGCTGCTGGGCACCAAGCCCGGTGGTCGCAGTGGCGTGGCATGGGAGCCTGCTGACAGCGTAGGTTGGGCGTTGATGATGGCGCTCGATTTAGGCGGTAACTGGGGCCAAGAAATTTCACGTTTAAGCGTCGCCAAAGTTCTGGATACCCAACGCTTGTGGCAGCTCTACCCCGGCTACCCTGGCGAAGCACCTGCCACGGCAGTAGATTTGGCCAAGTTATATAAAGAGCTGGGGGTGTATTCCAGCAAGGTGAGAACTTCGGGCAGCACATCTTCAAGCAGTCACACCAGTTTGGCTGTTGCGTTTTTAGGCGAGCCTGGCTTGGTGGAAGGCAAGGGCAGCAACAACTGGGTGATTTCAGGCGAACGCACGGCTTCTGGCAAGCCCTTGTTGGCCAATGACCCCCATCTGGGTTTGGGCACACCGGCGATTTGGTTTTATGCCCACCTGAAGTCACCCGAACAAAACGTCATCGGAGCCACTTTGCCTGGCATGCCCTTGGTGGTTTTGGGTCACAACAACCACGTGGCTTGGGGCTTCACCAATACCGGCCCCGATGTGCAAGACCTGTATTTGGAAAAAATCAACCCCTCTAATCCCTTGCAGTACCAAATCCCAGACGGTTGGCAGGCTTTTGTGTCGCGCCAAGAAACCATCCGTGTCAAAGGCAAGCCCGATGTGGTTCACACCGTTCGTCGCACCCGTCATGGCCCTGTGTTGAGTGACGCGCAAAGCGCTCACGCTGACATCATTGACACCAGCAAATTTGTGTTGGCCTTGCGCTGGGCAGCTTTGGATGAGGACAACCGCACCTTGATGGCGGGCATGCGCGGCAGCCAATCCAAAACCATCAACGATTTCTTTGAAGCGTTCAAGGATTACCACTCTCCCATGCAAAACGTGGTAGTAGCCGATGACCAAGGCCGTATTGCTTACAAGGCCATTGGCAAAGTGCCCGTTCGCAAGGCGGATAACGATTTGATGGGCATGGCGCCTGCCCCTGGGTGGGACGCCAAATACGACTGGGCAGGCTGGTTGCCCATGGAGCAAACCCCCGAGGATCTTGGGCAAAAGGGTTGGATAGCCACGGCGAACCAACGCATCACCCCAGCAGGCTACCCCCATTTCTTGGGTCAAGACTGGGTGGCACCTCACCGCATGGAACGCATCACTCAGATGATCGAGGCCAAACCCCAACACGATATCGAGAGCATGAAAACCATGCAAAACGATGTGTTGTCTTTATCGACCCAGCGTTTGATGCCTCATCTTTTGGCGGCTCAATCCAGCCATGCCTTGGCACCTGCCGCCATGAAGGTATTGCAAAGTTTCAATGGCGAAATGAAGACAGAAGACGCGGCTCCCTTGATCTTTGCTTATTGGGCTGACGAATTGACCCGTGCGTTGGTTGAACCCCAATTGGGCAAGGAGCTCTTTAAGTCGCAGTACGGTAAGCGCCATTTCCGCAGTTTTTTGGAAGACACCCTGGCCAAGCAAGACGACCATTGGTGTGCACCCAAGTCCTGTGCTGACCAAGCCAGCGAAGCGTTCACCCGTGCGTTGGACCGTTTGTCGAAGGCCCAAGGCAAAGACATAGCTAATTGGCAATGGGGCAAGGCGCACATGGCCATCAGCAGCCACCGGCCTTTGGGTCAGTCGCCATTTTTGGCGAAATGGTTGGATGTGGTCGAACCCAGCCCAGGTGACCCATTCACTGTCAATGTCGGCACCTATTGGTTAAACGAAACCCATGAACCCTTTGCCAGTCGGCATGCGCCGTCCCTGCGCGCTATCTATGACTTGAGTGATTTGCAAAACTCTTTGTTTATTTACCAGACTGGCCAAAGCGGCGTGATTGGCTCCGAGCATTACAAAGACATGTCCCATGAATGGGCCACGGGCCAATACAGGCCTCTGCAAATGTTGCCCAAGAGCAATGCCAGTTTGTTGACCCTTAAACCTTGAACATCGTATTAATTTAATACGATGTATATTATGTTAACTAACTAGGATGCTGCCATGAAACTCCATACCAAGCTCTGTGCCCTGTGTTTCTTGGGTTTGTCCGTTGTTCAAGCGCAAGCCCAAGACAGCGACATGCTAAGCCTGAGCCGCGCCATCAGCCAGGCAATGCTCAAAGAGCTTGGGCAAAAACTGCAATCAGCGATGGCAGATGGCGGCGCAGTGAACGCCATTGGTGTGTGCAATACGCAAGCACCTGAGATCGCTGGCCGTGTGTCAGCGCAAAACCAAGTCAAGCTCAGCCGTGTAGGCACACGTGCCAGAAACCCTGTCATGGGCATACCCAACGACTGGCAAGCCAAGGCTTTGGCGCAGTTTGATGCGGGTTTGGCACGTGGCGAAAAACCCGCTGAGTTGGAGTTTTCCGAAATCATCACCCAAGCAGATGGCAGCAAGGAATTTCATTTCGCCAAGCCTATCGTGTTGCAGCCCATGTGTGTGGCTTGCCATGGCAGTCCAGAGCAAATCAGCCCTGAAGTTCAATCCAAACTCAGTGAGCTTTACCCCAATGACAAGGCGGTGAACTACCTGCCAGGTCAGTTGCGCGGCGCGGTGGTGTTAAGCCGCAGCGCACCTTGAATATCAAGGTTTATCAGGGTATTTTTGCTTCCAAGCGGCTTCAAAAGCCTCTATATATTTTGTAGATTCAGGCTTGTTGGCCTTGCGGGAAAACTCCAAGGCATTGATACCCAGCTGGTTTTTGATGCGCGGGTCTGCCCCCTCTTCTAGCAGCAATTTAGTAGCCATGGGCGTGCCGTAATGCGCCGCCATCATGAGTGGCGTGGTGCCATTGGGCGACTCGGCATCAAGGTAAGCGTGGTTTTCAATCAGCAAGCGCATGATGTCTATGTTTCCCTTGGTGGCAGCGTAGTGCAGCGGCGTCCAGCCTTTTTGGTTCACATCGGCGCCCCGCTCAATCAGTCGTTTGGCCCAGTCCAACTGGTTGGTGATGGCAGCCAACATTAACGGGGTTTCCATTTTGGGGTTGTGAATGCTCAGGTTGGTGGTTTTCCATTCCATCAGCACCTCGGCCACCTTGCGTGACGATTTTTGCATGGCCAACATCAGCGCTGGTTGGCCTTGGGGGTTGGGGCTGTCAGGGTCAAAACCACGCTGCAAAAGCGCAGTTACCGCCTCGGCATTGTCAAACTCTATGGCTTTGAAAAAATCTTCATAGGACCCCGCTTTAACAGGAAAATATCCAATTAAAACAATACTGAAAATAATATATTTAAAGTAATACTTCAACTTAAAACGCCTTGAAACAAGCGATCAAAATTGGCTGAAGTCTGCCGTCCCACCGCCTCCTCCTCCATGCCGCGCAGACTGGCGATTTGTTTGGCCACCCAAGGTACATAAGAGGGGTTGTTGGTCTTGCCACGGTAGGGAACAGGTGCCAAGTAAGGGCTGTCAGTCTCGATCAAGATGCGGTCTAAAGGCATCCAAGCGGCAATATCGCGAAAGTCTTGGGCATTCTTAAACGTCAAAATACCTGAAAACGAGATGTAAAAGCCCAAGTCCAACGCAGCCCGCGCTACCTCGGCGGATTCAGTGAAGCAATGGAAAACACCGCCCACGGCCTTGTTTCCCCCGTCCTCACCCTCTTCTTTCAATATAGCCAAGGTGTCGGCGCTGGCACTGCGTGTGTGAATCACCAAGGGCAGTTGCAGGTTTTGGGCACAGCGGATGTGTCGCCTAAAACGTTCACGCTGCCATTCCATGTCTGCCACAGTTCGCTCGCCCAAGCGGTAATAGTCCAAGCCTGTCTCTCCAATACCCACCACTTTGGGTTGTCTGCCCATGAGCAGCAAATCGTCCAAAGTGGGCTCTTGAACGCCCTCTTCGTCTGGGTGAACGCCCGCAGTGCACCAAAAATTATCATGCGCTGCTGCCATGGCATTGACATCCGCAAAGGTTTCCATGCGGGTGCTGATAAGCAGCGCCCTTGAGACCTGCGCTTCTTGCATGGCTTGGCGGATATCGCCCAAATTGGTTTGAAGCTCTGGGAAATTCAGGTGGCAATGCGAGTCGGTGTACATGGTTCAGGCGGCATTCAAGGCGCGTTGCGCACGGCTGACCCAGGCTTGCAGCAACAGCCCGGGGTTGAAAGGGTGGTCCACGGTACGGGCGCTGTCCATTAACTCCCGTGACCATTGGGTGAGGGTATTCAAACCCGAGGGTTTAGGCAGATCCGCCGCTTCAAAATAGCGAGGCGTTGCACCACAGGCCAAGGCTTGCATATCGTGGCAAATCTTTTGCAGCACCGACAAGACCAAGGCAGGGGCAGCGTCCACCAGCCAACCGGCCTCCCCGCGCAACAGCAACTGGGGCAAACCTGCCCAATCTTTGGCTTTCAAGCCTTCGTTGAAAAAGACCAAGGCGTCATGCGCTCGTCCACCGGCGGCGCGAAGCAGTGCAACAGCCTCTGCAGCTGGCACCGATTGGTTGGTCAGCCAAGCCAAGGCAGGCGCGGTGTCAGGCCAGTTCAAGGTGTAGACCAAGCAACGGCTGCGAATGGTGGGTAGCAATTCGTGGGCCGCAGAGGTGGCCAAAATGAAGCGAGTGTCGGGAGGGGGTTCTTCCAAGGTTTTGAGCAAGGTGTTGGCGGTCACCGTGTTCATTTGCTCGGCGGGGTAAATCAGCACCACTTTGCCGCGCTCGCCAGAGCGGGTCATATGGCAAAAGTCCAGCATCTCGCGCATGGCATCCACCCGAATCTCTCGGCTGGGCTTGCGCTTTTTGTCGTCAATCTCTTTCTCGGCTTTTTCGCTCAGCGGCCAAGCCCGTTCCATCAACTCGGTTTCGGGCATCAGTACCCGAAAGTCCGCATGGACCCGCACACCAATGCCGTGGCAACTGGCACATTGGCCGCAAGCGCCTTGCGGTGTGGGAGATAGGCATAGCCAGCCTTGGGCTAACGCCAAGGAGAGTTCGTACTGACCCAAACCCGAAGAGCCTTGGATTAACCATGCGTGTCCCGCGCGGGGCAGCAGATTTTCAAGGGAGGTTTGCAACCAAGGTGCCAAGGCATTCATGAAAGAATTTTCAGCTTTAAGCGCTCATGCAACACGCGCATCACCTGCTCGCGTACCTGTTCAAGACTGGCAGAGGCATCAATTCGGGTAAAACGCTGTGTGTCGGCTTGCAAGCGATCGGTATAGCCTTGGTGAACTTTGGCAAAAAACGCAGTTGGCTGGGCTTCAAAGCGATCGGGAATACGGGCGTTATGGAGGCGTTCGGCGGCAATGGAGGGGTCCAGCGAAAACCACAAGGTGAGGTCAGGTTGGCGCAAACCACCTGAGGGCAAGGCTTGAACCCAAAGTTCGAGTTGCCTCAACACGCTCAAGTCAAAACCACGTCCCGCACCTTGGTAGGCAAAAGTGGCGTCGGTGAAGCGATCACAAACCACCACATCGCCTCGAGCCAAAGCGGGTTCAATCACTTGCTGCAAATGGTCACGCCGCGCGGCAAACATCAGCAGCACTTCGCTTAAGGGGTCCATGTTGTCGTGCAAAACCATGTCACGCAATTTTTCTGCCAAGGGGGTGCCGCCAGGTTCGCGGGTAAGCACCACTTGGCGCTTGGCTTTGGAGAAAGCATCTGCCACAGCTTGCACATGGCTGGATTTGCCTGCGCCGTCTATGCCTTCAAAGCTGATGAAAATCCCAGGGCTCATGGCGCTTATTGTGCCTTGGCAGGGTTGCGCTGGTAACGGTCCACGGCGGCGTTGTGCTTGTCCAAGGTTTCGCTGAATTGACTGCTGCCGTCACCCCGCGCTACAAAATACAAGGCCTTGCTGGTGGCGGGTTGAAGCGTCGCTAAAAGTGCAGCTTTGCCCGGCATGGCGATGGGTGTGGGCGGCAAGCCTCTGTGTATATAGGTGTTCCAAGGATGCTCGGTTTGCAAATCGACACGGCGTAAATTGCCGTCAAAGGCAGCCCCCAAGCCGTAAATAACGGTCGGGTCGGTTTGCAGCGGCATATTGATGCGCAAGCGGTTGTGAAAGACGCTGGCGATCATGGCGCGGTCCGAGGGTTTGCCAGTTTCTTTCTCCACGATGC
>Ga0114981_10002054_pt1 | contig 13088 bp, 20 predicted proteins | sample S_140806_MF_Meta_FD_87028 | JGI IMG/M metagenome (GOLD analysis project Ga0114981, IMG submission 87028) | Freshwater microbial communities from Lake Simoncouche, Canada to study carbon cycling - S_140806_MF_MetaG | ecosystem: Environmental > Aquatic > Freshwater > Lake | place: Lake...
CTTATTATAGCGGCAAGTGAAGGGAATACTCAAAAAGTAAAAGACCTGCTAGCTACCCCAGGTATAAATGTCAATATTATGAGCCATGATAAGAATACACCTCTCATTTTGGCGGCCCGTAAGGGGCATACCGAAATTGTCCGAGCCCTGCTAAAAGTCGAAGATATACAAGTCGACCATATTAATTCGAACAAGAATTCAGCCCTCATGGAGGCGATATGGCAGGGTAATACCGAAGTAGTCGAATTACTGCTAGCCGTTCCAGGAATCGATGTTGATGCTAAGAACAATAACGGGTGGGGTTTATTGTATATTGCAGGCATCTCTAAGAAAAACACACAAAATAAACAGAAGATTATTGATTTAATTAGTGCTCATCTGGCAGCTAAAACACCTCATCTGGCAGCTAAAACACCTCATCGGGCAGCTAAAACACCTCATCGGGCAGCTAAAACAAATGGCGGTATGCGAAGAAAGAAATCAAGAAAAAATAAAAAGAAATCAAAAAAATATAGAAAGACATTGACAAAACGAAGGAAGGGAAAACCTTGTTAAATTTACTAGTCACAAAAACAATGTTGCCTATATCATTATTAATTACCGAAGATGTAAAAAATAATCGGACTCCAAAAAAATTGAAACCTTTTTATCATAAACAATCTAATCGTAAAAACATCAACGACCAACCAAAATGGAAGAGACAATCGAAACTACAGCATGGGTTCCGGTTCCAGACCGTATCACAATTGAGGAACTATATAAGAAGGCGGGTATTACTCGGACCATGTTTACAGGGAAAGGTCCAGAATTGCATAGCGCTCTATGTCTTGGAAAAAAGGACGGCACCAAGTGGGACTACTATGACTTCGCTGACTGCGAGTCTTATAATAATAGTAGTAAATACATTAAGGGAGGACGCATGATTGTAAGGTTCGGCAACCTTATGCGCGACGACTTTTATTTTGTGAAGCGTGAGTCGGGCACTTATTATAAGTATGAGTTGACGATACAAGGCAAAAAACTGCACTTTATTGTTTCGCTTTCTGACTACCTACGCCTTGTGCACGAAGACCGCGAGTATCTTGAATTGTTGCCGAAAGTGTCTATATAAAAATCAAAAGAAATATTTTGCCTTACAACAAATACATTTTTTATATGGGGATGCAAATCAAAAAATTGATTCCTTTTATCATAAACATAATTTATGATAAAACTGAAAAGAATGATCGCAGAATTAATGAAAGCAAAGGAAGATGTGGTGTTGTTTGAACGCGCTATTGAAATGGCAGCCGGCATTAATAACGAGGTCGCCATACACATGCGATTCGGAGTTCTAACCATGTTGAACAAGAAAGTAGAGGAAATACAAAAGGTCATAGACGACCTTATAAAAACTCAGCATATCCTCTTCGAAACGCCCTTCTATGAAAAGGCGTATATTTCGGTCTTTCGCGACGGAAAGACCATAGTAAAAACTTACGACTTACACGAACGCAAGCATAAACAGGATTGGGCTTTAACTCGGTCAAAAGAGCGGTTTGATGAAGCCCAAGAATCCGACAACGAGGGATACTACTGGGCAATCGTTAGGTATGATTGCTATTTAGCTCAAACCGACGCAGTAAGGACGTGGATATGCCATTTCGCGCTAACTCCAGTAGAAGGGAATAGTTTATTCAAGCAATTGAACAACTGGCAGAACGATCGAGACGATGGTATGGCGGAATTGCCGAATTATATTTATTTTCCGGAATTGTGATGCAAACGCATAAAAAATAGTTATTGTAATTGTAATCATTGTATTTTTTTATTTATTTATTATGGCACGTTCCCTGGCAAAAGCCGCTGCCGCTGGGAAACTCCGCGACACTAAGCGTTGATAATATAAAGCATCTTGAGGGTTTGCCCACGTGTAAGTAAGAGGAGCCAGGTTGATTGTAACGCCAAGGCATTGCCACTGTTGGAGGAGCGCGGAGTCGTTTTTTGTTTTATCGATACCAGATTGAGTATCGGGTAACTCCTCGCCCACTTTATGGATAGTTGAATCAGATGACATGTTGATTGTGTGTTTTTATCAATCCAGATATTTCCGAAAAGGAATCAATTTTATGGATTGGAAAAAATTGAAAGCCTTTTCTGGATTGATGAAAATCACACAATCATCAATCAATACCATGTCTGAAACTACCCTCGATCCCATTTTGTGCTATGCGTGCACGGACGTCGTGACAGAATTTCACGAGAAAAGCATCAGTGGCTACTCGTATTACTACTGTTGCCAAGAGTGCGTCGACTTCGATTTCACCACCTGCTCGAGTTGCGGGGAGGCAGAAGTATCGAAAAACGATTGCACCGATGGAAGCTATGGGTGCTGTATGAGATAACTTGGTGGCAATCCGCAGTATTATTGCAGCGATCGCTGCGAAGGCGAAGACGAGATCGCATTTATTCGGTCGTTCCGAAAAAACTAAAATTATAAATTGATAATAACAAAAATCGCTTGATTGGTGAGTATATAATAGCATACATAAAATTGATTTTTTATTGACGTTTATTCATGATCAATAAAAAATGCAGATCTCCTATTTACGCGTAAATTTTCCGAGCAATTGCTCAATCAATAAATTCGAATGTCCGATTACATATTTATTGAAAAAGTATGGGCTCGATAATTATACGCCGATTCCAAGATCAACCAGGCTTTCAAATGGTGAATTAATAGCGGTCATTCCATCGGATCTCAAAAACGTTTTCCAACAGATAATGGACGAAGAAGACTGTAAGTGCGTGTTTGTTAATAGCGAAGAATGCGACTATGCGGATTTTGAGAATACATATGTATATGAAGTAAACGAAAAAATAGCCGGAACAAACGTAACGAAATTATCCATAGTTAAGCAACTTAAAATAAATTCTTATTTATCGAAGTAGGTAATCCATGACCAAACATAATCATATATACTAATACTAAAGCAGCCAATAGAATGCTTCTATTTTCAGCTACACTTTGATTTTGCTTGAGTATAAAAAACATAAAAAGGTATAACAAAACACCAATTATCACAGAATGTAATAACATCATACGTCCGCTTTCCATTGCGATTTATGTAATTAATAAAGAAAAAATATCTAAATGAACGAGAAAAATTGAAACGCTTTTTCATTATTATTGGTTTGACAAAACGCACACACATCCACCTAACAATGGCTTCTCAAATGCTTCAGATTCAGAATTCGCACCGCGTGGAATTATCCACGGCTGTAGAGCAAAACGGAAAGGGACAGGATATCCCTATATCCGGAACAACGGCTTCGGGAAAAAACTATATCGCGGTCTTTGACGGTCACGGAACAAACCCGGTAACTTTCGCTCTTCGCGAGATGCAAAGCAGTGGAGTTTTGAACTCTATGATGGACGAAGACACGCCGGTTCAAGCTATCCAGAAAAAGCTCATCGATGATAACGTCGACGCCCTTTGTAAGAGGGGAGAATCTTCCGGAGCAACAATGACTGGCGCTATTCTAGACGGAAATCAGTTGAAAGTCCTAAATTGCGGCGATTCGCGGACGTTTGTTTTCCGAAACGGCGTCTTGGAATTTGTTACGGCGGAGCATTTTCCTGGTAACCTCACGGAAAGGGAAATTTCGCCGTATAGATTCAAACCATCGACCAACTTTAAGGCGGTTTCTGAGACCTTACTGGAACAGACGAGAGTGGAATACACCATTATCGATCCTATTACGAAGTCGACGTATGATCTCGCTTTGACGCGGGCGCTCGGGCACAATGGTTTGGTAAATCCAGTTCCGGAGGTTAACACTTTCACCATTGAACCTAGTGATGAGGTCGTCGTTGTATCGATGTCCGACGGCTGCACAGACATGCTAATTTGCGCCGAGGAAAACGCTGACAATATCTGCGCTGCTGACGTTCGTATGATTTACGAGCTTTCCGCAGAGGAATTCAAAAACAAGATTCAAGAGAGGTGGGGACAAACGTGGAACGTGAAGCTCCTTGCCGGAAAAACTGTGGAGCAGCAGTGGAATAAGGAGAATTTCGACGACGTGAGCGTCGCGCGTATGGTGATTCGCCCAGCGGTATAATAAAAAATTAGATTTTGATAGTGTATTTGTTTGTTATAACACCCATTTTTTATGTATTTTTCATTTCAACCGTAAAATTGAATCTATTTTATCAGTATATAATTGAAATATAAATGGAACAAGATACAGGCAAGTTTCGTAAGAATACAAAAGACCAGTATTATACCAAATCTGCTGTAGCAAAAAAATGCGTTGATAAAATTATCACGTCGTTTTCGTATTCAGAAACGTATCAATGGATAGAGCCGTCCGCTGGAAATGGAGTATTCTTAAACGTTCTACCGAGCTCAATTACTAATAAAATCGGAATTGATTTAGAGCCCAAAGGGCTGAATATTACACAAGGCGATTTTCTCGAATGGAATCCCGCGGATGTAACAAAACGTATAATCTTTGGAAATCCTCCATTCGGTCGACAAGGTTCCTTGGCGAAATCTTTCATAAAACACGCATCTCAATATGCTGATATTATTGCATTTATTCTACCTCGATCTTTTGTAAAACCGAGTATGTCGCGAGCATTTCCTTTGAAATTTCATTGTATCCATAGCGAGGATATAGAAAAGAACGCATTTGAAGTGAATTCCATAGAATACGATGTGCCATGCGTATTTCAGATTTGGGAGAAAAAGGATGTTGATCGAATATTAGCAATACCTATAAAAGAGAATGGATTTGAATACGTAAAACACGGAGAACCTTTTCATATTGCATTTAAACGCGTCGGCGGTCTGGCTGGAAAATGCTATCCTTCTACTCCAACCGCCTCAGCCGATTATAATCATCAGTATCATTATTTTCTGAAAGTGGAAGATAAATATATTCCCTATGTAAAAAATATAATTGATAAAGTAAATCAGCATACCTTTCCTAGTAATACAGTCGGTCCACGTAGTCTTTCAAAATCCGAGGCGAATGAAGTCCTCAATGAAATTTTACAGCAAACTCATTAATGATAGCAGGTAACCTGGGGGTTCTATACCAGCATTATCCACCGGGAACCCAGGAAATTTATAACAGTTTTTCATCAAGAAATCTTATGATGGAAAACGGTAAGAAATTAGAATTCCCCGAAGGGCGGGAGGGGGTTAGGGGTCTGGAATCCGCGAAGCGGATTCTGATGACCGGGGGGTTCCCTCTATTCCATATTAAGACGTCTTTTTTTTGAAAACTCTACGCGTGGAGTTGATCTCTTCTATGACAGTTCCCTCCCTAAAATTTCCGTTATCGCTTTGCGCGACGATTCTTCCTGGATTCTCTTTTAGAAAATCCGGAAACTTATTGAACGAACATTGTAATCTACTTTGGGTGCTATTGCATTTTATATTAAACTGAATCGCTCCAGATAAGGATTCAATGTTGTTTTTGATAGTATACATCTTTTCTCTTTCTTCCGACGTAGGTTTTCGTTTCTGTGGAACCGCCTTTACGGCTTTATCTAAATCTACGAGTTGATCTCGCGTAACAGAACCAAATAATTCCTTCACGGAATTCGTCAAGTTCACTTCCGTTATTTTAACTATTTTTTTTGTTTTTTTAACGTCGTCTTGTTTATATTGAATTACTACCATATGTATTTTTTTTCCGCTGCTGATACTGTCGTAGATTCGAATACAATCAGCCATGCAAACGGAATTAGGGGAACTGCTCGTTTTAACTGATAAGTCCACGCCTACATTCTTACGATTTAGATCGCCGGGAAGATCACTCTCATTGCCATACTTAATCGATTTGAGTTCTTCTGTTGTGGCACCGTATACATTTTTGAGAATATCATCCTGCCATACAAATCCATGTCGCTGAACCTCGGACATTATAATAAGTTTTACACCCTTTTTAATGTAAAACTTATTTCAATTTTTTCATCGCTTGCGTTTTGATAACCGCGATTGTTTTCTCCTTTTTTTCGTAGCGCGGCGTCCTCCCTTTAATTCAGATTCGAGCTTTTTTTCTTGCTCCGAGATATCTTGTTGTTCCTGTTGAACCTCGGTTCGCTCTTTGTCATCTGATGACGGTGAAAACATAGTAGGCATCTGAATACTGGATATCGAGTCTCCCACGCTTTCAACCGCCGCTCCAACACCGTAATCTTTATCGGCTATCGTGGCGTACGTCAAAACGCCCAAAAAAATAACTACCATACCAAAAGCTGCATATGGAACACCTTGATATCCATTTGAAACAATAGTATCTAAATAATTAGATGATTGAAACGCGCTCTCCATCTTCGAAATTCCGTTATTAAAAAAATCCTGCACTTTATTTATACCTTGGGTTAAATTGTCGCTCATTATTATTATATATATATCAAGATTTTTTCGAAGACCTATAACCGATCACTGCACACGCAATACGTTTACCAGCATTTCCGTTTGCCAGACTTGCTGCGTCGCCTCCTTCACCGCAGTCGTCCTCGTCGGCATGAATAATAAGCCCGCGACCGATAATATTCGATTTTGTTCCGCGTAATTTGATCATAGAATCCGAGAACCTATATTTTGCGCAACCGCGCGCATTGGTTATCAAATTACCTAAATCGCCCACGTGACGCACCTTGGAGTCTTGACCTCCGTGATCTACATCGTAAGGATTGAAATGCGCGCACATACTTTCGCATTGATCGCTCATATCTCCGCATTCGTGAACATGGAAACCATGAAGCCCTGATTTCTTCAAACCGACCAAATCAACGTCTATAATAACGGTATTATTCGCCAAATCTTCGGTAAAACATACAGTGCCTTTTATTTTCGGACCGGGAAACACAGCAATGGCTTTTATAAGGGAAGACATATTGTTATTTTTCTAATAATAACAAGACAATTTTATGTAGTTTTTCATCGAAAATAACTATATTTTAACGCATTTCTCGATTGATAATAGATCCCATTCGGACCGCACCGACCCGTCGCGCGCTCATTATTTGCATTGACGTGGGTTACGTTTCCGGGGGTAGACCCAGCCACTGCAAATTTCTTACATTGATCGTGCGCCCCAATGTCAAAAAACGGATATGCAACTTCCTTCGGTAAAAAATGAATACAGTTCCGGCAAACTACAGGCGTAGTTCGTTGATACGAGCCCGACAACATGGAAACTATTCTATTCCCTCGACCCACCGCCTCCTGAAAAATATTCATAGCAATTACAATGTAAACCGCGATCATTATGGTATGTATATAGTAACAAACCCAAAGCTTTATGTTAATTATGCATGCAGATATTTAACGTCGTCCATATTTCCAAATACATTTTCCCACGATCTTTCAAAATAATGTCCCGTTTCTGGATTTTTATGGTCATCCAATTGAGTTATTAATTTTTCGTAATGCGATTTTGGTTTTTTTAATATGTCGGATTTGGATATAGCTAGAATTCCGTTCATAGTAAAACATTTCGATTCCGCGTCTTCTCCAAATATAGTTTTATACCAATTACCAAAAGGTCGGACGTCGCTTATTTTCATCGAACTATCCTTATTCGTTGTTTTATTATTTTCGTTTGATGATGAATAATCGTCAATCTGAAAATCTTTAAACATATCATAAACGGTTTTTTTAGTTTCATTCGAGCAAGCCAATGCGCTCCTGTTATTTTCTTTAATATATCTTAATAAATCCTTGGATCGGCTATGTTTAATTGGTAATTCAACCGACCCCGGTAAGAAGACAGTGACATCCGCTAAATTATCATAATTATGAATAATATGATAAAGATATGTATGACCCTCTCTACCTACATTATCTAACTTTATAACATCTTTCAAATCTTCGGATTTATGAAAATCTTTATTTGGACCTTTATTATAGACAATATATTCGTGTCCTTTGAAAGGAGACTCTTTCATCCATTCTAAATTTTCACTATATCTCGCTATAACGATTTGAATTTGGTCAACTTCGAATGTATCGCGATTACATGGAATTATTGAAAAAATGCATAAAATTATAATACATACGATCAATATAACGTTTCTAATTTTCATATATACATTATAACGATATTTCAAAATCCCAGTCTTTCAATAACCCCCCTTTGGTAAGATTCAATACTAATGATGATTCATTATGATCACGAGTATAATGCTCGGCAATAATAATACGTTCATTCAATGAATTGTTTTCGTTTTCTAAATATCGTAGCGTTTTCATTTTTTCGTGGTTTTCTATGATTTTCGCGATTTCTTCGTGCGTCGAGTTATCTTCTGGTTTATGACGGTCGTATCCACTATCGGGATTTTCAACCCGGTTATGACGCTTAATCATTTCCGATATGGTAATATTATGTTCTTCCAAATAATCTGGCTTCGAAAGATACATAACAATATTATTTTCGCGAATTCCAATATGATTATTATATACAATCTGCGTAATGAATCCGACAATTGATAATAATAAACGCATTGTTAATTATTATCGCCAATAGTGTCTATATATTTTTATCGAACAACTACGTTTTCCTGAGAGCGGTTATATAGATCTTGCTCTCTTTTACGAGCGACCACAATTCGATCGTTCCATTTTCTACGAACGTCCTCCTGAACGCGGCACCGAAAATGCGTTTCGTATTGCTCGGGAGAGTCGTAGAATAGTTGATGCGAACCGTCGGTTCCGGCACCCGGATACACTACCTTAAAATAAAGGTCTTGGCTTTCTCTACCAACGCGATGAGGAGTTTGATAGATTCCCGTAACGGCGTTACGAATAGTAGCGTCCGGCGTATAAGATGTATGATAATATTGTATATCGAAGGAATTGCGACCGTCTATAAACTTTTTCGCTGCGAATCCCTTATCTAGTGTTTTCTGTTCCTTATTTAGCTTACGCATACGACGCTGACGAGTATCTAGCGTAGAAGACGTGACCTCTGTTCTAGCGTCGTTATTGTTATCGTTTTCGTATTCATATTCCATATTCGGAATGGGTTCATCGTAATCATTGGGTAGATTGGGATGATAAGGATCGTCGTGATACATTGTCGCGAAAACGCAAAAACCGGGCTAATGGATGGTGATATGATATAATCGTGTTATTTCTTTATATTTTTTCGGTAAAATATATATGTCCGCATTTGCATCATCCGTAGAATTAACAGAAGCCCTAGATAAGTTCGAAATAGAGCAACCCAACGCGTCGATAAAACAACCCGCATCTGATAATATTGATGAACTCGATATAACGCCCAAAATGCAACCCGATGATTTAGACGAAGATGAATCCGAAGAATACTATGAACCTCCTAAAAAACACGATTGGGTTTATTTGGATAAAGACGCTCCGGATTCTACGATTAATTATGAATTTGGGTTATGTAGTGAATCGAGTTCCAAGACGTATAAAGTTTATATTTGCGCTTATCAAATAAACACGGATTGTAGTTCGCCGTTTATTCAATATTTATTAGAACGCAGTTCGAGTAGTGAATATAATTTCCCCTATTTTAATTTCAGTTGCCCGGATACAATCGCAACAAATTCGTTTTCTTTTTCGGGTATTGTAAATTCAATATTCGGTCAGCCGCAAGAACCCGTAGACGAATTATCGCAAGGACATACCTATTTTTTGAACCAGTGTTTGATGCAAATCTTGGAATTAATCGCGCATGATGAAGATCACGAAGACCCTAATTTTTTTACATATATGTATAAAGGTTTCGTTGAGCGCGGCACGGATTCCATATATGCATTTTTCGATTTTACGGGAAAATCTTTAGCGGAAACCAAGGATATTCCAAGATCTTGGGTAATTATAGATGAAATAATAAACGAACATTCTACTTTAGGATACAAAATAGCGCGCGATATTTATAAAATGTTTTATGCTAATCCGAAATTAATTTATATCGACGATAAAGAAGGTTATCACTATGACGTTCCTTCGGTTTTGTATTTATGTAAAATGGGAGAAGGAGGTGAATATGTAAATGTTTTCCAAGAAGATCCTACTATTTTTTCGTTATATACTGAACGAATTGAGCATCCGCATCTTGGAGATGTTTTTATATTTTCATTATCTCCGCTGGAATCGAGTAAGGGTTATGTTTCTCAATTGAAACGGTTTGTGGGGTTTACTCCAAATGCTACTTATATATTGAAAGATGTAAGCGCTATAACGGGTGTTGGTCCAATCACCGGAGAACCGGAATTTATGGGATTCAAATTACCCAAGGCGCTATTTGGCGGTCCTAATTTAGAAGAGAAAAAGGCGGAGGAACCCGAGTCAGAGGGAGAAGAAGAACCCGAGTCAGAGGGAGAAGAAGAACCCGAATCCACAGAAGATTTCCAAGATGCCAAGTCACCTAAAAACACACAATTAGAGGAGTTACAAAACATAGATAATTCAAGTATTTATTTTAAAAATAATGGAATCCCCTATTGGTGTTTAAAATCAAAAATAAACTTTACAGAATATTAATCTATATTATTTATAACTATACATGCAAAAAGAAGGAAACTTTATTCAACGGCAAGCTAAAAAAATCACCGGGTTGGAAAAGAAAGAAGCCGCAATTGAAGGATTTGATATATATAATAATTTCAAAACTCTTACTGCAAAAACGTCTTCAAATGAATTTTTAATGAGTTTTATTTTTATAATAGGCGCTCTTATATTTGGATTCATATTTTTTTATACTAACATAAATGTAAACGGAAAAACAAGACCAACAATGTTTGTCGGATACTGCGTGTGGGCATGGATTACAATGTTAGGCGCTATTCTTTTATTAAGAATTCTCGGTAAATTTTTGGAAATACTTTGGATGAAGCCTGGTTAGAATAATCATTATACAGCCGAATATACATATTGAGTTAAATATAGATCCAAGATCGATTCATCCATGTTTCCATTAAAATGTTCGCGTATTTCGTCAGGAAGAGGACGGCGACCACGCATATTCGAAAACATAGTGACAAAGTTTTCTATTTTTTCTATCGCCGATTTAACGCGAACGTCCGACTCTTTTCTAGCGTGTTCCTGACGTGCGAGTTCTTCAGCTTGGTGTTTTAATTCAAGTTCTTCTTCGGCTTTAACTGCGGCTTCTATTTGTAATTGTAAATCGCGCAACTCATGTTCCCTTCTCCTAAGTTCCGTTTCGCGTTCCAAGATATCAACCACTACTCGATTTTCTAAATCATTGGGTTCGGAACTACCCACTTCTGTAGAGGTAGCTTTTTCTACTAATTCATACCATTTATGACGATTATCGTTAGCGGTAACAATAATATCACATATATCAGGTTTTTTCAGAGCGTCATATTGACGCTTACGTTCGACTGCGGCTTTATCTTCTATGCCAACGCATCCCAACATATAAGCACACATTTCAATCACTATGTTTTTCTTCCCCGAAAATGTGCGATCAAACTGTCGGATAACGTTTTGAGGTATAGCTGGACTCGTTTCCATAAGGCGGTCGAATTCTTGGCGACTCAATTTGATAAAAGTCGCCGCGTCGGCGCGTTCCTTTGGTGCTTTCGCGAGCTCTATGCGAATATTACGCGCGAATTTATCCCACGAAATCGCGGAAACACGATGAGACTCGTTTAGCTCAGAAATCTTAAGATATTGCTGGACCGTCGTTAAGATTCCGATCAAAATATTAATTGAACCAATTACCATGGGTGCATACGTCTGATAAGCCACGGGAATACTAGCTTGCGCAAATGACGCCGTTCCACTTACGGTGGATAATACAATCGCAGGTATAGTAAACCAGGCGTTCATATATGCGTATTTCATGTGCGCTCGGGAATTTAACCATTTATAACATTGCGCAACGTCGCACCATTCTACCATAATGACCTCGTTTTCCTTTGACCATTCTATCTTTTTTTCAGCCTTTTTTTCTTCTGGGTTGTGCGCGGTTGGGGGATTATTATTATTTTCATTGGATTCGCTAGTTTGCATATATAATTTTTAGACAGATATTCTAAAAATCATATATTTTAATTCTCTGGTGGAATATCGTCAATTTGTGGATTTTCAACCTCAGATTCTTCCATTTTGACGCAGATATTATCTTCGGTTTCGTTGGACGATTCCGCCTTTTCAAATTCTTGGATAATAACTTCTCCCGATTCCACCGCGGCTTCGGATTCCCTTAATAATTGTTCTATTTCGGTTGGCGCATCCTCTTCGTTTAATACTAATAATTCCTCAGCATTGGTTAAATCGTGAATGCCTTCTAATTCGGAATTTGTTTCGCCGACGCCGCGATGATTTATCATGATTTCCTCTTCGATCTCCTTTTGGAAATTCTGTATTTTTGATGATAACTTGGTCAAGTATCCATTATGCGAGGAATGAAAAAACGTAATGTAATTCACGTATAATCCAATTTGTTCTCTCAACAAAGTGTTTTCGTATTCCAAGGTTTGCATGAAACTATTGATCGACATACCTACCTTGGTGTTCGTGTTATAACCGTGAATATTTTGCTCTTTTCCGGAATAGTGAGTATATAAATAATTAACGAGTTTCAGAATATCGGCGTGGATATCAATAATAAGCGAGTTTTTGTATTCATGAAAAGGCTCTAAATCTTTATAGACCGGATATTTTTTAGTGAATTCCGACATCAGTCCGCGAACATCAACGTTCGCTTCTGAAGTCTGTAACAACACAATATTATAGAGTTTATAATAGTCCCCGTAGATACGGTTATTAATGAGCGACGAGAACTTGGATAAATTATCCATTTCGATCATCAATGTCTTATATTGGAAATAAAACGAGTCCAGACAAAACAAAAAAATCTTTTTCGTATTGGTTTTCACTAGTCCATTATATATATTTTTGAGTTCATCTAATTTTTCCTGTATTGTTTTTTTATGTTTTTGAATATCGTATTGGAGTTTTAGAATTGACTGAAAATCGGATTTTAGTGTATCAACATTAAATAAGTGCAGAGACGTCATATGTAGTATACATATACACCAAAACAAGTAAAGAAACGAATCTGGCTAAATATTTATACCTTTGTAA
>Ga0114981_10002055_pt1 | contig 13086 bp, 14 predicted proteins | sample S_140806_MF_Meta_FD_87028 | JGI IMG/M metagenome (GOLD analysis project Ga0114981, IMG submission 87028) | Freshwater microbial communities from Lake Simoncouche, Canada to study carbon cycling - S_140806_MF_MetaG | ecosystem: Environmental > Aquatic > Freshwater > Lake | place: Lake...
GTTGAGAAGCCTCTTGGTTTAAATTTAAAAGAAACTGCAGAAATTAAGAAAAATGTTAATAGTGATAAGATTTATTTAGCATTAAATAGGAATTATCTTAATTCTACTTTGCAAGTTAAAAAACTTTTAAGAAATGACTCCTCGAAAAGAATAATTTTTCTATTTGATCAAGAAAATACAGTTGCAGCTAGATTGTATCATTCAAAAAAAGTAATTGATAATTACATGTTTGCAAATTCAATTCATATTGTTGATTATTGTAGAATATTTGCAAGAGGTAAGATAAAAAATATTAGCAATATATTTGCCTTAAAAAAAAAAAACATCAAAATTTTTTCAAAAAAAATAATATTTTCAAGCGGAGATATTGTTATATATAATGCAGCCTGGAATAGACCAGGGCCATGGTCGGTAGATATAAGTACTAATAAGTATTTTTTTAATATTAAACCTTTAGAGAAAGTCTTAATTCGATCTTTTGATAAAAATCAAGATTTTCAGTTGGCATCAGACAATGATGATAAAAAATACAAAGCAGGTTTTAAAAAGCAGGCTTTAGAAATGATTAAATTGATAAATAAGAAGACAAATATTGTACCAAATATTAATGATGCTTTTTATACTACCAAATTAATTCAACGACTTTATAATAATTAATTAAAATTATTTTTTATGAAAAAAAAAATATTAATTACAGGATCAGAAGGATTTATAGGGTCACATGTAACAGAATTTTTGATAAAAAAAGGATATAGAGTAAAAGCTTTTATATTATACAATTCATTTAGTTCGTTAGGTTGGTTAAATAATATTGATACTAAGTTAAAAAAAAATATTGAGTTTTATTTTGGTGACGTAAGAAACTTTGATTCAGTCTATAATGGCATGAAAGGTTGTCATGCTGTAATGCATTTAGCAGCTCTAATCGGCATTCCTTATTCATATTTAACGCCAGAGAGTTATGTTGATACAAACGTAAAGGGAACTTTAAATATTTTACAATCAGCGAAACAATTAAAACTTTCCAAGATTATAATAACTTCTACAAGTGAGGTGTATGGAACAGCACAATATGTTCCGATAAATGAAAATCATCCTATAAATCCACAGTCTCCTTATGCAGCCTCTAAAGTTTCAGCTGATGCTTTGGCCATGTCTTTTTATAAATCTTTTAATATGCCAATTACTATTATTAGGCCCTTCAACACTTTTGGACCACGACAATCTAATAGAGCAATTATTCCAACAATTATCAATCAACTTATAGCAAATAAAAAATATATTAAATTAGGTAACTTAAATCCAACAAGAGATTTTTCTTATGTAGAGGATGTCGCTAATGCATTTTATAAAGTTTTGATTTCCAAAAAATGTATAGGTAAAATTATAAATATCGGTAGTAATTTTGAAATTTCAATTAAAAAAATTGTTTATTTAGTTTTAAATATTTTAAAAATTAAAAATATAAAAATTATTTTTGAAAAAGTAAGAGCACGAAAAAAAACCAGTGAAGTTTTTAGATTGTATTCTAGTAATTTATTAGCAAAAAAGATTATTAAATGGTCTCCAAAATTTTCAAAGTCAAAAGGATTTTATTTAGGCTTAACAAAAACTGTAGAATGGTATTTGAAGGAAAAAAATAGAATAGATAGTAAAAATAAGATTTCCTATGATATTTAATTATCAGTTACCAATTATTATGATAGTTGGAGCTGGTAATATAGGGAAATGGCATATTCAGTCGATTTCAACCTTAAAATTTTTGTGCAAAATTTTCATCATTGATAGTAACGAGAAGAATCTATTGTATTCAAAGAATTTTTTTAACAGAAATAGTATTAATATAAAAAATGTTTTTTTTTTAAAAAATATTCCGAAAGTTGATAAAAAAATTGACGTTTTAATTATAGCTACGAAGTCTGATAATAGAGCACTTGTCCTAGAAAAGGTTTTAAAAAATAACCTTGTTAAGTCAATTATTTTAGAAAAAATTGTAGCTTGTCGTCACAGTGATATTTATAAAATAAAAAAATTAATTAATTTTTATAAAATAACGAATGTTTATGTAAATTGTCCTAGAAGATTATTTCCATTTTATATAAAATTAAAAAAGATAATTAATAATAATAATATTAATATGGAGGTTTCAGGAGTAAACTGGAACTCAACATCTAATTTAATTCATTTTTTAGATTTATTTTCTTTCTTAAGTGGTTTGAAGAGTTTAAAACTAGTTAGTTTGTTATTTCATAAAAAAAAACAAATTAAAAATAAATTTATATATTATTCAGGTGAATACATATTTTCTAGTGCTAACTTCTTTTTAAAAATAACTGATAAATTAGTCAAAAATAAAAAAGTTGATGTTAAAGTTTTAATTAAAGGAAAAAAAATTAATTATACTATTTTGGAAACAAAAAAATTATATATAAATAATATCACTAATAGGTATTTTAAATTTAATTTTATTAATCAAAGCAAACTAACATCGAAGATTGTTCGTTCTTTGCTAAATAACAAAAAAGTTGGTTTAATAAAATTTATAGATTCAATCAATCATCATAAAATTATTATAGAGATTTTAGAAACTTATTTAAAAAAAAATAGAATTAATAAAAAATATTTTATTACTTAAATGTAATAATAGTTAATTTAAATAGTATTATTTGATATAAATTAAAAATGAAAATTCTTTGTACAATTTGTGCCAGAAAGGGATCCAGGGGTGTCATTAATAAGAATATAAAAAAAATAAATGGAAAAGAATTAATCTATTACACAATAAAACAAGCTGTCAAAAGTAGAATTTTTGATAAAGTCGTCGTGTCTTCAGATTCAAAAAAAATTTTAAAACTATCAAAAAAATTTGGTGCTGATTTTGTATACTTAAGAAATAAAAGTGGTGCAAAAGATAATAGTCCAAAAATTCCTGCAATTAAAGAATTAACAAAAGCTTCTGAGTTATTTTATAATACAAAATTTGATTTTATTATGGACTTAGATGTTACTTCTCCATTAAGAACGATTTCTGATATAAAAAAATCATACATTTTTTTCAAATCTAAAAAAGCTGACATTTTACTAAGTTGCTGTGTATCAAAAAAGAGCCCATATTTTAACATTGTAGAGAAAAAAAACGGTAAAATTTTTACATCAAAATTTATTAGCAAGTCGATTAGCAGAAGACAGGACGCACCAATAACTTATGACTTAAATGCATCAATATATATTTGGAAAAGAAAGATTTTAGAAAATTGCAAAACATTATATACAAAGAGAACAGTTTTATTTGTAATGCCACAAGAAAGATCTATTGATATTGACACAAAATTTGATTTTAGAGTTGTTAAATCTTTTTTAAAAAAAAATGTATAGTTATAAAAATATTTTAAATATTAATAAAAAAAAAATCTTCATCGTTGGGGGATTGGGTCTTATTGGATCCGAAATTTCTAAGTGTTTTATTCAAAATAATGCTAATATAATAATAATTGATAAGGACTCAAATAAATTTAATAGAAGTTTTAAGGGATTTCGCAATGTTAAGTTTGCCTATCTAGATCTATCAGATATTACAAACTTAGAAGATAATTATGCGTGTATTATAAAAGAATACGGAGTTCCAAATATTTTTATTAATTGTAGTTATCCTAAGTCTAATTTTTGGGAAAATAATAACTTTGAAGATATCACGCTTAATATTTTGAGAGAAAATATTGACTGTCATCTTTTATCTTATGTGTGGTTGTCTAAAATTACAGCTGAAAAAATGAAAACTAAAAAAATAGCTGGTAGTATAACTAATTTTTCTTCTATTTATGGTTTGCTAGGACAGGATATGAATATTTATAAAAGTACAGGAATAAAAGAAAATATGACTTATAGTATTATTAAGGGCGGAATTATTAGTCTCACCAGGCAGATGGCTTCTTATTATGGGAAATATAATATTCGCATTAATAATTTATGTGCAGGTGGTGTTTTTGATTATCAAAATAAAACTTTTGTTAATAATTACTCAAAAAAAACCCCTTTAAAAAGAATGGCTGATAAAGAAGAAATAGCTAAAACTACCGTTTTTTTATCATCTGATGCCGCCTCATACATTACAGGAAGCACATTGGTTGTTGATGGTGGTTGGAGCATAGTTTAATTTTTTTAGAAAATGAATAAAGATATTTTTGTAAATTCAAATGAAACAATCAAAGAAGCTATATTAAAATTAAATAAAAATGGCGAGAAATGTTTAATTGTCGTTGACGCAAAAAGAAAGTTATTAGGAACATTGAGTGATGGTGACATAAGAAAATCTTTAGTTAAAGGTCTGTCAATTAAATCCAAAATTAAAAATATTTATAATAAAAAACCATTTTTTTTGTACAAAGATGATTATGAAAAAGAAAAAGCTAAAAATATTATGCTTTCAAATAAGTTTGATTTGGTTCCCTTAGTTGACAAAAAAAAAGTAGTTCAAGAAATTATTAATCTTTTTAATTTGAATAATAGAAGTTACGATATAAAGCAAAAATTAAAAAAAAAAACTGGACTTATAGTTATGGCTGGAGGACAGGGAATTAGATTAAAACCTTTTACTAATTTTTTACCAAAAGCTTTATTACCAATAAAAAATTCAACAGTAATAGGAGAAATTTTAAATAATTTTTTTTTGGCAGGATTTAAAGAAGCTAATATTTCAGTAAATTATAAATCGAGAATGCTCGAGTCTTATTTTTATGAAAATAATAGTGTTTTGAAAGTTAAATTTATTAAAGAAAAAATACCCTTAGGTACCGCCGGGTCTTTAAGCTACTTAAAAAATAAATATGAAAATATCTTAGTAACAAACTGCGATGTTATTATTAAATTTAGCATATTAAATGCTTTAATTTTTCATGAAGAAAATGACCATGATATTACAGTTTTATGTTCTTCTAAGGAGTATCAAATTCCTTACGGAGTTTGTGTGGCAGATAAAAAAAATCAATTAATTAAGATTGATGAGAAACCAAAATTTAATTTTTTTTTAAATATTGGTATATATGTTGTTAAAAATGATGTTATTAAATTGATTAATACTAACTCAAAAAAAATAGATTTTCCTGATCTTGTAAAAAAAGCTAAAAAATATAATAAAAAAATTGGAATTTATCCCATAGACGAAGATTCGTGGTTTGATGTTGGTCAATGGACTGAATATAGTAAAACTTTAGAAGCTATTGAGAAATCGAAATAAATAAAAATTATTATAAATAATAAAACAAAGTGAATTGTGCAATTATAGGTTTTGGTTCTATAGGAAAAAAACATTTTAAAATTTTAAAAAAAAATAAAAAAATTAAAAATATTTTTATTTTAAGTAAAAATTATAGTGGAACAAATAAAATAAAAAATTTAAAAGCGTTGATTAAATATAATATTGATTATTTTGTAATAGCCAATGAAACCTTTAAGAATAATAAAATTTTTAATTTTATTGAAAAATATTTTAAAAATAAGACAGTTTTAATAGAAAAACCTTTATTTGAAAAAAATTATAATTATAGAAGAAAATTATTTAACAGCTATTATATTGGATATAATCTACGTTTTCATCCTATAATTTTGAAAATAAAAAAATTAATTAGAAATAAAAAGATTTTTAATATCGATATAAAATGTAATTCTTTTTTACCAGACTGGCGTCCTGATAGGTCATATAAAGAAATTTATAGTTCATATAAAAAAAAAGGAGGAGGTGTTTTATTGGATTTGAGTCATGAATTTGATTACTTACTTTTTTTATTTGGTAAATTTAATAATTTAATTTCTATAGTTCAAAAAATATCTAATTTAAAAATAGATTGTGAAGATTATGCAATTATTAATGGAAAAACCGCTCTTGGTATAAATTTTTTAGTAAATTTAAATTTTTTTTCTAAGTTTTTAGTAAGAGAATTGATTATTAATGGTATCGATTTGAATATTAAAGCTGACCTGATAAATAATGTGTTAACCTATTATATTAAGAGTAAAAAAGTAACTAAATTATATAGTATTGACAAAGATTACACTTATAGAGTTATGCATAACAACATAATTAATAAAGATTTTAAAAATCATTGTAAATTTAATGATGCGCAATTTATTTTAAAAAAAATAGATAGTGTAAAATTCAAAGAACAAAGTGTAAAATAATTTATAGATATTTAATATAATTGTGAAACCACTTAGAATAATATCTAAAATTGATATCAAGAATTATAATGTTGTCAAAACTATAAATCTTGAAGGGTTAAGAGTTTTGGGTAAAGCTGAAGATTTTGCAAAATTTTATTACAATCAAAATATTGATGAGATTATTTATCATGATGTTGTTGCGAGTTTATATGGAAAAAATAGTTTAATAAATCTTATTAGAGACACAGCAAAAAATATTTTTGTTCCCTTAACAGTCAGCGGTGGAATTAGATCTTTAAAAGATATTAAAAGTGTTCTGGATGCAGGCGCTGATAAAGTCAGTATAAACTCTGAGGCAATAAAAAGACCAATTTTCTTGAAAGAAGCTAGTCGCGAATTTGGAAGCTCAACAATTTCTTTATCGATAGAGGCGGTTTCTAACAAAAATGGTGATTTAGAAGCTTATTATGAGAACGGTAGAACACCCTCGGGAATTAAAGTTATAGACTGGATATTAAAAGCACAAGATCTTGGAGTGGGTGAAATTGTTATAATTTTTGTCGATACAGAAGGCACAGGCAAAGGAATTAATTTTTTAGATTTAAAAAAAATTGAAAATTATATAAATGTCCCCTTAATAGTAAATGGAGGCATAGGAAACCTAAATCATATCTTAGAAATAGCTAATAACTTTAAGTTAATCAGCGGCATAGCGATAGGTTCGTTATTGCACTATTCTTTATTTCGAAAAATATTAAATACTAGTAATTGTAACAGTGAAGGAAATTTTGATTTTGTGAAAAACAATACTTATCATTCCAAATTTAATAATATGAGTGTAAAAAAAATTAAAAGATTTTTAAAAAAAAATAAAATTCTTTGCAGAGAATAAATATGAAAGTTTGCATACTTGATTATCAGGCTGGTAATATTTTTAGCATTAGAAATGCTTTACAGGAATTAAAAATAGATAGCATAGTTACTGACAATGAAAAATTAATTTTAAAAAGTGATGGACTTATTTTGCCTGGAGTTGGTTCATATCCCAAAGTAATGAATTATATTAAAAAAAAAAAACTCGACCAAACCATAAAAAAATTTATCGAAACAGAAAGACCTTTTTTAGGAACTTGTTTGGGAATGCAGCTTTTATTTGAAAAAAGTCAAGAGTTTGGTAGGACTAACGGATTAAGCATATTAAAAGGAAAAGTTTTAATGTTGCCAAAAAAAAAAAAAGAAAAAATTCTTAATATAGGATGGAAAAAAAATTTTTTAAACGCAAAAATTTATAAAAAAAAGGAAGAGTTATTTAATAATAATTTTTTTTATTTCGTGCATTCTTATTACGTACAATGTACAGACGATTTAATATATACATACTCTTATTTTGATGATTTTAAATTCTGTTCATCAATCAAGTATAATAACATTTTCGCTACGCAGTTTCATCTTGAAAAAAGTGGTAAAGCTGGTCTTAAAGTTCTAAAGAATTTTTTTTTAAAATAATGATATTAAGCAAAAAATTTATTTTTGAAAAACAAATTAAAGAATTACCCAAAAAAGTTATTTGGTGTCGTAAATGTTTAATGTCGAATCAAAGACCAAGAATAATATTTAATAGTGACAATGTTTGCTCTGGGTGCGTTAATAATAATTATAAAAATACTATCAATTGGAAAAAAAGAGAAAAAGAATTAATTAATCTTTTAGATCAACATAGAAGCAAGAATGGTAGTTATGATGTTTTAGTCCCTAGTAGTGGCGGAAAAGATTCTGGTTATGTTGCCCATCAATTAAAATATAAGTATAAAATGAATCCTTTAACAGTTACATGGTCCCCTTTATCTTATACGGAAATAGGGAGAACTAATTTTTACTCTTTAATTGATTCTGGATTTTCAAATCTTTTGTGTACTCCAAATGGAGCGTTACAAAGAAAATTTGCTAGATTAGCTTTTGAAGAATTAGGAGATCCATTTCATGTATTTGTGCTTGGGCAATTAAGCTTTCCTTTTCATATGGCTATAAAATTTGGAATTAAATTAGTTTTTTATGGTGAAAATGGAGAACTCGAATATGCTGGCGATGCAGAGGTAGGAGATAAGCCAGTTAAACCACCAAAGTATTGGACAAAACATCATTTTAAAGGATCTTCTTTCGAAAAATTATTACGTTATGGCGTTTCTTCAAAAGACTATTTAAAAGGTTATGTTTTTAAAAAATCAGATCTGGATTTTTATATACCTCCAATAGAAAAAAATATTTTAAAAGCAGGTATTGAGGGCAAACACTTTTATTCATATTATAAAAAATGGACGCCACAAGAAAATTATTACTATTGTGTTGAAAATACTGGGTTTAAATCTAATATTGAGAGAAGTGAAGGAACATATTCAAAATATGCAAGCTTAGATGATAAAATTGATTGTATACATTACTATATGAGGTACATAAAATTTGGACTAGGAAGATGCGCAGAAGATGTATCGCATGAAATAAGAGATGGACATCTTACGCGAGAAGAAGGTTTATCCTTAATGAGTAAGTACGAAGGAGAGTTTCCAAAAAAATATTTTAAAGAATTTCTAGAATATTTAGATATAACAGAAGAACACTTCCACAGAATTGTCGATTCTTGGAGACTGCCCCATATTTGGAAAAAAAATAATAATAAATGGGTACTAAGAACACCAGCGCATTAGTGGTAGAATTTTTAAGAGAGAATAATTTTACTAATCAGATATCAGTTGTCGACGGGCAGCCCGGATGTGGGAAGACATTATTTTCAAATATAATACAGTCTTTCCAAAGAGCCGAAATATTTAATTATGTATTTGAACTAGAGTTTATTATTAAACTTCACAAATTTGAAAAGATATCAAATGATGCAACAGATTCTTTGATAAAAATGTTAGTAGATCATAAAATTTATCAAAATATGATGAGTAGAGACGTTAACTTTAGATACAACGATTTATCAAGTGTATTTAAAAATCCATACCCATTTAGATATTTTCAAAGAATATTTAGCGCAGGGGACAGATCTATTCCAGAAAAAATTATTAAAACTAATCCTATTTTAAATCTTACTTGTCATGATTTGTTATTTTATTCTGATATTTTGTTTAAAAATTTAGGAAATAGATTAAGTTTTTTTGAAATAATTAGACACCCTCTTTATATGATTAAACAGCAGCATATTAATGTTAAAGAATTAGAAAAAACACCAAGAGACATCCAGCTTAAATTTAAATATAAAGATCAAGAATTACCTTATTATGCTTTCGGTTGCGAGGAGGAATATTTTGCGGCCTCAGAAATAGATAAAGCAGTAATAATTATGAAAAATTTAACAAAAAAAAATAACCTAAAAAGAATTGAGCTTAAAAAAAAAGAAAACTTCTTAACAGTACCATTTGAACAATTTGTCATTAGTCCCAATACTTTTCTTTCAAAAATTTGTAATATATTAAAAACTTCTTATGGATCCAAAACAATTGAAATATTAAAAAAAAACAAAGTTCCTAGAATAAAAGTCGAAGATGGTATTGATTTGCCAATTTATAGAATTATGGGTTGGCAACCACCAATTAAAAACTTAACAATTAAAGACGAATTAGCATCCCGAAGAAACTATGCCGTAAATAATGGTATTAGTAATCGATATCTAGAAGAATTAGACATGATGTCTGAAGATTATATAAAAAATTATTCTTGGTTTTAATTTTAGTTTAATTGTATAATTATTTTTATTCTATTTACCAATATAATTAATTATGAAAATTGTTTGCATGATCCCGGCTAGAAGTGGTTCTCAAAGAGTAAAAAAAAAAAATTTAAGATTAATAGATGGCAAACCATTAATCTCTTATGTTTTAAAAACATTAGCAGATATAAATATTTTTGATGATATTTATATCAATTCGGAAGATCAAATATTTGAAAATATTGCTAAAGAATTTAATATAAAATTTTATAAAAGAGATGCCATTCTATCAAATGATAGCGCTACAAATGATCAATTTGCTTTAGACTTTATAAATAAAATTAAATGTGATTTATTAGTGCAGGTGTTGCCCACTTCTCCATTTATAACAAAAGAAGATATTTTAAAATTTGTAAGCAAGATACAAGATGAAGATTTAGAGACTTTAATTTCAGTAAAAAAAAATCAGATAGCTTGTATTTATCGTAATAGTCCCATCAATTTTGATAAAAATAAAGTCAATCCTCCATCTCAAACTATGGAACCAATTTTTTCATATGCGACAGCCTTAATGGGTTGGAAAACAAAAAGTTTTATTCAAAATATGAATAAATTTGGCTCAGGATATCATGGTGGAAACGAAAAAAAAAATTATTACGAATTAAAAGGAATTTCAACAATAGATATTGACGAAGAAGAAGATTTTATATTAGCTGAACAAATTGTACTGTCGAAAAAATTTTCAGCTAGTTCTGAAATTAAATACTATAATGATGATAGTAAATTTAGCGTTGAAAATGACGTAAGTTCTATTTTAAAAAAAGATGGAGTAGTGAATAATGATTTGTTTAATTCCAACAAAGAAATAGTAAATTTAGAAAAACTGATCATAGAAAAACCTAAGAATATTTCATGGAGCAAAAGAATCGTTGATACAGAAAGTAACTCTATGACAATTATTGCGCAGCTTCCTGGAGAAGGAAATAGAAGACACTATCATTCTAATTGGAATGAATGGTGGTTTATCTTAGATGGTGAATGGGAGTGGGAAATTGATGGAAAAATAATGGAAGCAAAAAAAGGAGATCTTGTTTTTATTAAAAAGAATAGAATTCATAAGATTGTAGCAAAAGGCGAAAAAATGGCTATTAGAATGGCAGTCAGCAGAAGTGATGTTGACCACATTTATGTTTAGAATTTAATTAATTTATGAATTGTTTAATAATTGGGGGTACTTCTGGAATAGGACTTGAAGCAGCAAGAATTTTTAAACAAAAAGGTTATGAAGTTGTTGTTTGCGGAAGAAGAAAAAACAGAAAAATAGATTTTAATTTTTTAAAAGTTGATGTTACCAAGGAAGCTTCTGTAAAAAAGCTTTTTAAAAATATATCATTTAATAAAATTGAATCTTTAGTTTATTCTGCAGGTCAAACGATTTTAAAAAAAAAAATAACTAAATTTAATTATAAAAAATACAAAAATATACATGATGTAAATTTACTAGGTGCAATTTATATTTTAAAATATTCCTATAAAAAATTAAAAAAAGCAAAAGGAAAAGTAACGATTGTTAATTCAATGGCCTCAAAAAAATCTAGTCTTTTGTCAGGTTTAGAGTATACAGTTTCTAAAGCAGGCCTGAGTGGACTTGTTAAGCATTTATCATTGGAGTGGGCCAAAGACAAAATCTTTATAAATTCAGTTTATCCATCAATGACAAAAACAAGAATGTTGCCTATGAATCAAGATTATAAAAAAATTATAAAATCAATTCCGCTAAAAAAATTAGCATTACCTAATGATATAGCTAAAGCGATATATTTTTTAAATAGTGAAGATAATCAATACATCACAGGCGCAGGCATAGATATTAATGGCGGTCAGCATTTATCAGGATAATTTAGAAGATGAATTATATAGTAGCAGCTTACACCACTGCACCTTCTTTATATTGTAATTCAAAAATACTCGAACAAAAATATTATAAAATTTTTTTTGAAAAAATAACTAATATACAAGGATTAGAAATTCCTTATTGGGGCAGTCAAATAAATAAATTTGGAGATGAATTTATTTTAGATTTATTAAATAAAAAATGGAAAAATATTTTAACGTGCATACCTGGAACAGTTTTGGCTTTAAAAAAAAATAAAAATTTTGGCTTAGCATCTCCTGATCCAGATGGAAGAAAATTGTCTATAAAGATGCATAAAAAAGCGTCTAATTTAATAGATAAAATCTTACAAAAAAAAGGAATGAAATCAATTGTTTCGGTAATTATAGCCTCAGCACCAAGTAATAATTATTTTAGAAACTCTACAAAATATCTTGATGCTTTCAAAAGATCTTTGGATGAAATTGTTAATTTTAATTGGAACGGTTGTAAAATAATTCTTGAACATTGAGATAGTTATCACCCAAAATTAAATAAGAATTTTGAAAAAGGTTTTATGCTTATAGAAAATGAATTAGATATTTTAAATAAAATACGTAATAGTTATGATGTAGGAATTAGTTTGAATTGGGCGCGTTCAATTATTGAAGGAAAGTCAATATCTTCACTAATAGATCATATTAAATTAGCCAAAAAAAAAAATTTACTCAGCGCTTTTACGTATTCTGGAGTAGCTAAAAATGACAAATTATATGGAAAATGGAAAGATAATCATATGCCTTTTTCTAAAGTTTACTCTATAGAGAACTATGAAAAGAATTCATTATTAAATAAAAAAAATATAAAAATTACAATAAAAACACTTGCTGATACAAAGTTAGATTACATTGGTATTAAACTGCAAGTGCTTCCTCGGGGGAATTATTTAGATTTAAATAGAATGGTAGGAGTTAATTTAGATGCAATTTATATTTTAAATAAAGAATTAAATAATAATTATAATATTATAACTAGCCAAAGTTAATTTTAGTTTATTTAATTTATTAGTTAATAAATGATTGATTTTATCAAAAATAAAAAAAAAAAATATTATCGTTCAATAATTAAAGGTTATTTTTTAATAAGAAAGTCTAATGATCCAAATTTAATTTCAGAAATAAAATGTGATTTAACCAACCTAAAGCTTAATGTAAGCGACAGTGATTTCTCTAAATTTATTCCTAGAATTAATTCTATAAAAATTGAAATAGTTTTTCGTCAATTTCTTTTAAATACTTTATTATACTTTTGGTAATTTAATAATTATTTATTTATTTATTTTTTATTAAAA
>Ga0114981_10002058_pt1 | contig 13084 bp, 16 predicted proteins | sample S_140806_MF_Meta_FD_87028 | JGI IMG/M metagenome (GOLD analysis project Ga0114981, IMG submission 87028) | Freshwater microbial communities from Lake Simoncouche, Canada to study carbon cycling - S_140806_MF_MetaG | ecosystem: Environmental > Aquatic > Freshwater > Lake | place: Lake...
ACATTGAAAAACAAGTTTTCAATATTGTAGATTTATCTACAATGTCTTCTTGAAGATAGAGAACCCATTACGCTCATCCAGATATACCACTTCTACCCAAGACGAATCAGCAGTCAACCGCTCCCTACACTCCCTACACTTATCTTCTTTTGTGTCATCTAAGATTATATACCTGGAGCAACGTGGTAATAAGATCTCAAACTCATTCAAGCTTGTATATTCTCCTCCATCAAGAAGTAATAGATCAATCCTTTCTGGTAGTTCACTCAAGACATTTGGGCACTCTTCGCAGTTCTTTATATCTATATCAAACCAACCTCTGTAGCGTTCAGATGATTGCAGCTTTGGAAAATGCTTCTTGTATTCTTCTGAAGTTATATGCTGCGGATCAACAATGGTTCCCCAGAGAAGCTTCATCGTCGCATTAAGGTACCCATCAAGATTATCTACCGCAGAAAGATGCTTCTCTCGATTGCATTCTAGGCTGTGAAAACTCTGTATACTGCGCCCGTAGATACCCTTTACTATACATAGGGTCGAGCCGCAGCCATTCCACGTGCCAATCTCTACTATAGTATGTATGCTTTTCCCAGCCTCTTCTTGGAGCAGTTTTACAATCTCAATACCACACTGGGTATGTATCGTAATCTGTCCCTGAGAGGTATTCATGAACTCATTCTTTTCAAACTCATCCCAGTAGCTTGTCATTATTCTTTCTATCCTACAGTATTAAAGATAGGCTGATAAGCGCAAGAAAACCTGCGTACAGAATAAGATGAAACGAAATACACAGGTCTTGCTCTTCTTCCTCGTGGGCGGAGTCATCCTCATGCTCTTTGTCCTCACGCATCCGCTCTGTGTCGAACAGTTTGGTACTTCCCCGGGTACCATGGTACAGCTCCAGACATCTCATGTCACTACACAGCGAGATGTTGACTATTCCAACTATGTTCTACCAAAAATAGTGCGGAAAGAAATAACAAATCTGACTGGAGGGGACCCAGGCGAAATCCGCTCAGCTGGGATTCCCCTGGGTGGCGCATATGTTCTTGCCGGATAATCTACATTCCCTTCGCAGTATCCCACCGAAGCAGAGTCCAGAGCTCTTTCTGAACCTCCAAGAACTTCTCCTCCGTGTAGCCAAGCGCCATAAACTTTTCTTGAATCTGAAGGACTACCGGCAGAAGCTGAATCTTCTCCTTACTGTAATAATACTCCCCAAGCCCAATCATCATTGGCCACGCCCAAGCCTCTACAGCAGTAATCTCATTAATGAGTATCCACAGCTGCCGTTGAGCCTCGGTGAGAGGCTGCGGATGGCTGATGCGCCACAGCTTCATCTGATACTCGTCCCGCTCCTCTGGAACTAGACGAATATCCGTGCACTTGTGCGCCGTGTATCTTGAGAACTGACTAAAGATGGCTGAGGCATATCTGCTCGCCGCAGAGTCAACATTATTATGACGAAACCCCTCAAGATAACTCCCATAATACGTGCTCGGCTCATAGAAGGGCTGGCCACCCTTGACTGCCAACTCCTGCTTCTTACTCTCAATGGCCTCCTTGTACAAGTCATTGTAGCACTTGGCCTTCGAGGTGATGATGCTCTTCTTATGGTCATCAGGAACACCGTACTTACCGTCACTCCATCCACGCCAGCCCTGCTGAAATATGTTACTATAGCTCGTCATTGTGATATAGGGTAACTAGGCCCGATTAGCTTCAATTTTTACGCCGAGTTTGCTTCTTTATCCTACGACCCCCGACAGATATACTCATGGGCAGCGGATGGTTCTTTAAAAAGTCTGCTCGATTATCTTTCGTAAAGTAAAAATGAAGAATAAAGGCTTTGGGGGAAGGCTCCAGCGCCTGTAAGAAGTTCTCGTCATAATGCTTCAAGCTATCCGCATAGTTAGGAAGAATCGTTTTCATAAATGACCCCTGCTCATAGTTTTGCCCGGCCCATTCCCCATTTGTCTGCCACTTCCCAGTGACGTTCTTTTTCCATTTGTCTCCCTTATAGCCTTCAGCCCACTTGGACATAATCTCTTTTCCTACAGGCGTGTTCAAGACAAACCATACCCCCGCACAAAACCTCTTGTTCCCAGGAGTAATGTCAGCAGACTTGTAAAAATGCTTGCCTTCTTCTACCAAGCTGTTCAAGTCAGTATCCATATTATATATCGTCGCATCCGTGTCAAGCCATAGGACGCCCTTATAGGTTCCTTTAGCAAGAATATCTTTGACCACAAAGACCTTCCTCCAATAAGGAGCAATATCCGCATATCCATCCTTCGTAAAGATATAATCATGCGCCCATTTCTTCGCATAGTGCGCATTACGATTCATCAGACCCTTATCTACATCCTTCAACTTACGGTCATCATATTGTACTATGGCCCACTTCTGTGACCCCCCTCTATGACGCCGTGTGCGCCCTTTCTGCGCCATCCTATTTATACACAGGATTATATTGCCTTCCACCGCTCTGGAAAGTGGATTCGACTGCTCGGGCCAGTAATCCATCCAGCAGGGTAGACAATCACCGAGTCAGGATTCTTATCCGCACCTAATATACATCCCCAACTACTAAAGGTGGAAGCAGAAATAAGTGCCCCAGCAAGACATAGACTCATTACATACATCGTCTTCAACTCATCAGGTTCTTCAAGATGAATAAGATTCTTCGTCGTAGTCCATTTTTGCTCTTTACACCAGGGCATATCGTCTGAGATAAGATATAGGTTCTTTATTGCCGCAACTGGCTCTAAAACGGCCAAGCCCTTATTGTAATAGTCCGGGCCTAAACTCACGGCGCCATAATCTCCACGCCGTACGTGCATAAATGCGCTAGTATTCGAATCCACGGTGACTTCTGGATATCTTTCTTTAAAGACTTTCGCAAAGTCTTCCCGAATCGTCGGAATCACTGATGCGATCGAAGAATAACTCTGAAAATATCCTCCCGCTAACGTGGCATTTTTCGTCGCATTCGCAGGAATGTTCGCATTTGTCCATGCATTATGAGGATCCTTTACCTTCTCTAAAATCTTGGTTGAACTGTTCATTCGAGCCTTCACCTCCTCCTGATTCACCGTAGTTCCTTGCGTAAATAAGACACTCGTGTATTCCGTTTTGGAATGTTTATTGTCCTTGAAGGGGATCAAACAAAGGGGCAAGCCAATCTTCTTTTTCACCGTTAACGCCGCAGCATAGACATACAACTGATTTCCAAGACCACCGCCAAAGGGAACAAAGATACACTTATCCTCCCCCTTTCCTCCAATAAAATAAATTCTTGTATTCTTTCTTGTCTTTCTTTTCCCCTTCTTTTGTTTCCGAGAACCCATCCTATATCTAGCTCATATTAAATACTCTTCCACCCCTTATCCGAAGGAAACTCTAAGACAGAACTATTCCCCGCCATAAACCAGCTTTTTGGATAGATGATGACCGGATTCGCATTCGTTTGCGCACCAAAGATAGCACCCCACGTACTAAAGGTAGAGGCAGATATTATAGCCGCTCGCTTACATAACGACATTAAATACAGAGATTTCAACTCATCCGGCTCATCATACCACTCTAGAGTCTTTCCTTCACCAACTGTAAAGTTCTGGGCCTTACACCACTCCATATCATTCGATAGGACATATATCTTCTTTAGATCCCCTATCTTGGCCAACTCATTTAATGCATTCTGATAATACTCTTTTGGTAATGCCTGACCAAAGGTCTTATCATAATCTCCCCTACGCACATGCATAAATGCAGAGGTAGAGGAGTCAATCGTCCCCTTCATATCCGGGTATAGCCCCTCTAACTTACCCACAATCTGCTCACGCATCTCATCAATAATCCCCTTAATCGCAGTGTAGTTCTGAAAATAGGTCGAGGGAAGAATCACATTCTTACTCGTGTTCGCAACAATGTTCGTGTTAAACCATTTCTTATGCGTACTATTTATCCCCGTAAGAATCCGAGTAGACTTTTCCATACGCTCTTTGATAACCGGATCGGAGCTATTCAGTGCTTTCGAATTCGTAAATAGCATCTTTCGATAGTTCTTATCTGAATGACCAGACATACTCGCAGGAAGCGTACAGAGAGGCATGTTCAACTTCTTCTTGGCCACTAACGCCGCAGCATAGACGAATAACTGATTCCCTAGCCCATCATGGAGCGGTACGAAAATACATTTATCATCTCCACCGACAAGAACGGTAATATTCTTATTCTTCATGCGTATCGTTCGGCGCTTAAGCTTTCTCTTTTGCCTACGAGAAGCCATCCTATATAGGGCCCAGATTCCTTTCTCCAGATACTATAGGGATGTTCAATACATCAAGGCGCCGACGTAGGCCCTCGAAGAAATATCGACGCAAACAAAGAAAGACACGGAAAGCTCCGGGTAAAAAACCCCAACGAGGTGGTGGTGCCATTCCAAAAGTCTGTATACAAACCGCTAAAAAGCCCATTGATGCATACATAACGGCACAGCTGAAACAGTATCTTCATGGATGGACATACATCTTCTTCACCGATGAAGATATCATGAGGTTCTTCGATGAACATCCCCATAAAGATTATCCTCATATCAAAGATAAATTCAATCGATTCACCAACGGGGAACACAAAGCAGACCTCTTTCGCTATTACTACATCTTTATGAAAGGGGGCGTCTTTATCGATTCGGATCTTATGCTCTATGACAGCATCGATACTATTCTTGGCGATAAGAAGTTCGTTTCTGTACGGGCCTTACAACCCGTTGGGTCAGTATTTAACGGCTTTCTCGCTGCGACTCCCCAACATCCTATTCTCTTAGACGCACTCAATGACGCATATACAGTAGAGGATGCAGCCCTCAAAAAGTTCTATCACCTACTCGTCGCAAGACTCGGTACCTTTGTCGATAAACATATGGATGCTTCTGTCAAACTTCTCAGTGAAATGACAAATACCGGCTTCTCCTGTAACATAAAGGATCCTGATTCTGGAAAAATATCGATGATACATTACCAAAATACTGTGATTCCAGATATTCCTCTTCATACAGAAGCCACCCTATAGCATAATCCAGCGCTCAGGTAAGTCTATATCTTTTGCAGTACTCATTCCATTCCATTTTAATGGATTTATGATTACGGAGGAATCGTTCGTCCCTGGACCCATAATCGCCCCCCATATACTATAGGTAGATGCTGAAATACAGGCCCCAGCTTTACATTGACTCATGTAGTATAATACTTTTAACTCATCCGGATCGTCAATGACATGAATGGCTTTTTTACCTGGCGCTGTAAGCCCTTCCTTTGTTACCCACTCAATCCCATCCTTCTCCGATATGATATAGATAGTTTTAATCGATGATTCTTCCTCTAACCGTGCTTTTCCAGCCTTAAAATAGTCTATCGATGAGACAAGATTCACCTCTTTATAATCCCCGTAGCGTATATGTATGAATGCGGACGATTCTGGTTCTGCTATAAGAGGGTCAGACCCATATTTCTTCGTTAACTCGTCCTGAATCTCTGGTCGAATCGTTGCTATCGCCGGCTCAATCGAACCGTAGTTCTGATAATATCCCCCCTCGGGGTCATCGGTTGTCTTCATCCTCAGATTCGTCGTTGAGTTCTTAAAGTTGCTTCCAGAGTTTACGATAAGATCCGTATTCTTCCATGAGCCGTGCCGAATGTTCTTGTTCTTATGAACTACTGCGCCAGCTTTACTAACTCTTTCTTTCATGTCTGGCGTCAACTCAATAGGCCGCCCTTGCTTGAATAAGAATCGATAATCATTTAACGTATGAGGATTTTTCTCTACAGGAGGAATACAGATATCCCAGTTCTTCAGCTTATTCTTTACAATCACCGCCGCTGCATAAATAAACAGCTGATTGCCTAGACCAATACAAGGGCCCCAGTTAATAAAGAGACATTTCTTGTCCCCTCCCCCCTTTCTCGTGCGCCAACGCTTCGTAGTAGATATACCACGAAGCCTTCTAGAACGTCTAGAACGCTTTCCCTTTCGCATGTCCTCTTAGTATGTCTTGAGATTATTGTACCTGATTTAACTTATTGATATTTGAGTTGTACGTTGTCTTTTCGTTCAAGGTGACCAGACTCGGCTTCGCCAGATAAATATTGATCTTGTCTGCGAATTTGTGAAGCTGAATGTCTACCGGGTCTATCATATGCTCCAAAAGAGGAAGGATTTTGTTCTTGAGGCTCTTGTGCCTCACAACGTAGGCCCAGTTCCCCCAGTTATTATGAGAGGTCATCTGCTTCTCAAACTTCTGGACCGCTGGGGACACCTCCTTCGCCTTCGGATTCACCTTGTCCAAATAAATAATATCCCAGTCAGAGGGAATCTCTTTCGTCAAGGTGTCAAGCTTCGCCGCAAAGTCTGGCGCAAACTTAATATCATCTTCTAAGATAAGCGTTCCCTGCGCATCCGCATCCGGATGTTCTGCTATGTCACGCATTAATCCCCTGTGCGCTAAATAACAGCCTATCGCACCCTTGTAGCGCATCTTTGGACCCTTGAAAATAATACTTCCTATCCCCTGCTCCATTAAGGAATCCCCCATCGATTCATCGACTTTGACCGCATCCCACTTCTTCAGGTCAATACCAGCCTCCTTTGCCGACGCAGCAGACTGCTTGTAGCGCTCGGAGTTCTCATTCATCGTTATCGCAAACACACGTTTAAATAAGGGCTTCCCCTTATTTGTATTATTCTTTCTTGTGTTATTCCGATTTGTGTTCGCACCACCCCCCTTTGTTCGCCTTGACCGGGCCATCCTACTCTAGTCCTAGGTTATCTATCATCCCGTTCATGCATAAAAAGTCCATTGCCAGCTGCGACACTGTAGCCATTCAGATTGTGTATTAAATACTCTTCCATACTCGTCGATGGCATCTCTCGATTCGTTTCGAGCAGCGGCAAAAGTTTCTCCTTCAGAAAGTCTGTTCTCGCAATAAAGATGTTATTCGACCACGGCGCATGCTCAGACGTTGTCTTGTACCACGGCGTATCATAGTCTATTCGCTCAAAGAGCCCTGGAAATGCCTTATCTGGTTGAATGTCCCCTGGAAACATCACAACCTCTATCTTATACGGAAATGTGGCGTCAAACGTGTAGTTCGGTAACTGCTCGTCTGGAACTGGCGCAAATGCTCTCGACCCCAGCGGCTCACCTGGTCGCTTCTTGTCCCTCAGACGCACAAGCTGAACATCTTTCTCCTCCATAAGCTTCATGGCCTCCTTCAGAATCTTCTTTGTCGTCGCTTCATCATTCACCAACTTGAAATCGCACTCTGCAAAGATAAAATACGGTGTCGTTGTCGCCTGAATCATCTCTATCATTCCCCCAATAATACCCGTGTTCGTTGGGCCACCCATCACAGTCTTAATCCCATAGTCCTTCGCTAACGCATCATCCTGCGGAGTCCGCTCCTGGACATATAGCATGGGCTTCACCATCTCTAAAAGCCCATTCTTCTTATACGATTCTAAGGTACTCCGAATCGTCAAGGGCGATTTCCACGTCAGAATACCTAGCGTAATGTCCTTCAGATCTGACCCACCACGCTGCTTTCTTGAGCGTCCCCTATGTTTACGTCTACGTGTGCGCCTCTGTTTGCGCATCCTATCCTGTAGGAGGATTTTCTCGGAACTTCTTTACCTGGTCCGCAAGTAAGGTGTCTTCTACCACATTCTTATCATATCGGGTAAAATAGTCATCATCTCGGGCAGAGTTGTGATTTGCCGTAAAGACATCTCCCCGCACCTTTTTCACCTTATTATAATACTCTTTTGACATAATCGGATAATGATTTACCTGTAGGCCTTGGGGGCAGGGTAAGAGTTTCCCTGTGACATCCGGTATGTGCTGCGAAGAAATCTTCCCCCCCGATAAATCGGATAGTAAGAATGTGGATTTTCCAGAGATTCCATTCTCAGGCTCAGCCTTGTCATGCCACCGCTTCGTAAATCCTTCTCGCACACTCGCCGGCTGGGTCTCATGGCCATTGGAGCCAAACATCGACCAACCACAGGTAAATCCCGACACCTTTGTCTCGGAAGGCGCCGAAAAGACATCCTTGACATAGTCCTTTATCAGCCGCCCATCTCTCCCAAAATAGTATTCATCGATATCGGCAACTAAGAGAACATCAATCCCCTTCTCCTTCATAATAGGAAGGCCAGTCTCATTGTACGCCTTCAACTGGACATGCTTGCCTGGAACATCTTTTGCGACCACGAGCCCCTCAAACTGATCCGTTATACTCTTCCAGTCATCCGTAGAATCATTGTTCAGCAGCACAATGGCATCCGCCCCCTGCCACTTATAATGCTCTATCCATTCCTTCAAAATCATCGACTCATTCTTGAAAATCGCCATGACACCAAGTTTTAAGGGCTTTGTACCCCCTTTATGACCCGTATTTAATCGCTTTAACTCCGAATATCCTAAGCACTGGCTGTTGTGCGCATCTACCTCATTCGGAAAATGCTGCCATGCCTTATGAATACCAAAGGATTGGGGGCTATTTATGGTCTCAATAGAAAACTCTTTCGCTTGTTCAGGCGTAGGCTTCTTCGGTACGGCGCCCTTACAGCCTCCACTGAAAAATCCATCCTCATTGTGATTCAATGTAGGGCAGGTCGCCAGAATCTCCAACATCTTGCTTTTTCGCCTCAACGAAAAGCCCCCGTTTCCTAGCGCATTCCGCCCCTTCCACGGCGCACCAACATAATCATAGCTCATAAACTTATCGAGTAAATGCGCCCCCTGCTTACAGATTAAACTGTCCGCCTGAATGACCAGAAACATCTCTGTAGGTATCTTATCGAGAATCCGCTTGCTCATCATCAGCTTATTATATGCCGCCTCTGTCATTGTTTCAAGCCCAATATCACATATAGATGCTCGGGATTTCTGTTGCGCTGGAAGCTGTTCAATTAGATCTTTCACATGTGCCTTGTTCTCTGAGCCTGGAAAGATGATCAACTTCCAGTGTGAACCCAAGTTCTCCAAGACATTCTTTACTACAAACTCTAAAGCAGGCACCTTCCTCGGCTCAATAATAATCGCCGTACCACCCTTGGCAGAACCCCCACGCTGCTTTCTACGCCGTGTAGAACGGCGTTTCACCTTTTTCTTTACTCTTCTACTCAGCATTCGCTTCCTGTAGTAAGAATATATTTTCTATCCACTCACTAAGAAGATGGCATCAACATCAACAAGAAAACGTTTCACCGGCCTCGGAGAAGGCCGTTCAAAATCGATATATGTTCCACCCACACTTCATGACACAGCTGTGCTCATCGCTTTTTTTAATCCTGCGAAATTCAAACGAATCCTTAAAAATGCTCTTTACATTATCAGTATTCTTAAGGAGGCGCAGATCCCATGTTTCGTGGCCGAATGTACGTTTCATAACTCGAAGCCACAACTGCCTGGTGCAAATCTGGTGCTCAATTCGAACAGTTATATGTTTTATAAAGAACAACTTCTGAACAAACTTGAACCCCTTGTTCCCGAAAAATACACCAAACTCATTTTTCTTGATGCCGATATCTTACTCGATACTCCGGACTGGATTGACCAGACTTCTGAAGCGCTCAATAACTTCGACATCATACAGCCATTTAGTCAAGCATCTTGGCTAACACCCGACAACACCCGCATACGCTCTAAAAAGCTGTCTTATGCCTTTGCCATTGTTACAAAAAAGACTATTAATATAACCACCCTACACGACTATCATCCAGGATTTGCCTGGGGAATGAAACGAGACATTTTTCGTAAACTCGGAGGATTCTTTCCACGCTCTATTGTGGGTGGGGGCGATGTCGCATTCATCTTAAACTTACTCCCTCTTCATGTTACCGATGAGTTATTCTTTACTGCGATTAGTCCCGATTTCGGAAAGTTTATTCTACCGTCATGGCAAGAATATAATACAAGGTTTAAACAAGTTAATCCTAAACTCGGATTTCTTGCGAACAAGGCACTTCACCTCTTTCACGGTGTAAAAGAAAATAGACAATATGTTTCACGCTACCAAAATGTGTATGAACTACTACATGGAGAGTGGGACGATGAAATAACGACAAACCCCGATGGACTCTTTGAATTTAAACGTCCCGAAATAAATAAGGTCGTCCTCAACTATTTCAAAGGACGTAATGAAGATATATCCTTAGAAGCAGCAAACAACATCATAAAAGAAGGGTATAAGGGGGGAAGAATACTTCGTAAACGAAATATCGGTAGGACTCGTAGACTTCTTAAGAAACGTGCCAACGCAGGAGAAAGTATTAAAACCGATACGACGGTCGTGAGACTGCCTTCACAGCAATAGACAGTCATCCTGCGTCAATGCTCCCATACAGGTAGGACAGAACCCTTTCAACGCAACCCACTGCATCAAACTGTTCCCCTCAAAGAGATGAAAACACGGTGTTATCCCCGTCTTCATCTTTTCTGTTATGTTCTCCAACGATATGGAACACGTCATCAGATTTGCTATCGCATCACGCTTGATGATCGCCGCAACAAATGCGGGTGGTTTGCGACTAGGTGGCGCAGAAGGCACGGGCCGCACCACGGTCACAGGAGATAGTTGCTCAAGTGATGCGACCTTCGCTATCATCGTCTCATGAAGATATTTATATTCCTTGTACCACGGATTGTAAAAGGTGTAGCTTACATCATAGATAAAGTCTCCAGGAATGTCCTCGCTCTTATCCGAGCCAAGAATCGTAATCCAGCAGCTCGACGGCTCATGATACATGCACCAGGGAGACCTCCATAAATAGAGATGCTTTCCCTCACGCAACGGTATTCTCTTTATCATCGGTTCTGCCTCCGTGCTCAATGCAATCTTTACCTTCCCCGTAGGGCGAGTTACCGTGTAGGGAGATAGATCAATGACGATGTTTGGCTCTGGATGAATCTCACGCATCCGCACCACTTTTAATCGCCGAACAGTGTCGTCGAATACTGCGAAGTACTTTTCTGGTGTAGATAGAGGCATAGAGATGGACATAGACATAGCCAGGCGTTGTAGAACCTATGTGCCTACGTGAAAAATAAATTTTGGACTTACCGTACACTAGCTCATAGTCTCACGCATGGTCGATATGTACTCTTCGACCCAGGTGACGCCCCTCGCCATATACTCAGCATCACCATCGACCATAAAGGTGTTCCTGATTGTCTGAAGAAGCTCAACACGCTTTTTCTGAACGTACTGCTTCCATCTCCACTCCTGAACCGTCTTCTCCGCTCCATCAAGCAATACCATCTGCTCGCACTTCAACTTATACATCTCAGTGTACTCGACCTCCAGCTCATCAAGCTCCTTTTGCGTCAACGCCTTGACCTTAGGATCAGTCGGCGGCTTCTCTGCTGCGTCCAGCGCCTCCGTAATCTTCTTCAGGCTAGCATCATACTTCTTGATAGCTGTCTTGTACCGGTTGACCTCCTGCTGGGATTTAGCCACATGTACGTCGTAGCCTGTGCTCGTCTCCTTGTAGTAGTCATGGCGCCAAGCATCCGCCTTGTCCCGTAAGATGTTTCTCACGATCGGATCATACTTCTCCTGAACCTCTGTTGTGCGAATCTGCTCCCATTCTGTTGACATTATGAACGTGTGCGGTGTACTACACGGTAGGACACACATACATTCAATTTTTTTCATACGCCGCATAGCGCCCTAGAATCTGCTTCTGCTGCTCTGGAGACCGACTCCCAGGAAAATGGAGAAATGCCGGACCCTGGACCCCATCTTCGTCAGGCAGCTTCTCGTGATTCCCCACCTTATTCCGTATCATGGACTCTTCACTGTCTAAATCAAACTCACTAAGATGATTCATCGCCCATTTCCCTGCGGTGTACTGATCATCCTCCTCATACGGAGTTTCAGCAATCCCTGTAAACATCTTCTGTAGAGCGGCGACAGGCCCTATAATGAATCCAGTGTTCATAAATACAGGCTTTTTCCATAAAGGGCTCCCCTCATCTGGCTTCAAGTCAGCTTCGATTACGTCTCTACCTCCTAGCACAGAATGTGTATCATACCAGTTTAATACATCTTTGTAGCAGTTCTTGAAACAGACAACTTCCGCACCAAAGACAACCGGCATCTGCCTCTGTCTCGCCTTGTATGCTGTTAAGAGTTTATCAGAATCCTTGATACAGATGACATCAAAGGCATCGACGAAAATCGCCAGCGCATCGGGCCCCTTTTCCGTCGCATACCGCTTCATGCCCTCCACATAGTTCTCTATTTTCGTGTTAAATCCTTTCCATGGCTTACCGAACCCGAGGACTTCATAACTGTAGTTATGCTTCTTTAATGAGCTCAATAGGGCGTCCAGAGTAGGCTTCATCCGATCCGAACTCGTAAAGACTTTCAGGCCAGAATCATTCGGTGCAGTGTAACTCAACTCTACTGTCGCTCCCCCCCGCTGCTTTCTCCGCCGTGTCTTTCTCTTCTGCGCTCTTCGGCGCCTATAACGCCGTGAACCCATCCCTACCTATTGCTTCGCTTTTGCTGCGCTGTTCTGCGCATTTTTATCCAAGACAGTTACGACCGAGTTGGGCGCATTTCTCGCATCCTGCTTCACAATCGAAGGTACCAATAAATACATGTTCAAGACATCAGCGAACTTTGCTAACTGAATATCCGGAACATCCATCATGTGCTCCAGCTTCGGAAGCACCTTTTCTTTCAAGGAAGAGTTCTTCACAATGTAGGCCCAGATCCCCCAGTTCTTTGTAGCCGTCATATCCTTGTCCAACTTTTTCACATGCTCGGAGATCATCTTCCCCTCCGTGTAAAGTTTATCCAAGAAGATAAAATCCCAATCTGCTGGAACCTCCTTCTCTATCTTCGCAAGCTGCTCATAAAAATCGGAGGGAATCTCTACATCATCCTCAAAGATGAGCGTCCCGGGCTTATCAGCTGCCGTGTCCGCCACATGCTGAAGCAGCGTTCTGTGCCCCAGATATGCACCAATCACTCCCAGATTAAAGATAGCCCCCGTACGATCCTTGTAGTTCGTC